>CENJ01067986.1_pt1 | contig 14665 bp, 4 predicted proteins | sample 356161 | NCBI WGS metagenome assembly CENJ01 (sample SAMEA2619531, study PRJEB7988) | marine metagenome | biome: marine biome (ENVO:00000447); feature: surface water layer (ENVO:00002042); material: "saline water (ENVO:00002010), including plankton (ENVO:xxxxxxxx)" | depth 5 m
TCTTCATCAGATACTGGAAAATTTAAAACCCAACTTGAACTAAATGCAGTTCAGAGGTCTAATCCAGAAATGCAAAAAAGAGTTTCAAATGCAATTAGGTCAATGGTTGAAAGCTCAAATAACCCAATAGTTTCTATTCATGATCATGGAGCTGGAGGACATCTTAACTGCCTATCTGAACTACTTGAAGAATGTGGTGGGAAAGTAAATATTGATAATTTACCTATCGGAGACTCAACACTGTCTTACAAGGAAATTATCGGAAATGAATCTCAAGAGAGAATGGGTCTTATAATTTCTTCAAAAGATATAGAATTAGCATCAAAAATTGCAAAAAGAGAAAGGGCGCCTTTTTATGTTGTAGGAGAAGTTACCGGAGACAATAATTTTTCTTTTTTTTCAAAAAAAAACAACGACACTCCTTTAAATATGAAGATAGGTGAGTTAATTGGCAATTCTCCAAAAACGATAATTAAAGATCAAACGAGTAATAATATCTTTAAAGAAATTGTTTATGATAAAAATAAAATTGAAGAAAACATTGAAAAAATATTTCAACTTGAATCAGTAGGCTCAAAAGACTGGCTAACAAACAAAGTTGATAGATGTGTTACAGGAAAAGTTGCTCAGCAGCAGTGTGTTGGTGAGCTTCAACTACCATTAAGCAATTGCGGAGTAATGGCATTGGACTATAAAGGAAAAAGTGGAGTTGCTACTTCTGTTGGTCATTCACCACTTACTGGATTAATTAATCCAAAAATTGGTAGTATTAATTCAATCGCTAAATCACTTACAAACATAATTTGGGCACCTCTGGAAAAAGGACTAGAAAGTATTTCTTTGTCAGCCAATTGGATGTGGCCTTGTAAAAATAAAGGTGAAGACCATAGACTCTATCTGGCAGTTGAGGCATGTTCAACTTTTGCAATCAATTTAGGAATTAACATACCTACCGGAAAAGATTCGTTATCAATGACGCAAAAATATGATAAAATGAATGTTTTGTGTCCAGGTACTGTTATTATTACCGCAGCTGGAAACTGTTCTGATATTACTAATATCATATCTCCTGTTTTAAATGAAAAAGGAGGAGATATATATTATATTGATATGTCTAATGATAACTTTTATTTAGGAGGATCTGCATTTGCTCAAATTCATAAATCAATAGGTAAAAAAGCACCAACAATAAAAGATTATTCATATTTCAAAAAGGCATTTAATATAATTCAAAAACTAATTAATGATAAAAAAATATCATCAGGACACGATATTGGTTCCGGAGGATTAATAACTACTCTCTTGGAAATGTGTTTCTCTAGCTTAGAAATAGGTATGCATATAGATTTAGATGAGTTAGAAGAACAAGACACTTCAAAAGTATTCTTTTCAGAAAAAATAGGATTGATACTTCAATCAAAATTTGATATTAAATCAATATTAAAAAAAGAAAAAATCAAATGCATAAGAATAGGTAGTATAGTGAAAAAACCTATTTTAAAAGTAAAAAATCACTCTCAGTTATTAGAACTTCAAATTTCTAAATACAGAAAAAAATGGATGAAAATTTCATCCAAAATGGAACAATTTCAAACTAAGGAAAATTTTGCTAAAATAAGGGCAGAAAATATTGTAAAACAACCACTAAAATTTAAATTTCCTTCTGGGTTTAGTGGTATTTACCCAAAGAAAAAAAAATATACCATTAATGCTGCGGTTTTAAGGGAAAAAGGTAGTAACTCTGAGAGGGAAATGGCCTATCTAATGGACATGTGTGGATTTAAAGTCAGAGATGTTCATATGACAGATATAATTGAAGAAAGAGAAAATTTAAAAGATATTCATTTTCTGGTTGCAGTTGGTGGGTTTTCAAATTCTGATGTTTTAGGTTCAGCTAAAGGATGGGCAGGTGCATTTAAATACAATTCTAACGCAAAAAAGATTATAACTGACTTCTTTAATCGTAGTGACACTTTGACTCTGGGCGTATGTAATGGGTGTCAACTATTTATTGAATTGGGGATGATTAACCCTAGTGATGAAAAAAAACCTAAAATGGAATTTAACAACTCAGGTAAATTTGAATGTATATTCTCGCCAGTACGAATTAAAGAAAGTAGCTCTATAATGATGAAAAACCTTGAGGGGACTATCCTTGGCATTTGGTCTGCGCATGGGGAGGGAAAGTTTTCTTTTCCATATGAAGAGAAAAAATATGAAATCTCAGGGAAATATTATTATGAGAAATATCCTTCAAATCCTAATGGTTCAGATTTTAATACAGCTATGCTATGCAGCAAAGATGGTAGACACCTAGTAATGATGCCTCACCTAGAGAGATCAACGTTCCCCTGGAACTGGGGTCATTATCCAGAAAATAGAAAAAATGATACAGTAAGCCCCTGGGTAATTGCATTTGAAAATGCTTATAAATGGTTAATCAATCATAAATAAATTTAATTTAAAAATTAATATTTTTAAATTGTGTTGTGAAAAAACCAAAACGGCTCTTTGACTTTTTAGAGTATCAGCTCAATAATCCCCTTGATAAGTCAATTAACACCAAATATGACGGGAAATGGGAATCCTTGAGTACTCATGATTTTTTTGAAAAAGTTCAAATTGTTTCAAGAAAATTAATTGAAATTGGTATAAAGAAGGGAGACAAAATAGCTTTAATCTCAACTCAAAACAGAACTGAATGGTGTATAGTTGATAACTCAATTTTACAAATCGGAGGAGTAACTGTACCTATATATCCAACAATTTCCGAAAAAGAATATCAATATGTTTTAAATCATTCTGAAAGTAAAATATGCTTTATTTCTGATAAAGATGTATTCGATAAGATTCATAAAATAAAGGACAAAACAAAATTGAAAAAAATTTATTCCTTTGAGGAATTTCAAAATTGCTCAAATTGGAATCTTTTATTTGAAAATGATAACAAATCACTACAAGGCAAGGTTAATATAAAAAAGGAAGAAGTTATACCTGATGATTTAGCAACTATAATATATACTTCCGGAACAACAGGTGTCCCCAAAGGAGTAATGCTTACACATAGAAATATAGTTTCCAATATATTATCAGCATCTACAAGGTTACCTCCTATGGAAAACAAAAATAAGGCTCTAAGTTTTTTACCCCTATGTCATATTTTTGAGAGAATAATTATTTACATGTATTATTACAGTAGAGTTGAAATTTATTTTGCTGAATCACTAGAAACTATTTCAGAAAATCTAAATGAAATAAGACCATTTTATATGACAGCCGTACCTAGACTGATTGAAAAAATATTTGATAAAATAGAAGGTAAAGCTGAGGAATTGAGAGGAGTAAAAAAAAGTTTATACAAATGGTCTATTTCAATTGCTGATAAATTTGATATTGAAAAACAAAATAGAATTTTTTACAACATTAAGCTTATGATAGCTAGATTTTTGGTCTTCTCAAAATGGAAAAATGCATTGGGGGGGAAGCTAGAATTAATTTGTTCTGGGAGTGCTCCTCTTCAACCTCAACTTGCAAAAATTTTTACAGCTGCGGGAATTAAAATTATGGAAGGTTATGGACTTACCGAATCATCTCCAGTAATATCAATTAGTGAACCTATAAAAGGTGGAACAAAATTTGGATACGTAGGAAAAATCATTGAAGGAATAGAGGTAAAAATCGCTAAAGATGGTGAAATTTTATGTAAAGGGCCTAACGTGATGAAAGGATACTACAAGAATTCAAAATTAACATCAGAAACAATCAAAAATGGTTTCCTTCATACAGGTGACATAGGAAAAATAGACAAAGATGGATTCTTAAAAATTACAGATAGAAAAAAACAACTTTTTAAAACATCGGGAGGGAAATACATAGCTCCTCAAGTAATTGAAAATAAAATGAAAAGATCGCCATTTATAGAACAAATAATGGTCATTGGTGAAGGTGAAAAAATGCCAAGTGCCATAATTCAGCCGGATTTTGAATATATTAAAAAATGGTTACAAAAAAATAAATTTAATTTTTTAGATGATTTTAAAAACATTTGTAAAAAAGAAGAATTGTTAATCAAAATTACCCGTGAGATAGATAAAATAAACGAAGAATTTGGTGATTGGGAAAGAATTAAAAAGTTTGAACTGACTCCTCAGATTTGGTCAATTGAAAATGGCCTTTTGACTCCTACTATGAAACTTAAGAGAAAATCAATACTTAAAAAATTTATTCATTTAAAAGAAAAAATTTATACTTAGATTTTTTTAAATAAATTATTCAAGAATAGTATTCCTGCATAATATTTTTTGTTATTTTTATTTAAAAATTACTTTGAAAAAGGAAACTATTGAGTATGCATTGAGGACTACATGGCAACAAATTACTAACATGTATAACGAGAAAGCTTTGAGATATGGTGGAACCATGACCATGGCTTTTACTCTATTGAGTGTTGATGCTGAAGGAACACCTTCTACAACTTTGGGGCCAAAAATGGGTATGGAAAGTACAAGTTTGTCAAGACTTATTAATACAATGGAGGAAAGAGGACTTATATCAAGAAAACCTAACCCAGAAGATGGCAGGGGTGTGCTTATTTATTTAACCAAAAAAGGGAAACAAAAAAGAGATCTTTCAAAAAAAATTGTGCTAGAATTTAATAATGGTCTTGAAAAAAAAATTGACAAAAGAAAAATAAAAAACTTTTATGAAGTTATTACAGCTATTAAAAATCAAATTGAAGAAGAGCAAGCCTTAAATTATTTTTAAAAATATGAAAACAATATACGAAAAAACGGTAAAAGGATCCGAATTTATAATTAAGGAGTTAACTCCCGAAAAAACTTTTACACCAGAAGACTTTAGTGAAGAACAAATTCTTATGAAAGACTCCGTCAAGGAGTTTGTTGATAGAGAAATAATTGCTGAGAGATCTAGATTTGAAAATAAGGACTATGAATATACCAAAGAAGTAATGAAAAAGGCTGGCCAGTTAGGATTTTTGAGTGTTGGGGTGCCTGAAGAATACGGTGGAATGGGTATGTCTTTTACTTCTACAATGCTCGTTTGTGAATATATTTCAGGTGCTAATGGATCATTTTCAACAGCCTTTGGGGCTCATACTGGTATAGGGACAATGCCCATAGTTTTGTACGGAAATGAAGATCAAAAATCAAAATACGTTCCAAAGTTAGCTTCAGGAGAATGGTTTGGCTCCTACTGTTTAACTGAACCTGGTGCCGGGTCAGATGCTAATTCAGGAAAAACATTAGCTAAATTGTCAGATGATAAAAAGTATTATTTAATTTCTGGTCAAAAAATATGGATATCCAATGCTGGTTTTGCTAATCTTTTTATAGTTTTTGCAAGAATAGGTGATGATAAGAATATTACTGCTTTTATTGTTCCAGTTGATCTAAAAAATGGAATTACTCTAGGTGAGGAGGAGGAAAAGCTAGGTATAAGAGCATCTTCAACTAGACAAGTTTTTTTTAATGATACAAAAGTTCCAGTCCAAAATATTCTGGGTAAAAGAGGAGAGGGTTTTAAAATAGCTATCAACTCACTAAATGTTGGAAGAATAAAACTTGCAGCAGCTACAATTGAAGGTCAAAGATACGTTACTTCACTGGCAGTTCAATATGCAAATCAAAGAGTTCAATTTAAGTCCCCAATTTCAAGCTTTGGAGCCATTCAAAGCAAAATTGCTAGTATGGCAACTTATTGTTTTGCAACTGAGTCTGCTACATATAGAGCTGCAAGTGATATTGAGAACAGAATCAATCAGCTTAAAAACAATGGAACTTCTTCTCAAGAATCTGAATTAAAGGGATTTGAAGATTTTGCTGTAGAGTGTTCTATTCTGAAAGTAGCAGGTTCCGATAATGGTCAGATTTGTGCAGACCATGGTATTCAAATTTTTGGTGGGATGGGTTATTCCTGTGATTCACCAATGGAAATGGCTTGGAGAGATTCGAGGATTGCAAGAATTTATGAGGGTACAAACGAAATAAATAAAATGCTTTCAATAGCAATGCTTTTAAAAAAAGCATCTAAAGGAGAAATAGACTTAATAACTAACTCCAATGAAATTTTAAATCAAATAAGAAAGGATGTAAATATTTATGATTTTAATTTTTCACAAGAAAAAAGTTTAAATCAGGAGCAACACTTAATTGAAAATTTAAAAAAAGTATTTCTCATATTAATAAACTTAAGTTTTCAAAAATATGGTACAAAGTTAGAATATCAACAGCAGGTACTTATGAATATGGCTGATATACTCATTGATATCTATCTGGCTGAGTCAGTTTATTTAAGAGTTTCTAAAAATTTAAAGAAATTAGATAAAGAAAAAAAGATTGTTCAAGAAAGTGTAGTTAAACTCTATACTTATGAATCTACTCAAAGAGCAATATCGTCATTTAAAGAAGTTGTATTAAATATCACTAAGAGTGATGATCACAAGGACATGATAGAAATAGTAAACAATCTTTTATCTTATATAGATAACCCTGATGTTATTGAATTGAGAAGAATCATTGCAAAACATGTAATACAGAAGAATGAGTACCCGTTTTAATATTAATTAAAAGTAATTATCAGTTTGTAATCTATTATATTGTCCCCTCCTATTCCTTCTGTAAATACTAAAGTCAAAGGTTACAAAAAGTTCAAAAATACTTGGAGAAAATACTGCACCAGGTGATTGAAAAGGAAAGTTATATAAAATTCCGAAATCAAAATTTTCAACTGCTAAGCCAATTGAAACCCCAACATTGTTAAGGGCAAAAGTATTTAAAGAAGAGGCCTGCTGGCTAAGACCAAGAGAAAACTCTCCTAATTGGAAATCTTGGGATAGATAAATTAAAACAGAGTCGCCAAACTTTGTGAATGAGCCGTAAGCAAATAGATAAGAATACCTTGGCAAATATCTCCTCTCGTAGGGATTGATATCAAATTCATATGCTCCTTGAACAGATATTTTAATTGGTTTCTCAAAAGGTATCTCTTTATTGAATGAGGTGTTCGGTTTGTTTAAGTGTTTTAAAGTTAATCCAGCCATAAATTTTTCCGAGTGAAGCATAAAAGATGCACCTAAATCAAGATAATTAACATTACTAATTACTGGTGCTAATCTATCTATAGATTCTGTGTTTATAAATCCTGTAGTTGTATTTAGTTGATCTTCAAATATCAAATTAGCAGGGTTTACTGCAGAACTACCAAAACCCAAAGTTACGGCAGGTAAAAAGAAGAGGTCATTATCAAATTGTAACTTATATACGTATGATAAATTTGCTAGGTTGATTGTTAGCCCTGTATTTTGAATTTTAAATGAGTTGACATCCAAACCAAGACTAAAATCTAAATTATCAAATGAAATTGCTCCAAAAACATATTTATTATCCATTTTATCAAATTCGTTTAATTTCATTTGGTTGTAAAGAACGCCAACTTTGTTTAAACTGTTAAAACCAAAGTAGCTTGGATTTGTTTTTTGCATAAACCTAGAATGATTAACAATATAGTCATCTTGTCCATAGAAAAAACAATTGTTAATGGTAACTAAAAAGATAATTAATAGATATTTTATTTGCTTGATCTTTATCATTTAATTAAAATAAATGTTCCACTTCTTTCAACTTCTGTCTCACCATCCAAAAGTAAACCTTTTGCAGTATAAATGTAATATGGAGAATACGGAGCAAAGTTTCCGTCCCATCCATCAATAGAGAAACCTTTAATATTATTGATGTCTGCCTCTTCTTTAAACTCATTGTAAATTACATTTCCTCTAAAGTCATAAACTGTAAAAGTCATATTACTAAAGCCACTAAATAATGGTCGGAAATAGTCATTTACAAGATCTTTGTTTGGTGTAAATACATTTGGAACCATTATGTTATAACCTTTACCGACCGAAATAGGTATAGTTATCTCTTCTGAACATTCTATATCGTTGTATATCCTTAATGTCGCAAAATACGTTCCTGAAATTCCATAAGTATGACGAACAGTAATTACACTATCAACTAAGGTAGGAACAAGTTCTGGAGGTGAATTATCTCCAAATAACCACTCAGATTTTACATATGGATCTGTAGATGTGTTTTTAAATGTTACTTCTTCCCTGGCAAGAATTAATGATGACGCTTCATAATTAGGGGAAGTGTACTCAAAGTTTGGCTCTCCTATTCCCCTATTAACCTCAGTTGTTATCCAACATCCTTCTTCATTTACAACTCTAAAATCAGCTGTCTCTACTGCATTCACAATTGCAACAGACCAAGACCTGTCACTTAGCCTTACAACGTCCGAAGAAGGAATTAAAATATCATTGTAATAAAAACTTAAATTACCATCATTATTATCAAAAATATCTATTGTTAATCTACCTTGTTGACCTACGCATAAATCTTCATCAACAAACGGACCATTCATTATATATAATTCTCTGTTTGGAGAAACTTGAATAATTTCCTCGTAATAAGTATAGTTAGTTGTATTAGCACATCCTGTTAATGACTGTGAGCTAATAATTACCTTGTAATTTCCAGGGAGCAAATTATCTAAAGATGTTCTGTTGTCATATTCGGTTAGAGGTCTATAACCTGGGCTTACCGGGTCATTTAAATAACGTGGATCTTCAATATACCAATTAATTGATCTTGGGAGTTGACCACCAGTAACTTGAATGCCGATTTTACCGTTTAGTCCACCACCAGTACAATCAGGAGGAAGTGACTTAACCAAACTACCAACATTATTTGGATCAGCTAAATTACCTTCTGTTGCAATTGGTTCCACTACATCATCTACTTCAATAGTTACTTGGTTTGCTCCTGCAGGGTCACAAGAACAGTAAGAATGTGAATTTTGGTCAATTATTCTCAAGCAGTATGTTCCTGGATAAGCAGGATCAACAGTTTCTCCATAAAAAATCTGAGTAGCCGCAGTAGGATCAGTTGGGGTGTATGTCCATTGGAATTCATAGGTTGGAACACCATTTATAATGTAAGGAACACCTCCAATTGCAGATGCAGTTATTCCTCCATCAACTGCACCAGTACATACATCTGTCTCAAAGACAGTTTCACCATCGTATTGAATTGGTAAAAATTCCTCTACAGTAAAGAAGAATACTTCTTGACATGGAATAAGTGTCCCAGTGACATTTTCTGTAATTGTTAAGGTATACTCACCAGAGGGAAGATTTCTAAATCTATATGTAAATCCAGGCCTCTCTAAAGATGGCTGAGTTGGCAATCCAAATAAATTTGAATTACCTGTCAAGTCGACGTTGGAACCATCTGGACCAATTAACTCGATATTAAACCCATTGTATGCAGTTGTTCTTCGAACACTAGATGAAATACTAAAGAATATATCATTAGAATATCCTCCAGTAGTAGCTAGCCAATCGATTGTTCCGGAAGGTTCAGGATAATTTTTACAAGTTCCTTCAGATACTTCCGGAATATTTTCAATTACTCTAAAATTTGAAACAGAAAGAGTACTTTCTGAAATAACAACGTTTCTTGTAATAAATTCATTGCCATCACATGTAGAAACTCTTCCGTCAGTTGCAATCGCTCTGTAAACTCCACTTGGTAGTCCAGTCACTACTGCATTACCTCGCTGAGCTGTTATTTCAACCCAACTGTCAGTTGTTGAAGTAGCTGTTTGGACTGTAGTACCAGAAGCAGTCGCAGAATAAACAGCTGAAGTGGTTATATTTTTCTTTTCATACCATTTTATCTCAAGAGGTGGAATAGCATTAGTAATAGTAAGTGAAATTTCACTCTCGCTATTTCCACATCCTGGTTGAGTAACTTCCAGGTCTATAATTAATTGTTGATTGTTTTTTTCTTCAATTGTAAATGTCCCATTGGCGATTTCACAAGTGGTTGTGTTATTAACAGAAATTATGTACTGATATGTATCTGCTTGCCTGATGTTGGTAACAGTTATTGGTCCATTCCCTGTCAATGTTTGATAATACTCATATGGTCTACTATTTGCTTTTATATATAGTTGGGCAGGATTTGAAGAAGACAAGTCACCTGCAACATCACTTGGATTTACGGTAAATGTAACCTCACCAGAAGTGTTTGCAGAACAATCAATATCCTTACTATCGACGTCTACTGTATAAGTATATACTTCAGGGAATTCGTAAGTAAATGTTACTTGTTGAGAACAGCCGAAATTATCAACTATTTCCGCTGAAGTAATACTTCTTTGAAGAGGGTTAGAGATATTTATATTACTAAAGATGACTCTAGAAGAAGCTCCTGAGCTAGCAGAGAGAACTCCACCATTTAAGTTTATTGTATATGGTAGAGCTAAAGCATTACCTCCACTTACGCCAAACTCTAATCTACCCCCAATAGCAATATCATCAGGACAAAGTGGATTGTAACTATCAAGTAGAGTTAATGAAAGAGGATTTGGTTCAACAACCCTGACGGTTATTATATCTGTACAAGCAGCTTGAGGATTTCCATCCGGATCCAACGGAGGACTCAGATCTGTAACTTGAAATATATAATCTCCGGCTGCAACATTTGAAAGGCTAACTGCTGATCCACTTCCTGGAGGGACTAATCCAGCAGGTGACAATGAGGTTATATCTAAATTTCCTGAACCACCTGTAGCAAATAAATCAAAAGCTCCGTCTGATCCACCATTACAATTTAAAGTAAACTCATAATCAGCAGTTGCAGTACTTGTAGCAGGATTTGCACCTCTTAAATTTACAAAATTAGCAGTTTCAACCCCATTAAGTCTTACGGGTGTGTAACCTCCCAATACAATTAATTGTGGTGGATATTCACAACCTAAAATAGCGTCAGTAACAGTGACATAATAATCACCTGGTGCAATATTATAAAGATTAGCTCCAGTACCGTATATTACTGTTGAACCTGTGTCAGATCTGACCCACTTGTATGTATAAACTCCAGACCCACCCGAGAATGCATTCAACTGAGTTCCTGCACCATCAAGAGGAGTTGTAATAATACTTCCATTTCCTATTGTTCCAGTTACACAATAGCTATCTGTAATTTCAACAATTGCAGGATCATAATCTAAAGCTGTAGGTATTCTAACTGCTCTTGTTAACCCATATGTGCAAGAACTAGAATCAGAAACTTCTACAACATACAACCTTCCAGGTGTCAATCCTGTAAAATTAACTTGGCCGTTACTTACCTTAATTCCACTTGCCCCAGGTAGTCTTGTACCGTCGTATTCTATAGTATAAGTATATGGAGCTATTCCTCCAGATGCCTGAACCGAAATAGCACCTGTAACACCACCACAGAAGTCAACTTCGAAAGACAATTCATCTGGCTGATCAACAAAGAAGGTAGCAGAAGTAGTACAACCTCCAACTGTAACATTTAATGCATAGGAGCCTGAGTATAGATTGTATATATTATTTGCTGGAACAACGCTACTGTCAGGTAAATACCATGTAACCACTGGTGTGTAAGCTTGAGCAATCTGAGTAGTTGTGACAGTGTTTGTAATAGCATTTGTATCTGAAGTATTAGCACTGAATGTAAAACTTACACCTTCAACTTCGCCAACAAGTCTTAAACCGAATCCTGTTTGAGATACACTAAGATCACTTTGCGATGGATCATTATTTATATCTGTCATGAAGTTATTTATAATCTGAGCATTTGAGTATAAGACAGGAGCACCTCCTAAAACTTCTCCTCCCCTACCAATATATGTAGTCCCATTGATTGTTACTCTTAATATATCAGTATATGTGGCAACACCAGCAAAAGCAATTTCAGAAATTTGGACCGTTCCAAGTTTTATATTTTTAATTGCATTTAAGAAATCTGGAGATGATGTATCACCCAGTACTATAGATCCTGTATTGTCATTATAACACTCAACATCTTTAACTAGGAAATTTTGAATATAATCTTCATCAATATCTGGACCTGGATCTACTTGTATAGAACCAGTTTCTACGACGTCAGGGTCACAAGTTCCGGATAAAGTTAATCTATAATTATACGTTGTAGTCACAGAAACGTTAACAGAAGGAGTACCTTGGATTCGTACAACATTGTTGGTTCCCCCAGCAGCAGACACTAAAATAGGTGTTATTCCAGTTGGGGTTACATCCCAGGATATACTATATGAAGCATTGGATTGAGTATTGAAAATGTAATCAATATTTGTTATAGGATCATTATTACAAACCGAAGGTTGATTTGGATTCCCGGCATACAACTGCATAACAGGTGTTGGAAGAACCGTTATAACCCCACTGTCAGTTGCAGGGCCACAACCTGTAGTTGAAATTTCATAATTATAGGTTAAAATTGTTGTTGATGCTTGCGCTGCAGCAGAGGCAATACCACCAATAATTACCTGTGTGCTACTCATTGAAGTTATTCCAACACCAGGTAAGGCAGGAGTGAAACTTACTACGGCTGAATTAGCACCTTGTCCAAAGTTGTAAATAATCGGTTCTAATGTGTTTGTTCCTGATCCAGCACAAATTGCCTGATTCTCTGTAGAAGGATCTGAAGCTAAGGTGATTGTTTCTAATGGTTTGACTTGGATTGTTCCTGTTAAAATAACTTCAGGAGCACAGGCACTTCCATTAGTTTTAACCTCAAACGGATAATTTGTTGTAGAGGTAATATTGACGGATGGATCTCCAGAAATTACGAATTGATTCGTTCCAGGAGTAATTGCTCCATTAACACCAGTTAAAGTTCCTGCTGTCCACTCAAGCACAACATCAGTAGCACCTCCATAATACTCGTAAGTGATATCTGCTATTGATTCTAAATTTGTACATAAGGCAAAGACACCAGATTGATTAGTAGTTGTTGCAGCACTTGTCAACACTAGAATTGGTGGAGAATGAACTGTAAAGTTACCCGTAATTGTGCTACTAACGCAACTTCCACCAGTAACAATTTGGTATTTATACTGAATAGTTGGAGTACTAAATGTTGTAGATGCTACTATTGACCCTGATATTAAAACCTGTGTTCCAGTGATAGATATTCCCAGACCAGTTGGTAAATTATTTATTGAAGGGCCACCATTAGCCGAATAGGTTACAGTTAATGATTCACCAATTGCTCCACCTCCAATTTCATAAATTACATCTTCAATTGGTAAAGCAATTGTATTAGATGCATTATCGGTGTCATTATAACATACACTTTGACTAGCTGTATTTGCAGAAGAAATTAGAGTAATTGTGTCGGTTGGATTTATTTGAATACTTCCAGTTAAGACAACCTCTGGTGTGCAGTCACTTCCAACAGTTTCAATTTGATAATTATAAATTGTAGATTCAGTAACGTTTACAGTAGGTGTTCCATAAATTGTAAATTGATTTGTTCCCGAAGCTATAGTAGTAACCCCCTGTCCGAATAGCGTGTTTGAACCTGTCCACGTAAAATTAACCCCAGTTGCACCGCCACCAAATTCGTAAATAATAGTATCAATTTCATTTGCATCACATACGATTTGTGCATTTGTGGTGGCAGAAGAAACTAGAGTTAATGTTGGAGCAGTTCTAACCTCAATTGTTCCAGTAGCAATAGCGGTATCGCACGCTCCTGGTGAGGTTTCAATCCTATATTCATATCTAGTAGTAGAAGAAGCTAGATTCGCAGCTGCTGGATCTGCGGCACCTTGTATTCTTATGGTGTTTGATGCAGTTAAACTATATCCAAATCCAGGAGGTAGTCCTGACTGTGATGGACCTCCGTCTTTTGAATAAGTAAAGTTACCTACTGCATTTGCACCGCCTCCCAATTCATATTCGATGGTCGTAAATGCAAATGTTGGTGTTGGTGTGTTATTAACACAGACTATTTGATTATCGTTACCTGTCAATAAAGTTATTTTATCAGTTGGCGATATTGAAACCGTACCTGAAATCGGTGAAGGAGTATTGGTGCAACCAAAATTATTACCAATTAGATTGAACTCATAGTTATATGATGTAGTAACTGTCACACCTAAAGTCGGGGGATTAAAGTTTACTGTGACTTCACCTGTTAGATTGTTCAAAGAAGCTGTTATCCAATTTGGTGTCGTAGGGGTTACAACACTAATTGCGATTGGACTTCCAGTAGTTCTAAAAATTGAAGAAGATGAAACGCCTGTATCACAGAAAGTTGGATTTTGACCAACACCAGAAAAATATGAGGCACTTGTACTTGGTCTCACTGTGATTGTACCAGATGCGACTTCACTGCCAGTACAACCACCTGCACCAGCTGACTCTAAAACATACAGATAATCTGTTGTTGAAGTAACTATGGATGATGGGGTTCCACTTATTTCATAATACGCTGGGGCATTAACTCTTAATGGGGTATTAAATCCAAGAGTAGAAGACGAAGTTGCGGAAAGAGTAAAACCAACTCCAGGATTAACTGCCTCTATTTCAATAAATGGAACAACTGTCGCAGAAACAGTGAATGATGCGGGTAAATTAGCGGTCAAAAATGCAGCAAATTCTGAGTATAATTGATTAATATTTGCAGTTCCTGTTGCCATAGCAAAAATGGATGGATTTAAAAGTCCAGACTGTGCAGTATAGGGAGTTCCATTTATTGTTACAGTAAATGTATCTCCAAATGAACTTTGATTACTTGGTCCAATT
>CENJ01077396.1_pt1 | contig 14663 bp, 13 predicted proteins | sample 356161 | NCBI WGS metagenome assembly CENJ01 (sample SAMEA2619531, study PRJEB7988) | marine metagenome | biome: marine biome (ENVO:00000447); feature: surface water layer (ENVO:00002042); material: "saline water (ENVO:00002010), including plankton (ENVO:xxxxxxxx)" | depth 5 m
TAATTTATGTTTTTATTACTTATTTAATTGATATTTTCTGAGAGAAATTACCATTGGTATTTTTGACATCAATTAAGTAAATACCTTTAGAATAACTTTCAGTATTAATACTAATCTTTGAATTAAAATTGTCATTATAAATAATTTTTCCTGTCATATCTTTAATAGTTAATTCACTAATTTCATTAGAATTAGTTGTAATATTTATAAAGTTTGATGCAGGATTAGGGTAAACCATAATCTCCTTATTAGTGGTTTCATTAATGTTTACATTAGAACCTAAATTAAGTCTTATGGCAAATGCATTACCATTAGAGTAAGTAGAACCATCAACAGGTAAATAAATCATACTACTCCACCAAGGTTGTGGAACAGTTTCATCATCTAGGATACGTATGTCATAAGTATTAGAATAACTTGTCATTTGGATTCCAAAATAATAGTTCCCAGGAACTAGAGTAAGGTTTTCCCAAGTTGAACTTCCAGAAACTGGATCCCAACCACTATTAGTAACTACTGGTATTTCAAAATATCCATTAGAAACATCATTAGCGGTCAAAGTATAAATTTCAGAAGAATATATGTAATTAAATGGGTCAAAAGGGTCAAACATAAATGTTGCAGAATCATAAATCATAAGCGTAATTTCTGCTCCAGCATTACTCCCTGTGCCTGCAGATGATAATAAAACTTTTACAGAATTTAACTGATCTGTTTGATTGAAGTGATACATATTTGCACACATAAATCCATCTGCATTTCCTGGATCTGCCCAAGACGCAGTTCCATAAGATCCCAAGTCCTCATATCCAGAAGGATGATTATCAATACCATCTAAAGAAAAAATATCAGTTGTAATTTCAAAATTTCTGTAAAATGTATTATTGAAATCAGTACTTCCACCAATTGTATCAGCATCTGAAACAAAGGTGTAAGTCCCATTATAAAGACCAACTTGTAGTGATAAAGATTCATCATTTTCTAAAGCTATTGTAGAATCACTCTCTAAAATTGCGATTGATGAACTACTAACAAAATTACTTGGACCTGTAAAATCTGCTGTAAAAGAAACATTTGTTTGGTCCAAAGCTCCAAAATTAAAAACAGATGATCCTACAGTGTATATTGAAGAAGTATGGGTTATTGGAGTTCTTCCATATTCAACTCCTCCATAATGTTCATTTGAATAAATCCAACCCGAACTGGCTTGAATATCATTATCTGGTTGTTGAACTATTTTAAAATCATCAACAAACCAAGCATAACCCCAAGTTCCTGTCCAATTAAATCTAATGTAAATATCAGAAAGTTGTATTGTGTCTAGACCAACTAGTGCAGGGCTAATATTTACTTGAACAAGTTCAGGATTCGCTGTTGCTTCACCAGTAAATCCAGTTTGCCCAGACCATGCAGAAAAAGGATAAAAAACATTATTGAGGTTTGAAATGTCAGTTGAAGGAGTTAAATCTGGCCATGTTACATTGCCATTTCCGTCACCGATTCCAACAACAATATAAGGATTTTCACTATTGTATCTTCTATATTGAGTTTCAAATTCAACAACAACATTATTGTATCCATTTAAATCTACTGGATTAGCCATTGTCATCCAAGAATCTTCTATTTCACTTCCTCCAGTTGCTCCTCCATAAGAATCTGAATCTAGCATTGCAAAGCCATCAGAATCAGTAGTCGAAAGAATTGTTGCAATTGGGTAAGAACCTGTGCATGATAGCCCTATACCAATTTGCCAGTCAAGACTACAATCATTAGCATCGTGATCTAGAACCCAATCATTAGGATCGTCAAATGAGTTTGAATACAACACATTTTTTGCATATTGACTATGAATTGGTCTTTGGGTTTTAATTGAGTTATCAATTTCCTTGGAAATTGCTTTGTATTTATTGTTTTGCGAGTAAATATCAACATTAATAATTGATAAAAATAATATTATTATAATGTAAAGTTTTTTCATAGTTTATAGTTTGTTTATTAAAACAATAATAAGAAAAAAATACTGTAAGAAAAATTAACTAACTAGCTTTAATGAGTTATGTTTAACAAAATCAAAGAAAAAATGATTTTAGTCTGAGATTGTAACTCTTTTAGTAAAGGTGTTAAAATCATTCCTTATTTTGATAAGGTATATTCCATTTTTTAAATTACTGCTATTTATTTGAGTTTCATTTAAAAAAGAATCCGATAATAAAATTTTACCTGAAATATCTAAAATTTCATAATTACTTTTGATATTATTTTTCAAATTAATGTTTATTAAATTATTGGCTGGATTTGGAAATAGTTCAAGAGAAAAATTTTGAGCATTATTTATATTTAATGTATTACCAAAATTTAATCTTATTGCGAATGCATTTCCATTGGAATAGGTTGAAAAATCACTTGGCAAATATATCATGCTACTATACCATGGCTGATCAACTGTAAGATCATCGACAATTCTAACATCGTTGGTCGAATAACTAAACATTTCAAGCGCAAAAAAATAATTTCCAATATCTAAGTTTAAACCTGCCCAATTATTTGATCCAGAAATCGGATCCCATCCTAGGTTTTCAATGGTGCTTATTGAAAATTTACCATTGTTAATATCATTTATAGTCAAAATATAAGGTTCAGACGTATATAATGGTGATATTAAATCGTTCATAAATGAAGTAGAATCAAAAATGTGAAGAATAACTTCTGCACCAACTTGAGAATTTGTAATAAGTGCAGAAACAGAACTTAAAATTTCAGGTTGGTTTATGTGGAACATATTGGCACAAATGAAACCGTCTTCATTCCCAGCAAAAGAATTGGTTCCTAATGAGGATAAACTTTCATAGCCTGGTGGGTGATTACCAATACCATCTATTGAATAGACATCATTAGTAATTTCAAAATTTCTTAAATAAGTATTATCACTATAATTATTGGAGCCCAATGTATCCATGTCACTTGATATTGAAAAAGAACCATTATAAATTCCTGGAGAAAGGTTTATTTGGTTTAAACTTTCAACTGAAGTTGTAGAGTCACTTTCAAGAAGAGAATAAGATGCGTTGGTAGTAAATGTAGAAGGTCCACTAAAATCAGCAGTTACTAGAATATTATTCTGGTTCATAGAACCATAATTATAAACGGATGAACCTATGTAGTAGTTTTGCTCTATTTGTGAAATTGGAGTTCTCCCATATTCAACTCCGAATGCATTTTCACCATATATCCATGATGATTCATTTACAATATCATTTTCTGGAAGAAGATTTATACTTACATCATCAATGTGCCAACCATAAGTAATCCAAGCAGCATTATTTGTAGAATTTGGATATTCACTGGTCCAACTAAATCTTAATAAAACTGCACTTGGATTTGAGCTGATAAATGAAGAAATTCTAGCTTCTCTCAAAGTAGGGTTATTATAGGAACTCCCACCAGAGCTGGTTAATCTATCATAATCAGAATTACTTGCCACTTCTGACCATGTTAATCCGCTATCTACACTAACAAAAACTTGTTGTAAGTCATAAAATTTGGCACCATATTCTTCCCAACTAATAAAAACATTACTGGTATTAGCAAGCGACATTATATCAATAGGGCTAGCTGTAGTTAGTGTATATGTTACGCTACTTGGACATGTTGAATTTTGTACATCAGTATAGGCCCCATTAGTAATTTCTGCAAAATTTCCTCCAGAAGAAGAGTTTATAGGACTTGAAAGATACCAACTGTCGATATTTGAATCTATTGTCCAACCATTAGGACTGGTTTGCCCGGAGTTATCAATGATCCAATTAGAGGGGTTCGAAAAGTCATCAGACCAAATTATAGTACTAGATTTTGAATTTATAGAATTTGAGTTTGAAATATTATTTGTATGATTTAAGCATGGGTCTTCATAGACAATATTTTTAGAAATTTGACTAAAAATTTGACCAGAAAAGAAAAAGCAAAGTACTATAAGTTTTATTGTTTTCATTATTTATTAATTTTATTAGGATTCAACAGTTTCTCTTTCATATTTTTCTAAAGGCATACAACTGCAAATTAAATTTCTATCACCATAGGCGTTGTCTACTCTACCAATTGGAGGCCAAAATTTACTATTAATTTGGTTAATATTTGGATAAACCGCTTTTTTTCTTGTGTAATTGTGGTTCCAATTATCGTTTATGGCTTCAAAAGCAGTGTGAGGCGCATTTTTTAGTACATTATCTTCCCTATTATAAAACTCTTGATTAATTTCTTTTATTTCTTTTCTTATAGAAATCATTGCATCAGCAAAACGATTTAGCTCATTGAGGGATTCACTTTCAGTAGGCTCAATCATAAGTGTTCCAGCCACTGGAAAGCTAACGGTAGGTGCATGAAAACCATAATCCATGAGTCTTTTAGCAATGTCTTCCACTTCAACGGAAGCCTCTTTTTTAAAAGACCTACAATCAAGGATCATTTCATGAGCTACTTTTCCAGAGGGTCCACAATAAAGAACATCGTAGTGCTTAATTAATTTTGATTTTAGATAATTAGCATTTAAAATGGCCATTTCAGTTGATTTTTTAAGTCCTTTAGATCCTAAAAGCTTGATATATCCGTAAGAAATAATCAAAATCAATGCACTTCCCCAAGGCGCGCCATTAATTGCTTTGATTCCTTTATCGCCACCAGTTTTAATAATAGGGTTTCCAGGGAGAAAAGGGGATAAGTGTTTTGCCACGCCGATAGGTCCCATCCCAGGACCACCACCTCCATGAGGAATAGCAAAAGTTTTATGAAGATTTAAATGACAAACATCTGCACCAATAAGACCTGGAGAAGTGAGTCCCACCTGAGCATTCATATTAGCACCATCCATATAAACTTGCCCACCGAAACTATGGATTAAAGAAGTTATTTCTTTAATATTTTCTTCAAAAACACCATGAGTTGAAGGATAAGTAACCATTAGTGCAGCTAAATTTTTAGAATGTAAATGGGCTTTTTCTTTAAGATCTTTTAAGTCAATATTACCTAATTCGTCACATTTAATCAAAACAACTTCCATTCCAGCCATTACGGCACTTGCAGGATTAGTTCCATGGGCACTTGTTGGTATTAGACATATTTTTCTATGACCATCACCATTTGAAATATGATAAGCTCTAATAACCATTAAGCCACTGTATTCTCCTTGTGCTCCACTATTTGGTTGTAGAGAAACTTTGTCAAACCCAGTTATTTCACTTAAATCATTTGCTAGTTCATCAAATATTTGCTGATAGCCTTGAGTTTGGTTGGTTGGTAAAAACGGATGAAGATTAGAAAATTCTGGCCAAGTAATAGGCTCCATTTCTGTGGCAGCATTCAATTTCATTGTACAAGAACCAAGTGAAATCATAGCGTGCACCAGAGATAAGTCTTTGTTTTCTAATTTTTTAATGTACCTCATCATTTCTGTTTCTGAATGATAAGAGTTAAATACATTGTGCTTTAAGATCTCATCCTCTCTTTCAAGAAATTTTTTGATGGGGATATTATGTTTTAGAGCAACTGAAAATTTAGAATTTTTAAATTTCACAAGAGAATTTGCTAATAAATTTAATTGGTCCCATGTGGTTGTCTCATCAATTGAAATGGATGCGATATCATTCAAATATCCGATGTTAATTTTATTTTTTTCCAAATGATTTTTTAAGGAAATTAAATCTTCTCTGAAGGATAATGTGTCAAATTGATTTTCATTAATAATATTAAAACCGTGATCAATTAGTAATTGTTTAAGTGAGGCGGTTTTAGATTGAATAATTTCAGCAATACTTTTCAATCCCTTGGGCCCGTGATACACAACATACATACTTGCCATCACAGCTAGTAGTGCTTGTGCCGTACATATATTTGAAGTAGCTTTTCCTCTTTTAATATGTTGTTCTCTAGTTTGAAGAGCCATTCTTAGTGCAGGATTTCCATGAACATCCATAGATACGCCAATGATTCTTCCTGGGATAAACCTTTTGTGAGATTCTTTACATGCAAAAAAGGCAGCATGAGGCCCTCCATATCCCATAGGAACACCTAATCTTTGAGTAGAACCCACTACTACATCGGCACCCCAACTTCCTGGACTCTTAAGCAATACTAAACTCATAATATCAGCTATCACAGAAACTTGAATATCTAAATTTTTGGCTTTTGAAGTGAAATCGCTGTAATCATAAATTTCACCATAAGCATCAGGATATTGTAATATTCCGCCAAAATACTCTTCATTTAATTTGATAGTTGCTGGATCTCCAAAAATTATTTCGATTTCTAAAGGTTCAGCTCTAGCAATAATCACATCTTTAGTTTGTAAAAAGATATGGTCACTTACAAAAAATTTATTCACATTATTTTTAATTTGAGCTCTTGACCTCATGTGGTAAAACATAAGCATTGACTCAGCTGCAGCGGTAGATTCATCTAATAATGAAGCATTTGCTAGTTCCATACCAGTTAAATCGGTAATAAAAGTCTGAAAATTCAATAAAGCTTCTAACCTGCCTTGAGCAATTTCTGCTTGATAGGGAGTGTAAGCAGTATACCAACCAGGGTTACAAAGAACATTTCTTTTAATGACACTTGGTGTTATTGTCCCATAGTAACCTTGTCCAATATAATTATCAAAATTACTGTTTTTGGAGGCAATTTTCTTCAAATTAGACAAGTAATCTTGCTCACTTACAGCTTTATCTATTTTTAAAGCCTCATTCTTCAAAATAGAATTTGGTATGGTTTCTTGAATCAGCTCATCTACAGAGCCAACTCCAATAGCTTTTAACATTTGTTCAATGTCCTTTTCATTAACACCTATATGTCTGCTTTCAAAAGAATTCTGAATCATATTTTTAATTAAGTAAACAAATATATATATACAACTTGTTTCATTTTATTTTGTTAATGAATTGTTTAAATTTAATTTATGAACATTTACAAGCTATCTCACTTATTTTTCATTTATTTTTTACTATCAATAATTTTTGTTCAGGGACAAAATGGACAAGATTCTATAGTTGTTTTACAACTTTTTTCGGGAGATACCGTAATTTATAACTTATCGCAAAGTAAAACAGACCATATAACTGGTTTCAAAAAAAAGAAAAATAACGACATCTGGACTTTCAAAATTTATCCTAACAATGATGTAGCATTTTACACTTTAAAAAACCAAGAAAAAGTATGGATTTATCAACCCAATCCAAGCCAAGGTAATTTTTTAGAAATCAGTCAAATGGAAAAATATACAACTGGTAAAAAAGAGGCTAAATATTATTATAAGCCAATTCGACATTTTGTGAGTGGAATTGTATTTGGTTCAGGTCTAGGGCTTATTGACACTTATGAAGAGGGTACAGGATTTTTAAATAAACCCAATGGATTCCTATCTCTTGCAACTCCTTTAATCAGCACAATAATAATAAGAACCAAAAAACATAAATTGGTTAGATTATCTTCAATGACTGAAAATGAAGTTTTACAATCCCACTATAAAAAGGGATATATTTCTGGGAAAAAAATTAAAAACTCTGTAGCCTCTGCCTTCGGAAGTCTAATTGGAATTATAGCCATATTTATTTTAAATAATTAGTAAGTTATTTAGCGCACTTGAATTTAAAAAAAACAATACAAAATTTAGTTTTTTCAAATATTTGGATTGCCTTTGGCTCTGTTGGTGTAACTCTAACTACATTTTTATATTCTAGATTATCAATAAATTATTTTTTTTTGGGTCTTGTATTTTTTGCAACACTTTTTAGCTATAATTTACAAAACTTGAGTGAGAGAAAAGTTCACAAAGAGAGATCGAATCAAATAATATGGATAGAATCAAATAGTAAAATAATCAAATTCATCATTTTAATGGCTTTATTTTTTTCTATTTTTTTTTCTATTTTTTCTTTGAATTATACTGCAAGTTTTATTTCATCTCCATTTTTATTGATGGTTATATTTTATAGAATAAATTTTTTCAATACCATTAAATTTAGAAGTATTCCTGGATTAAAAATTTTAATCATTACAATTTGTTGGACTTGGACATGTTGTTTATTGCCTCAAATTTTATATTCAAATGAAGTTGATTATATTTTGGCATGCTTCATTTTTTTATATATTTTTTTAATTACCATTCCATTTGATGTCAGAGATATGGAATTCGATGAAGAAATTAAGACTATTCCCCAAATAATTGGAGCTGTCAATGCTCTTTTTTTATCTTATTTCTTGTGTTTAATTTTATTTTCATTATTTATTTTTCTTGGAAATTATAAATTATGTGTCTTTTTAATACTCACATGTATCATTTTATTACCTTCATATAAAAGCAAAAATGAATATTATTATTTAATTTTTATTGATGGCTTATTAATCATCTTACCATTTTTTTTAATGTGAATAAATCTAAAGTTTTATTAATTTATACTGGAGGAACTATAGGAATGAAAGAGGAAGAGATCAAAAATTCTTTGAAACCTTTTAATTTTAATCAAATCACTAATGAAGTTCCTGAGCTAAATAAAATTAACTGCAGGATAGATGCGATATCATTTGAAAAGCCAATAGATTCATCAGATATAAATATAAATACGTGGGAAGAAATTGGTGATCATATTTATGAAAATTATCATAAATATGATGGATTTGTTGTATTACATGGAACTGACACTATGTCCTATACTGCTTGTGCCCTTAGTTTTATGTTTCAAAATTTAGATAAGCCTATTATTTTAACTGGCTCTCAGCTGCCTATTGGACAAGTGAGGACAGATGGCAAAGAAAACTTGATTACATCAATTGAAATTGCTTCAGCTAAAAAAAATAAGGAGTCTATTATTAATGAAGTGGCTATTTATTTTGAAAATCAACTTTTTAGAGGAAATAGAACCACAAAAGTAAGTTCTCACCATTTTGATGCATTTATGTCTTACAATTATCCTTCATTAGCAGATGTAGGAGTAAAAATTAAGTATAATTATAACGCAGTCTTAAAAAATAACACTAAAGAATTTCATTTCCTCAAGGGGTTTGACCCAAAAGTACATGTTGTGTTTTTTTATCCTGGAATATTAATCAATGAATTAATGCATTCCATATTAAATAATCCAAGTAAAATAATTATATTAAATAGTTATGGTTCTGGAAATTTACCCATTAGCAAAGAATTTTATTCATTTATTCAAGAGCAGACAAAATTGAATAAAATTTTTCTAAATGTGAGTCAATGTGCCTCTGGAACAATTGATCAAGACAAGTATGAAAATGGTGAGAACCTAAAAAAAGTTGGGGTTATTGGAGTTAAGGATATGACTATTGAAGCAGTCATTGTTAAATCAATGTTTTTAATAAATAAATTTCCAAATGATAAAACAAAATTTATTGAAAATTTCAACTTCAATATTTCAGGAGAATTTACTATATGATTATGATTTCATTAAGATAAAATGTTTTTGTTGTAAAAAAGCTATATTTTTTTGTAATTTGGCCACCGCAAAAAATCAATTTTTAAACATCAATATAGATTTACCATGAAAAAAGCAGTTTTTATTTTAGGATTTTTAATATTAGTTATTACCAATTCTCTTTATGCACAATCGGATTCAATCGATTTAATCGTTTCTGACTCTACAGAAGAACTAGAAGAAAGTCAAGATTCAAACACTGTTGAAGAAATTAATGAGCCATTAGTTGAGGAAACTGTTGAAGAAATTAATGAGTCAACTGTAGAAGAAGTTGTTGAAGAAGAAACTTCTGTCTCTCAATCTCTAAAACTTAAATTTATTGAAGGAGGCCCATTGTTTATGTCTTTTGTTCTTATTGCTCTTATTCTTGGGTTAGCTCTATCTATTGAAAGAATAATTTATTTAAATCTAGCCACAACAAACTCAAAACAACTTTTAGATGACATTGAAAATGCTTTATCAAATGGTGGTGTCGATGCTGCCAAAGAAGTTTGCAGAAACACTCGTGGACCAGTTGCTAGTATATTTCTACAAGGATTAGAAAGAAGTTCTGAGGGAGTTGAAATGGTAGAGAAATCTGTTATTGCCTACGGAGGTGTTCAAATGGGATTATTAGAAAGAGGACTTTCTTGGATAGGCTTATTTATAGCCTTAGCTCCCATGCTCGGTTTCATGGGAACTGTTATTGGTATGATTCAAGCATTTGATATTATTGAACTTAAAGGAGAAGCAAAGCCAGATGAATTAGCTGGTGGTATTAAAGTAGCATTAATTACTACAGTTTCTGGTTTAATTGTGGCCATTATACTTCAAATATTTTATAATTATATTGTTTCCAAAATAGATTCTTTAGTGAATCAAATGGAAGATGCATCAATCTCACTAATTGATGTTTTAGTAAAGCATAATATTGGAAAATAAATTTTTGTAAAATTTCTAAAATGGAAAATAACAAACAAAATTTAATTACGAAGATCGTAACTTATTCAATAGTTTTTTTTGGAATACTGTTCACTGTTTGGGTAATGCTTGACGATAATCCTTCAGAAATGAGTTATGAACAGCAAAAACAATGGGCTATTGTCGAGGCTAAAGAACAAGGATTGGCTTCAGAAATGACTGCAACAAAATTAAATGCTCATCTTTCCGAAAGAACTTTAGAGATTACTAAAGAAAAACAAGAAACTCTATGGAGCGATGTTTCTACTCTTATCAATTTTTCTATGATAATTATTTATTTAGCTATTGGTTTGGTTATTGCTGCTTTTATCTACTTAGCTTATATTGACTCAAAAAAAGCAATAAAATCGCTCATTGGTTTAGGTATTTTTACCTTTTTTATATTGGCTGTTTATCTTTTTTCTTTCAATGTAAGTGATCAAGAATTATTAGATTACAATAGTAAATTATTGAGTATAAAAGTTGTTAAGTCTGATGTAGTGATGGCTAAAATGGCTATTTCATCTACAATTATATTAATACTTATTGCTGTATTGGGATGGGTAGGAAGTCCGTTTTTCAAATACCTTAGAAAGTAATGGCTAAAAGAGAAGTCGAAGAAATAAATGCTGGTTCAATGGCTGATATTGCTTTTTTGCTATTGATATTTTTTCTTATTACAACTACAATGAATTTGCCTCAAGTTCATGAAGAGAGGTTGCCTCAAAAATCTGATGTTGAGTTTTTATTAAATGAAAGAAACGTCCTTCAAATAATGGCTAATAAAAATGATAAGATAGGAATTGAAGGAGAGTTTGCAGATATTTCTGATATTCAAAACGCAGTAAAAAAATTTTACCAACACAAAAATGGAACTCCAAATCAACCAGAATACATTGAAGTAACTAGAAAAATTTGTGAAGACACATTAGAGTCCTTAGAAAATGCTCTAAATGTATATCCTGATGCTCCTTTATTTAAAATAGAACAAGATGCTTGGAAAAGAAGACTTGATGCTTGTATTGCTTTTGGAGATGGCTTTCAAACTTTACCTAATAATGCAACAGTTTCTATTCAATTAGATAATTCTACAAAATATGTTACTTATATGAGTGTTTTAGATCAAATTATGCAAGGACTCAACTCTTTAAGAGACAGTTTGTGTGTTAATAGATTTGGTATTTCATTTGAAAAGCTAAATGATAAAGTAGAAAGTGATAAGCAAAAAATTTCTGCAATTAGACAAGTTTATCCAAAAAAAATAATGAAAGAAAAAAACAGATCAGTTCAATAATAACTAATTATGTCTAAATTTTCAAAAGGTAAAAAGAAAAAAGATCCAGCAATTTCAACTGCAGCTCTTCCTGATATTGTATTCATGCTTTTATTTTTCTTTATGGTTACTACTGTATTTAAGGAAAAAGAGTCTAAAAAGTTGGAAATAGATAAAGTCGCCATCAAAGAAACCATTGATTTAGAAAAAAATATCAAAGCTTCCTATTTTTGGATTGGAAGAGTTCCTGGAAAAGTAGATGACTTCAGAGTTCAGTTAGATGATGATTTAATTAATGATTACGCTGAAATAAGAGAATATTTAGTGAAACTTAGAAAAAATCCAGAGTATTCTCAAGTTTGGGATTCACGTTTTTTCAATGTTTTTAAGGTAGATAAAAAAACAGAAATGAGAATTGTTAGAAAAGTTCACGATGAGCTCAAAGAAGCTGAAGCTTTTAAAGTTGTTTACTCTGTCAATCGAGAGAAATAGTCTTTTTCCTCCAAAATATTTTCCTAGCTAATACCATAACTGAAAGAACAATTCCAATTGGAATAAATAAGTAGTTGGCTAATAAATCTAGCTGAGATTCTGTAACCAAGTTCCACTTTATTGTCTGCATACATAAAAGAGAAAATGAATTGAATCCAAAATGTAGTAAAATCGTTAGAAAAATATTATTACTAAAATCGTAAATATATCCAAGAAGAAGGCTTGCAAATATTATGGATAATAAGTTATCTATTTGAAAATGAAGAATTCCAAAAATTAAAGATGTTATTATTATTCCAGCCGTATTATTTTTAAACAATCCAATACATATTTTTTGTAAAATTCCTCTGAAAAATAATTCTTCTCCCAGTGCTGGAATTACAGCTAATAAAATAATATTAAATAAAAAACCATAAAAACTTTCGGTAATAAACCCTTCTTGAATTTTGGTGTTAAAATCTTGTTGATTCCTTAAAAAATCTTGGGTTGATAGTGGTAGAAAATCATATCCGATGTAGGTTGAAATTACTAAAAGAATTTGAGCTATTCCTAGTAAAATAAAAAAATAAATTACAAGTTTAAACCAATCATTTTTTTCAGGAATTAGATAATTAATGGGAATTGACTTTATGATTATTAAAAATAAAATGGAGGGAATAAGAAAGGTCCCTAATTGATCAAAAAAAGCCAAGGCTTTGTGAGCATATATGTACTTGAATTCTTGATTTTGAAGGTCATTATATATTTCTAAACCATTTAAGTCCCATATTTTCTCGATAAATCCTACTGCAAACATGTTAAATAACAATTTGACTATTAAAACAATAGAAATTGATAATAAAAATAAGCTCAGATATTTTCTAACAGGTAATAAAGCTTTATTTTTCATAAACGAAATATAGTAATTAGTTGTTAATCCATAACTTTACAGTTTAATTATGATTAAAATAGGTAATATATCTTTAGGTGATTTCCCTCTTCTACTGGCTCCTATGGAAGATGTTAGTGACCCCCCCTTCAGAGCATTATGTAAGAAATATGGCGCAGATATGATGTATACTGAATTTATTTCATCTGAAGGACTGATTAGAGATGCTGTTAAAAGTGTACAAAAGCTAGACATTTTTGAATATGAACGACCAATTGGAATCCAAATATTTGGGTCTGAAATTTCTTCTATGCGACTAGCTACTGAAGTATGTGAAAAGGCCAACCCAGATATTATCGATATCAACTATGGTTGTCCAGTCAAAAAAGTTGCTTGTAAAGGTGCAGGAGCTGGAATTCTTCAAGACATTCCAAAAATGGTAGAAATGACAAAGGAAATAGTAAATTCTACCAATCTTCCAGTCACAGTCAAAACAAGATTAGGTTGGGATGAAAATTCAAAATATATTGTTGAAGCAGCAGAAAGGTTACAAGATGTTGGAATAAAAGCAATTTCTATTCATGGCAGGACTCGTGCTCAAATGTATAAGGGTGAGGCTGATTGGGCATTAATATCTGAGGTTAAAAACAATCCAAGAATGAATATTCCTGTTTTTGGCAATGGAGATATTGATTCTCCTCAAAAGGCTTTGAGTTATAAAAATAGGTTTGGTATTGATGGTATTATGATTGGAAGAGCCAGTATTGGGAATCCATGGTTTTTTAATCAAGTAAAATATTTTATGAAAACGGGCAAGGAGTTGTCTTTACCGTCCTTGGAAGAAAGAGTAAAAGTTGTTAAAGAACATTTAGATTTTAGCATAAGATGGAAAGGAGAAAGAGTTGGAATTGTTGAAATGAGAAGACATTATGCAAATTATTTTAAAGGAATTCCAAATTTCAAACCTATTAGAACGTTATTAGTTACTTTAGAATCTACTCAAGAACTATATTCAGTTCTTAATAATATTGTAAATCAATTTGAATTAGAAACGGTATGAAAATTTACACAAAGTCTGGAGATAAAGGAGAAACCTCACTTTTTGGAGGAGAAAGGGTAAAAAAGAATCATTTAAGTATTCAGGCTTATGGTACTATTGATGAATTGAACTCTTGGATAGGACTTATAAAAGATAATATGGGTGAAAGAGAAACTAATTTATTAATTTCTGTTCAAGAACAATTATTTATCATTGGTTCTTACTTGGCTACAGGAAATAATAAAAAAATGATGATTCATTTACCACCTTTGACTACTGATTCAACAATAAATCTTGAAAAATCAATAGATGAAATTCAAAATTTATTGCCAGAAATGAAAAATTTTATTTTACCAGGAGGAAGCACTCTTTCGTCATACTGTCATATTGCTAGATGCGTATGTCGTAGAGCAGAAAGACTAACTATAGAAACTGCAGAAATACAAAAAGTTAGCCCTATAATTATTGAATTTTTAAATAGGTTATCTGATTTTTTATTCGTTTTATCAAGAAAAGTACTTTTTGATGCAAAAATTCCTGAGCAGCCTTGGATACCTAACAAAAAATAAA
>CENJ01016974.1_pt1 | contig 14659 bp, 11 predicted proteins | sample 356161 | NCBI WGS metagenome assembly CENJ01 (sample SAMEA2619531, study PRJEB7988) | marine metagenome | biome: marine biome (ENVO:00000447); feature: surface water layer (ENVO:00002042); material: "saline water (ENVO:00002010), including plankton (ENVO:xxxxxxxx)" | depth 5 m
ACTCAATGATAGTCCAATGATTAAAAGATTAAAACAAATGAGTAATGATGCAATTCCAAAACTTTTATAAACTAGATAATAAGAAAGAAAGAATCCAATTTTATTACCCACATTTTCGAAATCATTGTCGGTTGTAAAAACATTGCTAATGAGAGATTGATCATTTTGCCAGGTTGAAAAAAATGAAATAATTGAAATGGTAATTAAAAATGAAAAAACAATAAAGAAAACACCTGAAATTATTTTAAAATTATTCATTATATTTTTTTGATTTTATATTTAATAAGGGCAATTATTAAAGTTGTTATAGGGCTAAGCCAGTTAAAAATAGCGAATATAAAATAATCAAGAACATTAACATTCAAAACACTTGCTTGATAAGCACCACAAGTATTCCATGGAATTAACACAGATGTTACTGTGCCTGAATCCTCAATTGTTCTACTCAAGTTTAAGCTTGATAAATTTCTATCACTGTAAGCTTTAGAAAACATTTTTCCTGGAACAACTATAGCTAAATACTGATCAGAAGCAGAAACATTAACTGTTAAACAACTTATAACAGTGCTGGAAAACAAACCAAACATTGATTTTGTTTTTTTTAGTAAAAAATAAGAAATACGTTTAAGTGCTCCTATTGCTTCCATAACACCTCCAAAAATCATTGCGCAAATTACAAGCCAGATTGTATTCAACATTCCCTTCATACCACCTGTGTAAAATAAATCATCTAAAGAACTATTTCCCGTTTCAATTTTTGTTTCACTTACAATTGAATTAATTATAAATTCATATGTACTTAAGACATTATCAGATGTAAAGCTTGATATCAAATTATTTTGAAATACTAAGATTAAAAAGGCTGCGGTTATAATTCCAATAAATAAAGAAATTACTGGGTTAATTTTTCTTATTATTAAAACGATAACAATAATTGGTACAAAAAATAAAATGGGTGATATAAAAAAATAATCTTTTATAGATTCAACATAATTAAGCTTTTCAATACTATCACTTGGCATATTAAAAATATTATAAGATGTAAAAAAAATTAGAGTAATAATTATTGTTGGAAAGGTTGTTATTGTCATATATTTTATATGCTCAAAAAGATTAGATTCTGTGACTGCAGCCGCTAAATTTGTAGTATCACTAAGTGGAGACATTTTATCACCAAAATAGGCGCCTGAAATTATAGCTCCTGCAACTAACCCTAAATCAAATCCTAAAACCTTTCCTATTCCAATCAAACCTATGCCAATTGTTGCAGTGGTAGACCAACTGCTTCCAGTTGAAATAGCAACAATAGCACTTATAATCACACAAGTTGGCAAAAAGAAACTAACATTAATTAATTTAAGACCATAGTAAATCATTGAAGGAATAATGCCACTAATCATCCATGATCCTGATAAACCACCAACAAGTAAAAGAATTATTATAGGAGTGCTTATTGATTTTAAATTATTTGAAATAGTATTAAAAATAGTTTCCGCTTTTACTTTATTTTTTATTCCAAAAAAAAATGCAATTGAAGAACCTATTATTAAAATTAATTGATTAGAACCATTCAGTGAAGAATCTCCATATATGCTTACATTTAAGTATAGTAATGTAACTAGTACAATTATAGGAATAATTGAATCAAATAAGGAAATTAGTTTTTTATTTTCAATACTCATTTTATTCTATCCTATACTATATTGCTAATATATTCAAAATTCAACTTTATACATCTTAAAATAAACTATTAAAATCAATTTTAATTATTAGGTATTTGTATTTTTGTATCTCAATGTCACAAAATAAATATGATGTAGTTGTTATTGGATCAGGTCCAGGAGGATATGTATGTGCAATAAGGCTTTCTCAACTTGGATTTAATACAGCAATAATTGAAAAATATAATTCATTAGGCGGTACCTGTCTAAATGTTGGATGCATTCCTTCTAAATCTTTATTAGATTCATCTCACCATTATCATGATATTTTAAAAAATGCTTCAACTCATGGTATTGAAATTAATGGAGAAATTAAACTAGATTTCCATAAAATGATTGAAAGAAAAAACAGTGTTGTGAATCAAACTGTTAAGGGAATTGACTTTTTAATGAATAAAAATAAAATTAAAGTTTTTAATGGTTCAGCATCATTTTCCAATTCTTCAACAATTTTAATTGATGGAATTGATGAGCCAATTATTTTTGACAAATGTATAATTGCAACAGGATCAAAACCAATTTCATTACCATTTATAAATATTGATAAAAAAAGAATCATAACATCCACTGAAGCTTTATCTCTTAATCAAATTCCAAAACATTTAGTTATAATTGGAGGTGGTGTTATTGGTTTGGAACTTGGACAAGTTTATAGAAGGTTAGGTTCTGATGTTTCAGTTATTGAATATTCAGATAGAATTACTCCATTTATGGATGATGATGTTTCTAAAGAATTATTAAAAGTACTAAAAAAGGAAAAAATTAATTTTTATTTATCTCACGAAGTTTTTCAGGCAGAAAATCAAGGTGAACATGTTAGTGTGAAAGCAAGAAATTTAAATGGAGATATTAAGGATTTTAATTGTGATTTTTGTTTAGTTTCAGTTGGAAGAAAGGCTTACACAGTTGGTTTAAATCTAGATAAAGTTAATGTTGAATTAGACAGTAAAGGAAAAATAAAAGTTGATAATAAATTTCAATCCTCAAATAAAAATATATATGCTATTGGCGATGTAATAAGTGGGCCTATGCTTGCTCATAAAGCTGAGGAAGAAGGTATTGCAGTTGCAGAAATTTTAAAAAATCAAAAACCACATATTGATTACAATTTAATTCCTAATGTTATATATACTTGGCCTGAAGTTGCATCGGTTGGTAAGACTGAAAAAGAGTTAATAAAAGAAAATATTGATATAAAAATAGGAAAATTCCCTATGCGAGCCCTTGGAAGGTCTCGTGCAAGTAGTGACCTAGACGGTTTTGTAAAAATTATTGCTGATAAAAAATCTGATGAAATTCTTGGAGTTCATATTATTGGTGCAAGAGCAGCTGATTTAATTATTGAGGGTGTAACAGCAATGGAGTTTAGAGCTTCATGTGAGGATATTTCAATGATGAGCCATCCACATCCAACATACTCTGAAGCAATGAAAGAAGCAGCATTATCAGCTCTTGAAAATAGACCTTTACATATTTAAAAAGGCCCTTTATTATTGTTATTGATGGCATTAGTTAATTTTCCTGGCATTTCCCCTCTAATTCCATGATACTCAGTTTTTAGTAAAGATGACTCGTTATAAGGCTCTTGTTCTCTTTGATACCAATCCTTAGTTAAATTGATTGGCAAATTATCGCCCGTTTCTTTAATCCATTCATCCAAAATTATTTTTAATTCATTGTATTTTTCTGATTTATAAATCCCTGCTTCAGAAATTATTAAATTATCAAACTGATAGGGATCTTTATTTAAATCATAGAACTCTTCAGAAGATCTTGGCTTTAAAAATATCTCAGATTGTAAATCAGTTAATGTATTGTCTTTTTTACCATTTTTTAGATCAAGATAAGTCATACTATTTATCGCATCAAGTGGTCCTTCTTGAGAAAATAATGGCCTAGAATTCCTTATATACAAATAATTTTTATTTCTAACCATTCTTTGATGTGACTCGTAATCATGCCAATTATGCTCTGAAAAAATATAATTCCTGAATGGACTTTCTGGTTTTTTAATTATATCTAAAAAACTTTCACCTTGGAAATTATCAATTTTATTTATTTTGGCAAGTTCGATAATAGTTGGTGCTATATCAATTGAACTTATTAAACTAGTGCTAGTTTTATTTCCTTTATTTAGTTTTGGATAGTTAATGATGAATGGTGTTTTAACACCCTGATCATTTAGTCTTGTTTTACTGTGAGGAAAAGGTCTTCCGTTGTCTGCCATAACAATAATCATTGTGTTTTCTAAAACGTTTTGCTTTTTAAGTTCCTTAACCACCTCTCCGATATAAAAATCAAATCTTGAAATCTCATCATAGTATTTACTCAAATCGACTCTTGTTAAGTTATTATCTACTAAATATTTAGGTACTTTAATTGTATTAGGGTTATGAGTTCCAGAAAACTGATTCTCTCCCCAAACCCTGTGTGCATCATATGACGAAAACCACATAAAAAATGGTTTATTTTTTGGTCTTTTTTTAATTGCTTTTGTCCAATATTTTTCACCTCCGTCACCATTTATTTTTCTATTATCATGAATTTCATCAAAACCTTTTCTTGCATATTCTCCCATATGAAACTTACCTGCTAGTAATGAATAGTATCCTTTTGTTTTTAAAATTTCCGGAATTGAAATCATTTCAAGTGGAGGTTCTGTGTGAAGTTCAGCAGCACCAGTATTATGAGGATATCTTCCGGTTAGAATAGAATTTCTACTAGGACTGCATGAGCTTGTTGTAAGATAAGTGTTTTTAAAAATTATTCCATTCTTGGCAAGATTGTCAATATTAGGTGTTTTGACATCATTGTTCCCATAACATCTAAGATCATCCCAGCTAACATCATCAGCAATAAAAATTATAAAATTTGGACTCGATTCATTTCTTTCACAAGAATAAATTATAATGGAAATTATTATTACTATTATTTTCTTCATGTCATAATTTAAAATTTTCTTTCATTTTTAACTCAATTTGATCTAAAGATAAATTATGTATTCCCCCAATTAGAGTGTGCTTTATGGTCTTATTTGGTTTAAAAGAATTGTTTTTTATTTCTTTAGAAATTTGATTATAAGAATCTCTGAAAGTTTTTCCATTTTTAACTAATTCGTTTAGATTTTCAACTGAAAAAATAAACTTGTATTTATCATCATCTAAAATATTTTTCCTCACTTTAATTTTATTAATAGAATAATTAAAAACTTTTATACATTCAATTGCATCTAATATTGCATCAATGATCCTACCTTTAAAAATTTGATAATCTCTGTGATATCCACTTGTTAAATTATTTGACATTAAAATCAATTCATTTGGCAAAGCTTTAATCGAATTGCATTTTGCTCTAATTAGTTCAAAAACATCTGGATTTTTTTTATGAGGCATAATGCTTGAGCCAGTTGTCATTTCATTAGGAAATGATATAAAATTTAATTCTTGAGTCATGTAAAAACAAATATCAGAACAAAATGTTGAAAGAGTTGTAGCTATTGAACTTAAAGCAATACTTAAACTTTTTTCAATTTTTCCTCTGTTCATTTGTGATGCAAGCACATTGTATTTCAATTCTTTAAAACCTAATTCTTTTGTAGTAAATTCTCTGTCTATTTCAAAAGATGTTCCATAACCAGCAGCACTTCCCAAAGGATTTTGGTCATTAATTTTATACGCAGTGTTTAAAAACAATACATCATCAATCAAACTTTCTGCATATGAAGAAAACCATAAACCAAAAGATGATGGCATCGCTGTTTGTAAATGCGTATATCCAGGAAGAAGATAATCTTTGTTTTTTTTTGAAAGTTTTATTAATGATTTGAAAAGTTTATTAATTTCCAATTTAATATTTAAAATTTCATCTTTAAATAACAATTGAAGAGATACTAAAACTTGATCATTCCTTGATCTACCAGTATGAATTTTTTTACCTAAGTCACCCAAATTTTCAGTTAAATAACTTTCTATTTTTGAATGAATATCTTCAAATTTTTCATCAATTATAAATTTATCCTCGTGAATTAATTTTTTGATTTTGTTAAGTTCTTTGACAAGTAAATTCATTTCTTTGGAACTAATCAAATTTATTTTTTGAAGCATTTTAGCATGTGCTATGCTTGCAATTATATCATACTTTGCAAGGAACATGTCATAGTATCTATCTTTCCCGATAGTAAATTTTTCTATTATTTTATCTAATTCGTCGTTTTTAGTCCATAGCTTCATAATGAATATTCTTCTAAAAGTTTAATATATTTTTTTATACCATTGTTTATTTCATCGATAAAAATAAATTCATCTGCAGTATGTGATCTTAAAGAATCACCAGGTCCTAATTTTATTGAGTCACAACTTATTTTAGCTTGATCCGAAAGAGTTGGTGATCCATATGTTTTAAATTTGAGTTTTTTTGCACAATTTACAATTCTATGATCAGTTGAAATTGAAGATGAGTTTAACTCTAGATTTCTAGGAATTATTTGGCAATCTAATACTTTTTTTAATTCATTAAATATTTCTTTATTGGAGTATTTATCATTTACTCTAACATCTAATACGAGATTAACATCGCTTGGTACAACATTATGCTGAATTCCAGCATTAATCTGAGTTACTGTTAACTTTACATCTCCTAATAGATCTGATTTTTTTTCAAAATTTATATTAGAAATTATATTAATTAATTTGGCTGCTTTATAAATTGGGTTGTTTTTGTTTGGGTGTGCTGCATGACTTGAGGTTCCCTTTATGATTAAATCAAATACAATTAATCCCTTTTCAGCTATCGCAATATCCATTAATGTTGGCTCACCAACGATAGCAAGATCAATTTTGGGTAGAGTAGGTATCACGCTTTTTATTCCATTTGGTCCGGATCTTTCTTCCTCACCTGATGCTAGCAGAATAAAATTATAATTCAAATTTTCTTTTTCATAAAAATGAACAAATGTTGAGATTAAGCTAACCAGAGCCCCACCAGCATCATTACTTCCTAAGCCAAATAATTTTCCTTTTGAGACTGTAGGATTGTATGGGTCTAGTGTATATGCAGAATTTGGCTCAACAGTATCATGATGTGAATTTAGTAGTATAGTTTTTTTGTTTTTATCAAAAAATTTATTGTATGAAATTATATTATTTGCTTTTCTCTCACATTTGATTCTTCTGCTGATAAGAAAATTTTCGATTTCATCTGCAGTTTTATCCTCTTCAAAAGAAAATGATTTAATACTTATTAATTTTTTAAGTAAATCAATTGCATCATTCTGTAATTTATTTATATCAAACATATTTCAGTGTTATTATTTGATTTTTCAAATATATCAATATCTCCTATGAATACCTTTTTTACTCCATTTCTAATTGAGTTAAATGAATTTTCAAGTTTTGGAATCATCCCATCCTTGATTTGATTTGTTTTTAAATATTTTTTGTAGTCATTTTCATTCAATCTATTACAAACTTTGTTGTTAATAATTACTCCTTTTTTATCAAAACAATAATATAAGTATACATCAAAGTGTTTAGTCATTTCAATTGATATTTTTGTGGCAATTGTATCAGCATTTGTATTTAATAGAGAACCTTTCTTGTCATATGTAATTGGACAAAAAACTGGGTAGGTTTTGCTTTTAATCAATTCTTTTATGAATTCACTGTCTATACTTTTAATATCACCTACATATCCATAGTCAATATTTTCAACTTTTCTTTTATCACTTATTATTACTTTTGAATCAGCTCCTGATAATCCTATAAAATTATTATTTGAATTATTTAATTTTGAAACCAGATTTTTATTAATTATTCCTGCATACAACATTACTAAAATATCTAAAGATTTTTTATCAGTTATTCTTCTTCCATTAATCATTTTGATTGGTAGATTATGTTTTGAGAAATATTGATTAGCGATATTTCCCCCACCATGAATTAAAATAATATTTTCATTAATATTTTTTATCTTATTAATATATTTTTGAAGGATTTTATTATCAGAAATAATTTTTCCACCTATTTTAAAGATTTTTAACTCAGATTTCATCAATAATATTTTTAAGTACTATTTGAGCGCTAAATATTCTATTCTCCGCTTGATTTAAAATTAAGGAATTACTACTATCTAAAATTTCGTCAGTAACAACTAAGTTTCTTCTAACTGGAAGACAATGCATAAATTTAGCATCGTTTGTTAGTTTCATTTTCTCTTTATTTATAATCCAATTTTTTTCAGTTTCTATAACCTGTCCATAATTATCATAACAACACCAGTTTTTAGCATAAATTAAATCAGCATTTTCAAATGCATTTTCTTGGTCATGAATTATTTTTATGTTTTCTGTTATAACTTTACTCAAATTATAACCTTTCGGATTAGCTACAGTAATATCATAGTTTAATCTTAATGCCATTTTAATAAATGAGTTAGCTACAGCATGTGGAAGTGCCTTAACATGTGGAGCCCATGACAATACAATTTTTGGTTTTTTTAATAAAATATTTTCTTTAATAGTGATTGCGTCAGCTAATGCTTGTAGCGGATGACTACACGAGCTTTCTAAATTAATTACTGGAATTTTTGAATATTTTCTAAAAGATTCAATAATTAATTCTTTCTCATCATGTTTTCTTTTTTTGAGTTCTGGAAAACATCTAATTCCAACAATATCACAATATTGACTTATCACTCTTGCAGCATCTTTAACATGTTCCGATTTGTTTAAATTCATAATTGAACCTTCTTCGAACTCTAATTTCCAGCCGTCATTATTAAGATTTATTTGAATAACATTAATACCTAAGTTTTTTGCAGCTTTATATGTGCTCATCCTTGTCCTTAAACTTGGATTGAAAAAAATTAGCCCAAGAGTGATGTCTATATTTTTTTTGTTAAATTTTAATTTATTTTTTTTTAAAATCAATGCATCATCAACTAGTTTGTGATAATTTTTAACATTATTAATATTTATAAAATTTTTCATTTTATTTTATTAATTTTTCCATATGATGATATCAATCCATGAATAATCGCAGAGCTTAATCCTTTATTTTCCATTTCTATTATTCCTTTAATTGTACATCCACTTGGTGTTGTAACCTTGTCTATCTCTTCCTCAGGATGAGATTTGTTAGTTTTAAGAAGATTTATTGCTCCTTCTGCAGTTCTATAGGATATTTCTAATGAATCTTTCGCTTCAAAACCTAGTTCAACTCCACCCTGTGCCATAGCTCTTATAATTCTCATCCAAAATGCTATACCACTTGCGCACATTACAGTCGCAGATTGCATTTTAGATTCATTAATTATAATTGTTTTACCAATACTATTAAAAATTGAAACACATAGATCAAGATAATCTTTACCAGTTTCATTTGAGCAAATACATGTTAATGATTTTCTCACTGAAACAGCAGTGTTCGGCATAGATCTTATAATTTTTTTATTATTTCCTAATACTTTTTCAATTGAAGAAATTTTTAATCCTGTAATTGTTGATATTATAATATGATTTTCACCAATAGAATCTTTGATTTCATCTAATATTTTTAATGCAATATTCGGCTGCACTGAGATTATTATAATATCAGAATTTTCAACTGCTAGTAAATTGTTATTAGTTACTATTACATTTTCTATCTCATCATACTCTTTAATACTTGAAATTTTATTTTTAGTTAGATGTAAGGTTGTTATTTTATCACTAATTAATAAACCTTGAGCGATACTTAATCCGAGATTACCAGCTCCAATAATTCCTATTTTCATATTAATAAATAATTGATTTTAAATTGATTCCTATTAAATCCTCAATATCAAACATAATGTTCATATTTTGAATTGCTTGTCCAGATGCTCCTTTAATTAAATTATCAATGACTGAAGTTATAAGTATTTTATCATTTATTTTTTTCAAATTAATTAAGCATTTATTTGTATTTACAACATTCTTAAGATCAATCTCATTTTTTGATATTTTAACAAATGTAGATTTTAAATAAAACTTTTTATAGCATTCTGTAATCTCTTCAATTGTTTTTGTTGATTCAAAATAACTTGTGCAATAAATTCCTCTGGAAAACGGTCCTCTGTAGGTTATAAGATTTAAATTGTATTCTTTTTCATTTACAGATTTTAGAGTATTATTAATTTCTTCTAAATGCTGATGTTCAAAAGGTTTATACCAAGTAATATTATTGTTTCTCCAACTAAAGTGTGTGCTTTCTTTTGGAACGATTCCAGCACCAGTACTTCCTGTAATTGCATTTATGTGAATATCAGCTTCAGGAATATTAAATTTTACACTAGGAATTAATCCTAATAAAATAGCTGTTGCAAAGCAACCTGGATTTGCAATATTTTTACTTTTACTTATAATTTTTTTATTAATTTCAGGAAGTCCATAAACAAATTTTCTATTTGATTTTTCATGAAAATTATTATTTCTAAAATCCTGACTTAAGTCAATTATCTTTGTTGTGTTTTTTATTTGATTATTATTAATAAATTCGATTGACTTATTGTGTCCAGAACATAAAAAAATCACATCAACATCATTATTAATTTTATCAACAAAACTGAGATCGGTTTCATCAATTAAATCATTAAATAAATCAGTGATTTTTCTCTTATTGTTAGTTTTACTTAATGCAAATAAAATATTAACGTTAGGATGATTTAAAAGAAGTCTAATTAGCTCGCTTCCTGTGTATCCTGATGCTCCAACTATTCCTACTTTAATTTTTTTTGTTTTCATTGATATTTTGATAAATTTTATTTTGATTTGAAAGTATTTTTATAAATCCTTTAGCATCCTGTGCATTCCAAAGTTTATTTTTTTCACCATACACACCAAATTTTGTATTCATTAGATCATTTTCAGAAACTATTCCTTCTAATTCAAATCTGTATGGATATAAAGTAACATTTACACTTCCGCTTACCTTTGATTGACTTGAAAATAAAAATGCTTCAATATCTCTCATTACAGGATCTAAATATTGACCTTCATGCAGCAGCATTCCATAAAAATCAGATATTTTATCTTTTTGGAATAATTGCCATTTTGTTAGCGTATGTTTTTCCAAAAGATGGTGTGCTTTAATTATCAGCATAGGACCACCTGCTTGAAAACCAACTCTTCCTTTAATCCCAATAATTGTATCACCAACATGAATGTCTCTCCCTATACAATAAGAATCACATATTTTAGAAACATATTCAATTGCTTTTATTTTATCAATTTTTTTATCATCAATACTGTGAATTTCTCCCTTTTTAAAATTTATTGTTAGATTTTTCGGAGTAGTGTTTTCTAATGAACCTGGATATGCGCTTTCTGGAAGTTTTGTATTTGACGTCAATGTTTCCTCTCCGCCAACACTAGTTCCCCATAAACCTTTATTTACTGAGTATTTTGCTTTATTCCACTTTAAATCAATATTATTTTGTTTGAGATATTCTAACTCATCTTCTCTTGAAAGATTGTTATCTCTTATAGGTGTTAATATTTTTATTTCTGGCGCTAATATTTGGAAAATCATATCAAATCTAATCTGATCATTTCCAGCTCCAGTACTTCCATGAGCTATAAAATTACATTTATTCTCTTTGGCATATTTTACTATTTTAATTGCTTGAATTATTCTTTCTGAACTAACGGAAAGAGGATAAGTATTGTTTCTTAATACGTTTCCAAAGATTAGATACTTAATAATTTTATCATAAAACAAATTAACTGCATCGATTGATTTATATTTATTTGCTCCGAGTTTGTACGCATTTTCTTCAATTTGTTTTAACTCACTGGTTGTAAAACCACCAGTATTAACACTTACAGCATCTACAATGTAGCCATCATTGGATAATTTTTTTAAACAATATGATGTATCTAGACCACCACTGTAAGCAAGAGTAATTTTTTTCATTTAATTTTTTTTGGGTTATATAACATTCCTGTGCATAAACACATTTTTCTTTTTGTTCTCTGAAGAATATCGTAATTTTTACATGTCTGACAACCTTTCCAGAACTCTTTATCATCTGTCAACTCAGAAAAAGTTACAGGTTTATATCCTAAACTATAATTAATTTTCATTACGGCTAGACCTGTAGTAATTCCAAATATTTTTGTATCGGGATATTTTTCTTTTGAATAATTGAAAGTTTTTTTCTTTATTTTTTTTGCGAGACCTATTCCTCTGTATTCAGGTGATACAATAAGTCCAGAATGAGCAACATATTTACCATGTCCCCATATTTCAATGTAACAAAAACCTGCAAATTTTTTATCATCAATTGCTATAATTGCATTGTTGTTCCTAATTTTCGTTTCAATATATTCGGGTGTTCTTAAAGCAATGCCAGTTCCTCTTACTTTTGCTGAATCCGAAATGGTATCAGAAATGATTTTACAATATTTTATGTGCTTCAAAGAAGCTATTTCAATTTTCAATTTTAAAGTTTTTAATTAATTTGTGAATATAATATCAAACAGATATATGAATGTACATCTACTGGCGACGTACGTTACTGGGTTTACGTTGAATTGTAAAATTTATTGATATCACAATGCAAATATCAAAAAAAAATATTAAACAAAATATTTTTTATAATTATTTTTAATTATTGGAAAGATTAAATAAAGTTTTTACGGTTGATGACATTGAGGGTTTTAAAAGAAAAATTATTCATATTTCTACTCATTTTGAAAACTCTATTATTCTAAACTCAAATTATTCAAGTACTGATTATGATTTAATTTTTGCATATGGAATTCATTCTTTTTTGTCTTCAAATAAAAATTCTCTTAAAAAATTAGACGATTATGTTTCCCAATGCAAAGATTGGTTATTTGGTTTTTTTTCTTATGATTTAAAAAACGAAATTGAACCTTTGAAAAGTCAAAATTTACTTTGTCATGATCTTCCAAATGTTTATTTTTTTCAACCTAAGGTTATTATAACTATTAATGAAAATACAGTTGATTTAAAATATGTTTCAGGAATAAAACCTTTTGACGAATTAAATAAGATTCTAAATTTTAAATATTCTTTTAAAAACCAATCTGTCAAAAATAGTTTAGAGCTAAGATTAAAAAAAAGTGATTATGTGAAGTCGATAAATAAAATTAAAGAACATATAAGAATTGGAGATATTTATGAACTTAATTTTTGTATTGATTATCATTCTAATGACATAATTATAGATCCAGTTAAATCATATATTTCTCTTAATTCCCAGACCGAATCTCCCATGAGTGCTTTCATTAAATTAAAATCTTTCTATTTATTATCCTCATCACCAGAAAGATTTATTAAAAAGAAAAATAATAAAATAAAAACTCAACCAATTAAAGGAACTATTAGAAGAGAAAATGACATTAATAATGATTTAAGAAACATTAATTATTTAAACAATAATTCTAAAGAACTATCGGAAAATCATATGATAGTTGACTTAGTAAGAAATGACTTATCTAGAATTGCAAAAAAAGGCACAGTCACAGTTAAAGAACTTTCAACATTATATTCTTTCAAGAATGTACACCAATTAATTTCAACAGTTGAAGCTGAGATAAGTAATTCAACAAAGATTTCAAAAATTTTAGAAAGCACATTTCCCATGGGGAGTATGACAGGTGCACCCAAAATTAGATCAATGGAATTAATTGAGGAATTTGAAAAAACTCAAAGAGGTATATATAGTGGTGCAGTTGGATATATTACCCCAAAAAAAGATTTTGATTTTAATGTTGTAATTAGATCAATAATTTATGACTCTCAAAGAAATAATTTAAATATTAATGTTGGAAGTGCCATAACATTTGCCTCAGATCCTGATCAAGAATTTAATGAGTGTAAACTTAAGGCTGAAGCAATGATTAGTTCATTGAAATAGTATATTTGAATTATGCTAAATAGATTTAAGAAGAGATTTAAAAATCTAAAACAGAAATTACTTGTCTCAGTTAGTGGAGGTTTAGATAGTATGGTTTTGTGTGATCTTTTATTAAAATTGAATTTAGATTTTTCAATTGCGCATGTAAATTATAAGTTAAGGGGAAAGGAAAGCGATTTTGATGAAAATTTTGTAAAGAATTATGCTAATCAAAAAAAAATTAATTTTTATACAATATCTCATGATTTGTCAACTTACAATAAATCTATTCAAGCTAAAGCTAGAGAAATAAGATATAATTATTTATATAAACTTAAAGATGAAAATAAATTCGATTATATTTTAACCGGACACCATTTTGATGATAATATTGAAACTGTTTTTTTGAATCTGCTCAGAGGGAAAAAGAATAATTCATTCTTAGGAATAAGAGAAAAACATAATTGTCTTTTAAGACCACTTATAATTTTTACTAAAGAGGATATAAAAAAATATGCACTCGAATACAATTTATCATGGAGGGATGATTCAACTAACAAGGAAAATAAATACGAAAGAAATAAAATTAGAAATTTAATTATCCCAGTAATAAATAAAATCAATACTCAATACAGAACTAATTTCAAGGATCTTTTTGAAATTGCAAATCTTGAATTCAATATAAAAAACAGATATTTTAATGTTGACTTATCTAAATATTTTAAAGAAAATAAATCAGGTCAATTATTGTCAAAGAAAAAATTTTGGAAAGCTTTTGATTTCGAATCTTTTGAGTTCGAATATTTTCAAAGATTTGGTTTTTTTGATAAAATGGAATTATTTAAGATTTTAAGATCTGATTCTGGAAAATTAATAAGATCTGATTCACATACTATATTATCTAATAGGGACCATATTATTATTTATAAAAATTATTCAGAAATAATTGATGAATTTTTATTAAATAATGGATCAAATGATTATCCGATAAAGATTGATCTAGTTTTTTCGCAAAGTGCTTCAAAACCATCAAGAAATCATATCTGTATTTCTGAAAA
>CENJ01027210.1_pt1 | contig 14658 bp, 12 predicted proteins | sample 356161 | NCBI WGS metagenome assembly CENJ01 (sample SAMEA2619531, study PRJEB7988) | marine metagenome | biome: marine biome (ENVO:00000447); feature: surface water layer (ENVO:00002042); material: "saline water (ENVO:00002010), including plankton (ENVO:xxxxxxxx)" | depth 5 m
TCTGTATTTAATACTACATTCTATGGACAGCTAGCTGCAGCAAAAATTAATAAAAATAATTTTAAAGTTAAAAATAGTTATTCTTTTTCAGAGGAAGAATTTCAAAAATTACTTAAATCTGATTTGGCGCGAGCTATTATACTATTAGATGAATTAGATCAGTCACTTAAAAGTAAAGATATTATTAAACATCTTGGATCCGAAGAAAGCACAATTAAAGAACAAACTCTGGCAGGTAAACTTTCACAATCAGTAGGCAGATTAGATTTTGCTGTTCAAATTGCAAAGCAATCTTCTTATCAAAATAAAAACTTATTAGAGCTTAACTATCCAATTATAGAAACGCCAAAAATTGTATCGAAAAAAAATATTTTACCTCAAGAAGTTATTTTGGCTTTAATAAGACAAGAAAGTGAATTTGACAGAGATGCAAATAGTTGGGTTGGTGCAAAAGGTTTAATGCAAATTATGCCAGCAACTGGACGATTGGTAAGTAAGCAGGCAGGTCTAAGATATACTAGAAGTCGTTTAATTGAAGATGAATATTTTAATTTACAACTTGGTTCATATTATATCTCAGGGTTGAATGATGAGTTTCAAGGAGCAATGTATATGGCATTTGCAGGATACAATGCTGGACCTCATAGAGTTAGACTCTGGATTAAAAGATTTGGAGATCCTAGAAAAGGAGAAATTGATCCAATAGATTGGATAGAGTTAATACCGTTTACTGAAACAAGAAACTATGTTCAACGTGTCATCGAAAATATACAAGTCTACAAATATGTTATAAATAAAAAAACAGTATCAAACGATATCGAAAAGATTCTATTTTGAAAAATAATCTTTAAAAGCGTAAGAAATCACAGCAAATATTGTGATATAATTTAGATAAGAAATATAAAAAGATCCCACATCAAATAAAGGTTTAATAATTTGATATAACTCTTTGTAACTAGTCATAAATGATAGCTGAAGAGTAAGATATATCATTGATGGTACGAGAAATATTATGGTTACTATCGTTAATAATAAAAATAACTTAGACCCAATTGAATTTAGTTCTTTAAAATCATACTTAAAATTAATACCAAGAGCTAATTTCGGTAAAATAAATATTAATTTTAAAGATAAAATAGTTGTAAAAATCCACAATATAAGAAGACCAGAAGCATGGTCACTTTTAATAATTAAAATATTTTTTAATACAAAATGTATTAACAATGGTGACAAGGCTACAAATGTTAAAGCTAAAAAATTAAAAAAATATTTAATACTCCTTGGTGATAAAAATTCTTTTAAGAAAACCGTCTTAGATTTATTCAATATTTCTTCATGAACACAAACACCGATTGCACTTGAAATTATCATTGTAAAAATAAAAAAAAAGAAAATAGTAAAATTAGTAGCAATCTCGTTGGAGATTAAATAATTTAATAAATTAAAAGCAACTGTAATGAAAATTACTGCAGGTAAACCTTCTTTTACTCTTTTATCAAAATTTGTGATTAAAAATTGAAAAGAGTTTGCTAATGTTTTTCCAATCGAAATATCTTTTTTCATATTTGTGGCGGACAGGGAGGGATTCGAACCCTCGTTACGATGTTACTCGTAAGGCTAGTTAGCAACCAGCTGGTTTCAGCCTCTCACCCACCTGTCCTAATTTTTTTAACTATATAATAGTAAATAAGTAAATTTACAAAAATTAAAATAACTCCTAAATAAGTTTGTATCTCATAATTTAAGGCTGGTGGATAAATTATTTTAAAAATATAATTTTCAATAAAATCTACTGAATATTGATCTTTTCCAGCTTTTTTTAAAAAAAAATTCTCTAGATGAGTTAAAGGACATATAGAATGGCTTAATTCAATGTAAGCTCCCCAAGCAACTGCTGGAATGTGAACATAAATTATTTTCTTAAATTTTAGAATAAATATTGCACCAAATATTACAAAAAGGATAAATGAAAAGTGTAATAAAAGAGCTAATGTTGCATATATTTCAAAAACGCTCAATTTAAAAAGGTTTTACCACAACCAATATTACAATAAGAATTAATAATATTGTTGGTACCTCGTTAATGTATCTAAAATATTTAGAAGTATATTTTGATGGTTCGTTAATTAATTTTTTTCTAACAACGCCCAAATACATATGAAAAACTGATAAAATAATAACTAGTGTAATTTTTGCATGTAACCAACCTGCAGAACCAACATAATGAATTAAACCAATGCCAAAAACCCAAGTAGTAATCATTGCTGGGTTCATGATGTATTTTAGAAGTTTATATTCCATCGTTTCAAAAGTTTTACAAATAAGTTCGCTATGAGCATTCTCTGCATGATAAACATAGAGTCTTGGTAAATAAAAAAGTCCTGCAAACCAAGCTACAAAAGAAATAGTATGCAAAACTTTAATCCACTCGTACATCAATTCCACTCCGCTTTTGGAGGCATTGACATTAAAATAGCATCAACATTTCCATCTGTTTTTAAGCCAAATAAAGTGCCTCGGTCATACAACAAATTAAATTCAACGTATCTAGATCTTTTGTGCATTAATTTTTTTATATCTTCTTCAGTATAAGATAAATCTTTTTTTCTTTCAGCATTGTCGTGAACAAAATCTTTAAAATAAACCCCTAAATTCTTAATAAAATCAAATTCGTTTTCAAAATTATCTTCATTTAAATAATCAAAGAAAATGCCACCTACTCCTCTTGGTTCTTTTCTGTGTTTTAAATAAAAATATTCATCACATTCTTTTTTCCATTTTGGATAATTGTAAGAGCTTTTTTTACACAAATTTTCTAAACCCTTGTGAAAGGAATTTGTCTCCTTTTCCTCAGTTACGGCTGGAGTTAAATCACAACCTCCACCAAACCAAGATTTTTCTGTTGCAATAAACCTGGTATTAAAATGAGCAGCAGCAATTTTTGGATTTTTCATATGTGCAACAATTGAAATACCGGCTGCCCAAAAATTCGCACTATTTCCTGTGCCTGGAATTTTTTTTCTGAACTCGTCACTAAATTTTCCGTGTACAACTGAAATATTAACACCAACTTTTTCAAATACTTCACCTTTCATGATTGCCATGGTCCCACCGCCTCCGCCTGGTCTATCCCATATTTTTTTTTCAAATTTTTTAGTATCTAAAGATTCAAATGAACTTATCATTTGATTTTGCAAATCCTGAAACCAACTAGAAGTTAGTTTTTTTTTATCTTCTATATTTTTGCTCATACCCAACCTTGGAGTTCATTTTTAATTAAGGCTGCAATAAGGTTTATGTGATCAGACTGGTCATTTAAACAAGGGATATAACTAAACTTTTTACCACCATGCTCTTCAAAAATCTCTCTATTTTCACCATCTAGCTCTTCAATAGTTTCTAAACAATCTGCTGAAAATCCTGGTGCAATAATTTGAAGGTGTTCTGTTTTTTCTTTTGCTAATTTTTCTACTGTCTTATCTGTATAAGGTTGTAGCCATTCTTCAGGTCCAAAACGAGATTGAAAAGTTGTCATTGCAAACTCTTCGGAAAGACCCATTTCTTCTCTTACTAATCTTGTCGTTTTGCTGCATAGACAATGATAAGGATCTCCTTTAGTAAAATACTTTTTTGGAATACCATGATAACTGAATAAAATTTTATCTGGTTTACCGTGCTTATCCCAATGCTTTTGAATACTGTTTGCTAACGCCTTTATATAATGAGGATGATCATGATAAGTTGAAATAAATCTTAATGATGGTACCCATCTCCATTTTTGCATTGTGCTTGTTACTGCATCAAAAGTTGAACCAGTAGTGGCTGCACAATAATGTGGGTACATCGGTAATATGATAATTTTATTACAATGTTTTTCTCTTAATTCTTCTAAGCCTTTTTCTATGCTAGGATTTCCATAGCGCATACCTATAGCAAACTCTAATTCTAAGTTTTCTTTTTTTAATAAATCTTGTGCAAGGTTTTTTTGTTTATTCAAAATCACTAAAAGAGGAGACCCTTCATCTGTCCAAACTTTTTGATAATTTTTTGCAGATTTTTGAGGTCTAGTATTAAGGATAATGCCGTTTAGTATAATCTGCCAAATGAGCTTTGGTGTTTCAATTACTCTAGGATCAGATAAAAATTCTTTTAAGTAAACTCTTAATTCCTTTCGCTGAGGTTTATCAGGTGTTCCAAGATTGGATAATAAAATACCAATTCTCAATTTAGTGCCGTGTTTAAAATCTGAATTTCCAATAAATTTTGCCATTATAATTGTGTTCTAATTGTTTCTATAAATAGTTTAACATTTTGTTCAGGTGTAGTTTTTAAAACACCATGATCTAAACTGCAAATCCAGCCTGCTCTTTTTGATAAATCTTGATTTTTTATATATTTAATAAAATTTGCTAAATGCTTTTTAAATTCATTAATATCTTCAATGGCAAGATATTCGTTAAAAAAATTACCTTGAAGGGATAGGTTTGTATTTGACAATTTAGAAAAAATGTCTTGATTGGAACCAACAACAGTTAATTTTAAATCTATTATAGTTTTTAAACTTTCAAATTTTTCATTATCGATATCTTTAGTAAAATATCCGATTTTACCTGGATACTTAATTGCAATTTTCTCAATAAATGGTTTTACATTTTTATTAAACTCATCAAGACTTAAATGTTGAGCTTCGGTATCAAAGATCATTAATATATCTAAATCCACACTAAACTGTAAATCAATATTCTCTTCAAGAATTTTTTCTACGATAGGTAAAAAATTATCTAATAATTTCGAGTTTGACTGAGGATGTCTTTGTGCAAATTTAAATAAAGTATATGGAGCACCTACAAAACCGATTAAAGATTTATTTTTAGGTAAAGTATCTCTAATCATAGTCAAACCATTAATTTGAAATTTAATGTAATCAGAAAAACTTTGTTCTTTTTCTTGATTAAGGATTTGTTCAGTCAAAGGATTAGAAAACTCTGGGCCTGGATTAAAAGTTAAGCCCATTCCTAAATAATCTAATGGAAATAAAATATCGCTAAAGAGAATTGCTGCATCAAAATCAAAATCTTGGATTGGACCCATAGTTGTTTCACAAATGAGCTCTGGTGTCTTACACAACTCCTCAAAAGTATGTTTTGTTTTTAAATTTTGATAGTGTAAATGATAACGTCCCGCTTGTCTCATTAACCAAATAGGAGGGATTTTCTGTTCAATGCGATGTAAGGCATTATAAAATTTTTGATTATAGATCTTTGACAATGTCTCTTGCTCCATATGTTATAATAAAATCAGCTCCTGCTCTATGAATAGCTGATAAACTTTCCTTATAAAGTTTTTCAAAATCACCAAGATTATTTTTTGATAGATATTGCAAAGATGCATACTCCCCACTAACTTGATACGCTCCAGTTGGTAATTTAGTTTTATTTTTTATATCTCTAATCAAATCAATAGATGTGATACCTGGCTTTACCATTAAATAGGAAGCGCCCTGCTTAGCATTGGTTAAAGAACTTTGTATAGCTTTTTTGCGATCATGAACTGGTAATTGATAAGAAGATCGATCAAATTTTTTTGGAGAAGATTTTGCAGCATTTCTAAAAGGACCATAAAAACTACTAAAAAATTTTGATGAATAACTCATAATTGGAGTTTTGAATTTTTTCTTTTTAAACAATGATTTTAAATATCTTGTTGTACCTTTCATCATATCACTGGGTGCTATGATGTCTGCTCCTGCTTGAATAAATATATCAGCTGCAATCCCAAGCGATTTATGAGTTTCTTTTAAGTTTATTTTATTTTTATGAGTAATGCCACAATGTCCATCAGTTGTAACTGAACATAAACATGTATCAACAATCATAACTATTCGTTTTCCAAATGTTTTTTTTATTTGAGACAATGATTGATAATGGAAATTAAAATCCTCTGGTTTTTTTTGTTTATTTTTTGGAACAATAAAAAAAATAAAATTTTTAACACCTCTTTTAATATCAGAAGCAACTGTTTGTTTAGCGCTTTGAATTGTATGACTGTAATTATTTCCTAAACCTTTAATAATTTTTTTAGATTTTAAACCCTCTTCAATAAATAAGGGTTGAATTAAATTGCTTGCTTTGAGCTTAGTAGAATTAGAAAAATTTTTCATCTAGCTTGATATACACTCTCTTTAAAATCTTTATAATTAAAAAATAATTTTAACCTTTTTTTAGGTATTTCTTTTTTTAATTGTTCAAATGTTGAGCCTGGACCGCTACAATGCTGATATTTTGTTATGTTTGGCCGAATAGCTTTAGCCAGTTTAAATGCCGAATAGCTCATCCAATAAAATACTTTTGCATTAAATAAATTACTTATGGTTTTAGAATTGATTTGAGGAATAAGTTCATAGCCATTAATTTGTCTGGTTTTATAAATTGACATGCTTTTTTTATAAGTAATTTTTTTTATATTTTTATAATTTCGATAATAAAGTTCTGGAAAACGATAATCTTCTCCTAAGCCGTCAAATGTACACTGAGCTATTTTCTTTTCTCTAGCAACTCTTCTCCAAGTCTGGGTTCCACTTGTAATAAAAAAATTATTATTATTTAATTCTCTGATTGAAAAATCTGGTCTTGTTAAAATAACTGTTGAATTTTTTATTTCAGGAAGCTTTAATTCAATTCTTGAAAACATTTGATAATCTTTAATGCTTTCAGGGAAAATAGATTTTGTTTTCTTTATGCTTTTTTGATTTAAAATTCTATTAATATGAAACTCTTTCTTACTCCTTGCATCAATGCCTTTGCTGAATAAGAAGTCATTATTTTTTATTGCTTCTATGGTAATTCCAATATCAAGTCCACATCCACCGCCATATTTTTTTAAAAGGTTTCTTTCTTGATTACAATTAGACAGGGTTTTTTTACAATTAATTTTATTTAAAATAGATTTAATTTTTTTATCATTTTTTAAATATTCTATTGCTATTGCACCTTGACTGGCAGCTGCAGGAAATATCGATAAAGGTAGAATAAATGGTTTAAATTTTTTAAAAAGACTCAAAAAATTTTTTGTCTCTACTTTATCTACTTTATTCCCATATTTAAAAATTCTATCAATTGCAGCTTTTGCCATTAAGACTGCATCATACTGATTTTTTGATGTCACTTTTAATAATCGAGTAGTAACATTTCCTCGTATAGTTTTTGTTTTGATATTTTTTACTCCAATTAAATCTTTTAAGTCTCTAACAGATGATTTTCTTCTTGGTGATGATGTTCCAATAATTAACTTTTTTTTATTAAAAGATTTTTTTTTAATTAGAAGCACATCTCTTGGGTCATCTCTCTTAATTGTAAAATAATCTGTCTTTGATTTTAAAACTGGTAAATCCTTGTAAGAATGAACAACACAATTAAAATTTTTGTTTATAAGCTCCTTGGTTAATGATGTAGTAAAAATTCCATATCCCAAATTTTTCCAAGGTGTTTGCCCCTGATTCTTATCGCCCTTAGTTGAATGGTATTTAGTTGTAATTTTAATGTTTTTAATTTTTTTCTTTAACTCTTGTTTTACGATAAAAGTTTGTATTTTGGCTAAAAAGCTAGCTCTGGATCCTATTGTTAAAGATAAAGACATTGTTTAATTATACTGTTCTTAAATGATATGATAAGTGCGTCTATTTAGATATTTTAATAAATAATCTAATAGCTATAAACCTACTTATGTCAGGCAATAAAGCTCACAATTGGAAATCATCATACAATTCAATATTTGATCAAAAATTACAGGAAATAAAAAACGAAGGTCATTATAGATACTTCAATGAGATTGAGAGAAAAGCAGGCCAATATCCGAAGGCCCTACACCATAAAGATGGAAAAACTAAAGAAATTGATGTTTGGTGCTCAAATGATTATTTAAGCATGAGTCAAAACGCCGAGGTGATGTCTGCAATGAAAAATGCAGTAGATCAATTAGGTGCTGGGTCAGGTGGCACAAGGAATATATCTGGCACAACTCGATTTCATGTAGAATTAGAAGAAAAGATTGCAAAATTACACGGTAAAGAAAGAGCCCTTGCTTTTAACTCTGGTTATAGTGCAAATGACTCTGCTCTAACTTCCATATTATCAGCAATTGATAACTGTTTGGTACTAAGCGATGAATTAAATCACGCCTCGTTAATCGAAGGTATTAGGGCAAGCAAAAGAGAAAAGGTAATTTATAAGCATAATGATGTAGAACATTTAAAAGCTGTTCTTAAAGGCATTCCTTTTAACAGGCCCAAGATGATCGTACTTGAGTCTGTATATTCTATGGAAGCAGACTTTGCTCCATTAAAAGAAATTGTTGAAGTAGCTCATGAGCATGGAGCTTTAATCTATTTAGACGAAGTACATGCAGTTGGATTATACGGTGAGAATGCAGCAGGTCTTGCAGAACAAGAAGGTGTAGCAGACCAGATAGATATTATTAACGGAACTTTAGCAAAAGCATTTGGTTTGGCAGGTGGTTATATTGCTTCATCAAACTCTATTATTGATTTTGTAAGAAGTTTTTCAAAAGGATTCATTTTTACTACATCTATGTGTCCAGCGGTAGCTGCAGGGACATTAAAAAGTGTTGAAACTGTTCAGGAAAATCCTGAAATTAGATCAAGATTTTTTGAAAATATTAAATTAGTAAAATCTGAACTTGAAAAAGCCGGGATACCTTTTTTGGACTCTGGATCTCATATCATTCCAGTTATTATTGGTGATAGCAAGCTTTGCAGAAAAATAAGTGATTATTTATTAGAAGAACACCAAGTTTATGTACAGCCAATAAATTTTCCAACAGTACCAAAAGGAACTGAAAGAATAAGAATTACACCTACTCCAAGTCACTCAAAAGAAGATATAAAAAAATTTGTTGATGCAGTGACACAAGCTTGGATTAAGTTCATGCCAAAACATGAACAGTTAATTTCATCAAATCTTCAGGCAAAAAAATAACCCCGCATTACTTAAAACACGGGGTTAATTTAAATTTATTTTAATTAGTTAATAGATGGTAAATCAGCATTCATTACTTTAGTCCATGCTTTCACAAAATCTTTAACAAATTTTTCTTTGTTATCGTCTTGAGCATAAACTTCTGCGTATGAACGTAAAATTGAGTTTGAACCAAATACTAAATCTACTCGAGATGCAGTAAACTTCTTGTCATTTGATTTCCTATCAACAATGTCATAAGAGTTTTTACCAGTTGGTATCCACTTAAACTTCATATCAGTTAAATTAACAAAAAAGTCATTCGTAAGTGCGCCAACTTTACTTGTAAACTCTCCATGCTTACTATCACCGAAGTTAGTTCCAAGAACTCTCATTCCAGCAATTAGAACAGTCATTTCTTTTGCTGTTAGATTCATTAAAGAACTTCTATCAAGCATTAACTCTTCTGGAGAAACTGCATAGTCTTGTTTTACATAGTTTCTAAATGCATCATGAATTGGTTCTAATACTTCAAATGAATGAATGTCGGTTTGTTCTGCTGTTGCATCACCTCTACCAGGTGTAAAAGGAACTTTTACTTTTGACTTTCCTTTTTTAATAGCATCTTCTAATGCAACTTTACCACCAAGTACGATAATATCAGCAACGCTTGCTTTAACTTTTGCAGCAATACCTTCTAAGACTGGTAAAACTTTATTTAATCTAGAGGGCTCATTTCCTTCCCAACTTACTTGGGGCTCAAGTCTAATTCTTGCACCATTAGCTCCACCACGAAGATCTGTTCTTCTATAAGTTCTAGCACTGTCCCAAGCTGTACAAATTAATTGTCTAGAAGTTAAACCGCTTTTTCTAATTAGTTTTTCAGCAGCTTTAACATTAAACTTTTTCTTACCTGGTTTTACAGGATCTTGCCAAATTAACTCTTCTTTTGGAGCATTTGGACCTATATAATTAATTCTTCGACCCATATCTCTATGAGTTAGCTTAAACCAAGCTTTTGCGAAGGTTTTCTCAAAGTATTTATGATCTTTATAAAACTTTTCAGATATTTTTCTATATTCCGGATCCATTTTCATAGCCATGTCTGCGTCCGTCATAATTGGATTATGACGTTTTGTTGGATCAGCTAAATCAACAGGTTTATCTTCTTCTTTAATATTAATTGGCTCCCACTGATTAGCACCAGCTGGGCTTTTCTTTAACTCCCACTCATAATTTAAAAGTAGTTTAAAGTATGAATTATCCCATTTGTCAGGATGTGTAGTCCAAGCACCTTCAATACCACTAGTTACTTGTTCAACTCCGAGTCCGCCACCATCAGCTCTGTTCCAACCTAACCCTTGCTGTTCAACACCTGCAGCTTCTGGTTCAGCTCCAAGTTTGGCAGCATCGCCATTACCATGAGCTCTACCAACTGAGTGTCCACCAGCAGTCAAGGCACAAGTTTCTTCATCATTCATTGCCATTCTTGCAAATGTTTCTCTAACATCCATTGCTGTTCTCAATGGATCAGGATTCCCACCTACGCCTTCTGGATTAACATAAATTAATCCCATCTGAACTGCTGCTAGAGGATTTTCTAAAGATGATCTATTAATTCCATCTTTGTCATACCTTTCTTCACCTAACCATTCTTTTTCCGAGCCCCAATAAATATCTTTTTCTGGATGCCAAATATCTTCACGGCCATAACTAAAGCCATACATTTTAAGCCCCATAGACTCATAAGCAATGTTTCCAGCTAAAATCATTAAATCTGCCCAACTAATTTTGTTTCCGTACTTCTTTTTAATCGGCCACATCAAACGTCTAGCCTTGTCTAAATTTGTATTATCTGGCCAAGAATCAAGTGGCGCAAATCTGTGATTACCAGTTCCACTTCCACCTCTTCCGTCTGAAATTCTATATGTTCCTGCAGAGTGCCAAGCCATTCTAATCATTAAACCACCGTAATGACCTAAATCTGCTGGCCACCACTCCTGACTATCTGTCATTAAATCACGTAATTCTTTTTCTAATTTTTTAAAATTTAATTTTTTAACTTGTTTTTTGTAATTATAACCTTCATCCATTGGGTTTGTTTTTGTGTCATGCTGATGAAGAATATCTAAATTTAAATTATTTGGCCACCAATCAATTGGTGTTTTACCACTTTCTGTCAAAGCTCCGTGCATAACCGGGCATTTGCCATTTCCATTTGTTTTTTTGTATTCAGTGCTCATGAAATAATAATCCTTTGTTATGACTCTATTACAAAGTTAGATGAGAATTTTCAATAGATATGTAGTTGAAAATATTATTTTTACTAATTTGTCACAATTAAAAACACACTAAATGATCAATATAAATTGGTGTTTTTAGACCAAACTTTTCTTCCTCTGCATGCAAGTGCTCGTGATGAGAGTGAACAAATACTGGAATTTTTAGATCTGATGAAGTTTGGAGTGTATATATAAAACTTGTGCCTCTAAATTTTTTATCTATTACTTTAAACTTAAGATTGCTTGAGTCATCGTGTTCTAAATCCTCTGGTTGAATTAAAAGACTAACTTTTTCACCTCGTTTAAAATTTTTAATTAATTTTCCTTTAATTTCACCAAGATCAGAGTTGTATAATGTATCCTCGGATATAACTTCAGCAGGAACCAGCACACCTCTATTAAAAAATTCCACTACCTCCTTGGAATTAGGAATATGATGAATATTATATGGACTATCAAACTGAATTATTTTTTTATTAAGTAATATTCCACAATAATCACCTAAATAAAAAGCTTCATATTTGTCATGCGTTACGATAATTGCGGTAATATTTGATTTTTTTATTATCTCTTTTAGACTTTCTTGAACTTTTTCTTTCAAATTTTGATCTAAATTTGCAAAAGGCTCATCTAATAAAAGAAGGTCTGGATTATGAATAATTGACCTAACTAAGCATACTCTTTGTGATTGTCCTGCACTTATTTCATGAGGATATTTATCTTTTAGCTCACTAATAAAAAATAAATCAAGCAGTTCATCCATAGAATACTTCAAAGGACCGTTTTTATTTTTAGAACAAAATAAAGATCTTTTAATTCCAAATTGAATATTTTCTTCTACAGTGTAATGCGGGAAAAGAGCATTATCTTGAAAACTTAAAGCTATGTTTCTATCTTCTGGCTCAACAAAATTATCTTCATTTGTAAGAATTTTTCCATTTAAAGTGATAGATCCTGAATCAATTTTTCTTAACCCAGCAATTGATCTTAGAATTGTAGTTTTGCCGATACCAGATGGTCCAAGTATGCAAACAATGTCGCCCTGATTTTTAATATTAAACGAAATACCATTTAATATTTGATCATTTCGAACTGAAAAACTAAGATCTCTTATCTCTAGAAAATTTTCCATCAAAAACCCTTTAATATATTTTTTCTTGAAATTAAAATAATTAATGTTGCAAAAAATATCAAAAACAAACTAGGACCTGCGGTAAATTCAAGCATATCTTGAGAGGCAAATATATATGCTTGAGTAGCGAAAGTTTCAAAATTATAAGGTCGCAAAATTAAAGTCATAGGTAATTCTTTAAGAATATCAATTGATACTAGCATAGAAATTAATATTAAATTTTGTTTTAAAAATGGAAAATGTACCTGTAAAAAAGTACCAAGCTTGGAATTTCCCATCAAATAACTAACATCATCTAAAGATTTATTTAATTTATCATAGCCTGTTTTAATTCCATTAATTGCTAAAGAATAAAATCTCACACAATATGCAATAATCAATCCAAATACTGTTCCTATAAAAATTAATTTAAAAGTATTATTATTAAAATAGCTACTTATAAATGATATCGCACTTAACAAAGTGACTGCTAAAATTATTCCAGGAATAGCATATCCACTAACTGAAAAATTTGTTATTATCGATAAGATTTTGCTTTCTGAAATCCTCATTCCATAGTTTGTAATAAAAGATAAAGATATTAGTATAATAGTTGTTAAAATTACAAGCTGTAAAGTGTTTACCGTTAGATCGATTATTTGTAACAAATTAAAATTTGTAGGAAATTTTATAATCCAAAATAACATTTGAGAAACTGGAAAAACAAAGGATAAAAAAAATAGAATAAATAATATTGAAAATGCTAACCATTTCATTTTTCCTTTCAAAGTAATTTTTTCTATCGATGAGTAGCCTCTAGATGGTATATTAAATCTTGATCTACCTCTAGATCTTCTTTCTAAAACAAAAAAGATTAAAACAAAAAAAATAAGAAAAAAAGATAATTGATAAGCAGTATTAATATCATCAAATATTATCCAACTATCGTAAATTGCTGTTGTTAAACTTTGAACATTAAAAAAAGCAACCGTTCCAAAATCAGAAACAGTTTCCATAGCTACTAAAGATAACCCTGCAACAATACCTGGCCTAGCTGATGGTAATAAAATTTTTTTAAATATTTGATAATTACTAAAACCCATATTTTTTCCAGCATCAATTTGACTTTGTGATTGATAAATAAAACAAGCCCTGGTGATAAGATAAACATATACGTATAGAGAGAATGATATAGATATAATGCTACCTGATAAACTGTCTATTCTCGGTATATACTCGTTATAATTTCCATCTCCAAATGCATATTTCAATAAAGAATACAAATTTCCAAAGTATTCAAAAAAAGCAGTAATTGAATATGCATAGATATAACCAGGTACAGCAAAAGATAATATCAGCGCCCACGTAAAAAAATTTGATCCTGGAAAGTTATAAAAAGATACTAAGTAGGCACTTCCAACACCAAAAATAAAAGTTAAAAAAAGTACTCCAATCAATAAAGCTAAGGTATTAAAAATATAAAGATATAAATAAGTATCTTTGAGCAAATTATAATAGCTCGAGAACTCTCCAAAAAAACTTGTTGAAATAACCAATATAGGAACACAAATTATTGATGAAATGAATAATGAACTAATTAACCAGTAATTAATTTTTGGAAATTTTAATATTTTTTGTGAGAGCATAGTAAATAAATTATTCTTTAAAATAGACGAGATCTCTTAAAAATAATATTACCCCAATGCTCTCACGTACCAGAAATAATATTAAAATCGAAAGAGATCTCATCAATTTTAGGTTTAGTTGAATGAGACTATTAATTAACAATAATCTAGTGCAATTTAAATTTAATAGTCTCATTATTTAGTTTCCTATTTCCAACCAGCTTTTTTCATGAGAGCCAGAGCTTTTTTTTGATTTTGAAAATACTCTGAAACTTTGGTTATTGTATCCTGTTTAAAAGAAGTTCCAAATTGTGAAATTAATTGATTTGGTTTAATCCCATCAATCATAGGATACTCAAAAGTATTATTAACTATATGTTGTTGAGCTTCTTTAGTTACAAGAAACTCTAAAAATTTAATTGCATTTATTTTGTTGGGAGCATACTTTGTTACTCCTCCACCACTTATGTTCATATGTGTGCCTCTATTATTTTGATTTGGAAATACAAGTTTGACTTTTTTTGCGGCAGCTAGTTGCTCAGGTCCTTTTTTTCCTGACAACATTAAAGCAATATAGTATGAGTTAGCTATAGCTAATTTTGCTTTTCCTGCAGCAACCGTCATTATTTGTGCTCTATCGTTACCTTTTGGATCTCTAGCCATGTTTT
>CENJ01128915.1_pt1 | contig 14648 bp, 18 predicted proteins | sample 356161 | NCBI WGS metagenome assembly CENJ01 (sample SAMEA2619531, study PRJEB7988) | marine metagenome | biome: marine biome (ENVO:00000447); feature: surface water layer (ENVO:00002042); material: "saline water (ENVO:00002010), including plankton (ENVO:xxxxxxxx)" | depth 5 m
TTAAGGTAATTTAAAATCCCTTCAAAATAAAGATTTGGATATTATATTAAGCTGTTAAAATCTTTAATTAGAGGGGGGCTTTCTACAGTAAAACCCTCCGCCGCAACAACACCAGAAATTCTTCCAAAATTCTGGTCTCTTTGTTTGATACTTTCTAAAAAATTCTTTGAGCTAATTGGAGTACGAGGTTCTATGCTTTTTGGATTGTAAAATTGGGAATCATATGCCATTATAGCTCTCATTTTTTTTTCTTGAAAATCACTAATATCTATAATTAAGTTGGGTTGAATATCATACCATTGAATATAGTGATATACATGTTTTGGAACCCAGGGTGGTTGATTTGTAGAATTTTTGTAATTGGTTTTTATTTTCGAAAGACCTGAGAGAAAGGATGCATCACTTACTAGTTTACTACCCTTTGGGTGATCTATGTGCCTGTCTTTAATTGCATTACACAATACTATTGAAGGTCTGTGTTCTCTTAATACTTCAACAACTTTCAATTGATGCTCTTTATCATTTACAAAAAAACCATCTTTAAAACCAAGATTTTTTCTAAAACTAACTCCAAGAATTTCAGAAGCCTTGTCAGACTCTTTTTTTCTTATTTCTGGCGTACCCCTTGTCCCAAGTTCTCCATTTGTCAAATCAACAATACCAACCTTAAATCCTTGAGAAATAGCACTACAAATACTCCCACCACATCCTAACTCCACATCATCAGGGTGAGCTCCAAATGCGAGTATATCAACTTTCATTACTTGCTTTTTTGAGAGCTTGATTAAGATCTCTTTTTAAATCCTCAACGTCTTCAATCCCAACTGAAAATCTTACAAGATTTTCAGATATCCCTTGTTTTCTTTTTTCTTGCTTTGGCAACCATTTATGAGATGTTAGATATGGAACGTTAATTGTACTTTCAACTCCGGCCAAGCTTATTGCAGGTTGAATAAGACCAAGAGAATTTTCAAAAATTTCCCTGTTTATATTTTTATTAATTTCAAATGACAGCATACCAGTAAAATCTTTCATCTGGTTTTTTGCGAGATTATAATAAATACTATTTTCAAGACCAGGGTAAAAAACTTTTTCTATGCACTCGTGATTTTGTAAATGTTTAGCTAACTCATTTGCATTTTTATTTTGTTTTTCAACCCTGACAAATAAAGTTTTTAAGCTCCTTTCCAACAACCAAACAGTGTAATCACTTAAATTACCACCAAGGCTTTTTCCAACAGAAAAAACATATTCCATATTTTTTTTTGAAGATGATACTGACCCAGCTAATATATCACTATGCCCTCCAAGATATTTTGTTGCGCTGTGGATAACAATGTCTATGCCTAGTGAAATTGGATTTTGGTTTACCGGGGAGGCAAATGTATTGTCAATAATTGTAATAATGTTGTTATCTTTTGCAAGCTCAGAAATACTTTTTAAATCTATAATTTTCATCAAAGGATTACTAGGGGTTTCCACATAAATAACTTTTGTGTTACTTTTAATTTGTGAGCAAAAGTCGTTTATATTAATACTATTTGCAAAACTATATTCTATTCCGTAGGTATTTAAATGTTCAGTTGCAAAATTTCTAGTTCCACCATACAAATCAGGCTGAAAAATAACATGATCACCAGATGACAAAAATGAAAGTAAAGATGTCGAAATTGCTGCCATGCCAGAACCAAAAACGAGACTTTCTTCAGCATTCTCTAAGGATGATATTTTTTTAGATAATCCAACCTGGTTTGGTGTATTAAAGTATCGGGGGTACATATCGCCTTTTTTGTAAGAATAGGCAGTTGCCATATACAAGGGAGAAACTGCTCCGTTATAAAGTGGATCCTTGATTTGTCCTTCGTGGACACACAAAGTTTCTGGTTTGTTTTTCTTCATTAATTAATTAAGAATCCAATTTACAATTTTTTCGTCCTCAGGAGATGTTCTAGGGGAAATAACCTTTTCTAGTAATCCTTTTTCACTTATTAAATATTTTTGGAAATTCCAAGTTACTTTTGAATCAATATATCCATTTTTTCTTTTATCAGTTAAAAAACTATAAATAGGATGTATTTTTTTTCCTTTTACGTTAATCTTAGACATAATTGGAAATGTAACCCCATAATTCTTTTTACAAAATTCACTTATCTGTTGATTTGTGCCTGGCTCTTGAAATAAAAAATTATTTGCAGGAAAACCAACAATAATAAAATTTTGATTTTGATATTTTTCGTATAAGGCTTGCAAACTTCTATATTGATAGGTAAGACCACATCTTGAAGCAGTATTAACGATCATGATTTTTTTTCCCTGGAGACAAGAAAAATCAAATTCTTCACCATTAACGTCTTCAACGATAAATTGATATATGCTATTATTCATTATTTTTTGGCCGTTAATAAATTGCGAATTTACAAGAATTAAAAAGAATATTATTTTTCTCATTAAATTTAAAAAAAGATGCAAAATACAACAACTTTAACTATTGGCAAAATTACTAAACAAGCTCAGCAGATAAACCAGCATCTATCAGCTTCAAACATCTTGGTTTCAAATCTTCAAAGGTTCCTGTTTTAACAATACACTTACCATGGTAATGAACAATATATGCGCACTGCTCTGCCTGTTCTTGTGTTTGGTCACATATATTTATTAAACATGAAATCACATGGTCGAAGGTGTTTATATCGTCGTTATATAATATAATTTGATGTTCTTTTGAAGTTCTTACATCAGTTTGCTCTATAACTTCTAATTCCGGTTTTTCACTCATGTTTTTTCAAAAATTAGCAATGACCATTTGTTTTTTCTTTTCGTTCTTTTCAATTTTAGATTTAAACTTTCAATTTTTTTTACGATTGGATCTTCATCTTCAGAGTAAAAACCACTTAAATATATTTTACCATTTAACGCTAATTTATTTAAATAAGATTCTGCCTCATTAATTATAATATTTTTTTCAATGTTAACTAAAATATTATCATAATTTTTGGAATTAATTAGATGGATAGTTCCAAAGTGAAAATCAATTTTGTTACATTTATTTATTTTAAAGTTTTCTTTAGCAGAACTCATTGAAAATTCACAATTGTCAATTGAATCAACTTTTTTTGCACCTAACTTTTCAGACAAAATAGAAAGTATACCAGTACCAGAACCAATGTCCAATACATTTTTTTTTACTGGAGGGTCTTTTATCAGCTCTTGAATAATAAGATTAGTGGTTTCATGATGTCCAGTCCCAAAACTCATTTTTGGTTTTATTATTATTTCGTATTTAGTTTTAGTTTTCTTGTGAAAAATAGACCTAATAACACACGATTCTCCAATAAAAACTGGAGAATAATTTTGTTCCCATACTGAATTCCAGTTTTTATCTTCAACAGTGTCAATAAACCAATCTATATCAATACCATCCTGCTCCAATGGATAAAAAACATCTAAAATCTTGTTATTCCATTTAGTAGTTGGGATATAACATTCTAATATATCTGACTTTTCAACGAATCCTTCAAATTTCATTTGATCCAATTTTGCAACCAAAATTTCTTTACCTGGATTTAAAGGTGAAATTTTTAAAGATAATCTTATGTAAATTTTATTTCTAGTCAATAGATTTTATAATTGAATAAAAATCCTCAAAACTTAATGATGCTCCTCCAATGAGTCCACCGTCTATGTCGGGTTTAGAAAAAATTTCTTCTGAATTATTTGGTTTTAAACTGCCTCCATACAGAATTGGAACTGAGTTAGCTAAATTTTTATCAAATTTAATAGCTATTGCTTCTCTAACATGTTTATGTATTTCTTGAGCTTGTTCAGGTGTCGCATTTACTCCAGTTCCAATAGCCCAAACAGGTTCATACGCTAAAATAATTTGATTCCATTGATTTAATCTTAAGTCACTCATTACAACATCAAGTTGTTTACTTATAACTTCAATTTGCTTTTCATTCTTGCGATCTTCTAATACTTCTCCAAAACAAAAAATTATATTCATGTCGTTTTTTATTGCAGTATTAATTTTTCTCTTAATTATTTCATCAGTTTCATTAAAAAGTGTTCTTCTCTCAGAATGTCCAATTATTACTGAATTAATATTTATACTTTTCAACATTTTATGTGATATTTCACCAGTGTAAGCACCTTCTTCTTCGTAATGCATATTTTGAGCCACAACCTCTATGGGGCTGTTTTTCAAAATTTTCTCTGCATTCTCTAAATTTACATATGAAGGAGAAACTTTTACTTCTATTTCATTCTTCCAAGTTTTTTTTGATATATTAAATAATAGGTCTTCTGTTTCTTTTTTATCATTATTCATTTTCCAATTTCCAATAATTATTTTTTTTCTCATTTTTATTTTTTTCAATTCAAAATTTCGCAGATGGCTTTTTGACTAAATTGAAGTGAATTAAGGAAAAAATACCGTAATTAACTATATCTAGATAATTTGCATCTATTCCCTCACTTATAATTGTTTTACCTTGATTATCCTCTATTTGTTTAATTCTCAAAATTTTTTGCAAAATTAAATCGGTTAAAGATGAAACTCTCATATCTTTCCATGCTTCTCCATAATCATGGTTTTTATTTAACATTAAGTTTTTTGCAATGGAAAAATTTTTATCGTAAAAATCTAATGCTTCCTGCTTAGGCATCTCTGGTGTGGTTGCAATACCTAATTCAATTTGGATAAGAGCGATAATTGAATAATTAATTATTCCAATAAATTCTGAGTATTCTCCCTCATTAACCTTTTTATTTTTTAATTCTTGAATGCTTCTTATTCTTTGCGCTTTAATAAAAATTTGATCAGTTAATGACGATAATCTTAAAATTCTCCATGCAGAACCATAATCCGACATCTTTTTCTCAAATATCATTCTACATTCTTCCATAATTTTTTCGTAATAACTAAGAGTTGAATTCATTTAGATTTTTTTTGTCAATTTCAAATATTATATTGTAGGAATTATTTTCTGAAAGTTATTGAATTATAATGACATTAAATTGTAATGGTAAAATTTTAGATTTTAAAATTCCAAAAGTAATGGGTATTTTAAATTTAACCCCTGACTCTTTTTATGATGGTGGAAAATATCAATCTATTAAATTGGCAATGAAAAGATGTGATGAAATGTTAAGTCAAGGAGCTGACATAATTGACATAGGAGCCGTGAGTTCAAGACCAGGATCTAATGTAATTAGTGAAAAAGAGGAATTTGACAGGTTAATTCCAGTTTTAAGGACTTTGGTAAAAGAATTTAATTCAGCAATTTTTTCAGTTGACACATATAGATCTCAAATAGCAAAAGCTTCTTTAGATGAGGGAGCTTCAATCATTAATGACATAACAGCTGGAAAATTTGATTCCAACATGCTCCCATTAGTTGGAAAAAACAACTCAGTTTATGTGGCAATGCACATGCAAGGAGATCCTCACAAAATGCAACAAAACCCAACCTATAAAGATATTTCCAGTGAATTGTTGAGTTTTTTTTCGGATAAAATAAAGTCTTGCCAGTTGAACAAAGTCCATAATGTAATAATTGATCCTGGATTTGGATTTGGTAAAGGAATAAACCAGAATTTTGAAATTCTGAAAAATTTAGAGATATTTCAAGAGTTAGGTGTTCCAGTTCTAGTTGGCTTATCTAGAAAATCAATGATTTATAAATCTCTTAAAATTCAGTCTGTAGAGGCATTAAATGGTACATCAGTGTTAAATACAGTTGCTTTATTAAAAAAAGCAAATATTTTAAGAGTGCACGACATCAAGGAAGCAAAAGAATCGATTGAACTATGCAGAAAACTATTTTAGTTTTTTAATTTTGTCAAAATTTTCAATGGATAATTTAAGTTTTTTAAATTTTAATTTTGTTGATGCTCTTGACATTATTTTAGTTGGTCTTCTTCTATTTTATTTTTACAAACTAGTAAAGGGGACAGTGGCGATAAATATTTTTTTAGGCATTGTAATAATTTATTTTATATATCAATTGACGGTGACACTAGAGATGAATGTTCTGAGTAATATTTTAGGAAATTTTATAAGTGTTGGTTTCTTTGCACTAATCGTTGTATTTCAACAGGAAATTAGGAAGTTTCTTCTTTTAATTGGATCCACCAACTACACCAGTAGAAAAAGTATTCTCAAGTATTTCAATTTTTTGAATTTCGAGGTAGAAAAAGAAATAGCTTTAGAAACTTTATTACTTGTTGACTCTTGTTTTAACATGAGTAAAGATAAAATAGGTGCAATAATTGTTATAGAGCAAAGCAATAGTCTCGAATTTATAAAGTCTACCGGAGATGAAGCGAAAATTGAGTTAAGTCCTCAAATAATTGAATCAATTTTTCAAAAAAATGGCCCATTGCATGATGGAGCAATAATTATAAAGGGAAATACAATAACTGCTACAAGAATTATACTTCCCGTATCGGACTCAAATTCTATTCCAAAAAGATATGGTCTGAGACATAAAGCAGGTATAGGTATATCAGAAAAAACAGATGCAATAGTTATTGTTGTTTCAGAGCAAAGAGGTGATGTTTCCTACATTAAAGATGGAAATTTGGATAAAATTTCATCTAACAAAAAATTACAAGATATGCTTACAGCGGATCTTTCTTCCTAACTCATCTTTTCTTTACTGAATTGAAGTTCATGTAGCTTTTTGTAATGTCCATGTTCAATTTTAATAAGTTCTGAATGTGTTCCGGTTTCAACTATTTCCCCCCTTTCTAAAACAATTATCTTATCAGCTTTTTTTATTGTAGTAAGTCTATGAGCAATAATAATTGAAGTTTTATTTTTAATTATTCTGTCTATAGCAATCTGGATAAGTTCTTCTGTAAAGTGGTCAACTGACGAGGTTGCTTCATCTAAGATTAAGATTTTTGGATTTAAAACATATGCCCTTAAAAAAGATATAAGTTGTCTTTGACCTGAAGAGAGAATTGTTCCTCCTTCATTAACTATATGTAAAAATCCATTTGGTAATTTTTTAATAAACTTATCAATACCAATTTCACTGGCAGCTTTTTCAACATCAACCAATGAAATATTAGGATTGTATAGAGTTACATTATTGAAAATACTGTCTGCAAATAAAAAAATATCTTGAGAAACATTTGCTATTTGAGATCTTAAATTATTTCTTAATATTTTATTGATAGAAATTCCATCTAATTTTATATCACCTTTTTTATATTCATAAAGAAGAAGTATAAGATTAATTAAAGTTGATTTACCGGAACCAGTTGATCCAACTAGTGCAACTTTCTCACCTGCTTTAACACTAATATTGATATTTTTTAAAACCTCTTGCCCGCTTTCATATGAAAAGTTTAAGTCCTCAATAACTATCTCACCCTTTAAATTGTCAGGTAATTCAATTAAACTACTATCAATTGGTTCTTCTTTCTCCAATATTTCAAAAACCCTGTCTGCAGCAACCATTCCCATTTGAAGTGTGTTAAACTTATCTGCAATTTGCCTCAACGGACGAAATAAATTTTGAGATAGTTGGATAAATAAGAATAATACTCCTAGTGTGAAATGGTCGTCAGAGTATGCCCTTAATCCTCCATACCACACCAAAAGGCCAAGAGTTATAGATGTAGACAATTCTGCAATTGGAAAAAAAATAGAATTGTACCATACCGTTTTTAACCATGCCTTTTTATGTCGTTCATTAATTAATTTAAATACTTCTAATTCTTTATTTTCTCTATTAAAAAATTGTACTATTCTCATACCAGTTATTCTCTCCTGAAGGAAAGTATTAATATTTGAAATTTCAACCCTAACTTGTTCGAATGCTTTTTTCATAGACTTTTGAAATACTCTGGTCGCATAAATTATTATTGGGAGAATTGAAAAAACAACCAAAGAGAGTTCGAAATTGATCATCACCATTACGATTATAACTATTCCCATCTTTAAAAAGTCAGCAAGTATCATAAACAATCCCTGACTAAAAATATTTGCAATTGATTCGATATCGCTAACAGAACGGGTAACTAATCTTCCAACAGCTGATTTATCAAAAAACATCATCTTAAAACTCACTAATTTTTTAAATAATGAGACTCGAATATCTTTAATTACCATTTGCCCTAACCAATTCGCATAAAACACAAAAATATATTGAAAAATGACTTCTAAAAGAAGAACAGTTAGCATTAAAAAAACAAAAGTCATTAACCCAGTATAATTTCTTGGGGTAATGTAATCATCCACAGTGATTTTTAATAAATATGGATTCAATGTAGAAAATAAAGAAAGTAAAATTGCAGATACTAGAACAACATAGTAAGTTTTAATATATGGCTTTGCATAAAGCATTACTTTTTTAAATAGTTTTAAATCAAAATATGAGATGTTATTTTTTTTCATTTACAAAAAAATGTGTTTAGAATATTCAACATTTAAGAGATATAATCCACATGCAGGAACAGAAAACCCAGCTTTTGCTCTATCTCTTTGAATTATAATATTGTTGAATTCATCAACTGAAATCTTATTTTTACCAACCTCAATAAGAGTTCCAACAATTGCTCTAACCATATTTCTTAAAAATCTATTTGCTGTAATTGTGAATACGGCTTGATCATTTTTTATTTTCCAATCTACTTTAGAAATATCACATAAATAATTTTTAACATCTGTCCTTGTTTTAGAAAATGATTTAAAGTCGTTATGAAGTAGTAAACTTTTCGATGCTGTTTTAATTTTTTTGAAATTAATTTTATTTCTTAACTCGAAATATCTTTCATGTTTAAATGGATCTTTACAGAAAGAAATTTTATATTCATATGTTCTTGAAATCGCGTCAAAACGAGCATGAGCATTTTCAACAACTTTGATGATTTTTTTAATGGTTATGGTATGATCTAAAAAACTGTTAAGCAGACTAACCAATTTAGACTCAATTTCTCCACTAATATTTGCATCAAAATGGGCATACATATTTATAGCATGTACACCAGCATCAGTTCTACCTGCTGAAACTAATAAAGTTTTTTGCTTTAAAATTATAGAAATTGCGTCCTCAAGTGTTTCTTGAATACTCAAAGATTTAGGTTGTCGTTGCCATCCATGATACTTTGTTCCGCAATAACTAATAACTAAAAAATATCTCACACCACAAATATATTAGAATGACAATTCTTAAATTGAATTCATTTTATTATTTATTAAAAATTTGAAAAAAATTCTTATACTTTCCGACACACACGGATACATTGACGACAGAATTGAAGAATATGCAAAGAATTCTGATGAGACTTGGCATGCTGGAGATTTTGGCTCATTAGAAGTTTTAAGAAAGTTAGAAAAAGCATCCTTTTTTAGAGGGGTATACGGAAATATCGATAATCATGTTTTAAGAAGAAGTCTATCTGAGTTTGAAATATTTGAGGTTGAAAAATTAAAAGTGTTGTTGATACACATTGCGGGAAATTCAAAAAATTTATCATTTAAGGTCGAAAGTTTAATTGATTCTCGTAAGCCTGACATTTTGGTTTGTGGACACTCTCATATTTTAAAGGTTGAATATTTAAAATCAAAAAACATTTTATATATAAATCCTGGGGCTGCAGGAAAAAATGGTTTTCACAAAATTAGAACGATGATAAAATTTGAGGTTGTCAACAAAAAGATTGAAAATATGAATATAATTGAATTGGGCAAGAGATCTAAAATTTAACGTATTCTATCTATCGAGTCAATTAATTTTTGATCTTTTTTAATTCCTCTAAGAGAAAGTAAAAGCAATAAAAGTCCCAATAAATAGCTATAAGTACGATAATTCTGTAAAAAAAATATTGAGTTGTCCATTTTGTAAGATAAAATTAATATTGATGTTAGAATAATAACTTGAATTATTATTAGAAAGTATAATAATTTGATTTGGGTTTTTCTGTTTTTAAAACTAAATAAAGTAAGAACTGATAAAATAATTAGAAAAATAAGTAATAAGAAAAATGGATCAAGACTATCAATAAAAAGATAAAATGGATTTTTTTCTATTGAAGATTTATACAATAAATAACATTTATTGATTATGTATAGAAGTAAATATAAAGATTGAAATCTTTGAATCATTTATTTGAAAATTAAAAAAAAATAAGTTGACTTTCATATTTTTTTGTATTATTGCATTAAATATCTCTTTAACCTAAGAGAAAATACCTTCAAACTCTTATCAATTTCATAATATGTATGACATTTCCACATTAAAAGAAAAAAAGATTTCCGAATTACAGGATATTGCAAAAACATTAAAAATTAAAAAAATAACCAGTTTAAAAAAACAAGAGTTGATTTACCAAATCATCGACTTTTTATCAACAAATCCTGAATCTAATTCTAAAACTGAATCATTAAAAGATGAATCATTAAAAGATGAATCATCTTCTAAAGGAGACAACAAGGTTGTTTCCACAAACAATACTGATGAAAGTAAAATACCAACTAAAAAAAATAACTTTCATAAAAACGACAAAGTGCCAAAAAAGCCGTTTAATAAGTCAAATCACAAAAATAGAACCCAACATAGTCATAAAAACCATGATAATTTTCATAACAGAGACAATAGAAATAGATACAAGGAACCTGATTATGAGTTTGATGGGATAATAAATTCCGAAGGTGTTTTAGATATAATGAATGAGGGATATGGTTTTTTAAGGTCCTCAGATTATCATTACTTATCATCACCAGATGATGTTTACGTTTCTCAATCTCAAATTAGACTTTTTGGACTAAAGACAGGTGATACTGTCTTAGGAACTGTAAGACCACCTAAAGAAGGAGAAAAGTATTTTCCTTTGATTAAGGTTGTTAGCATTAATGGGCAAGAGCCCAAGGTTGTAAGGGACAGAGTTTCATTTGAACATTTGACACCATTATTTCCACAAGAAAAATTCAAGCTGGCAGAAAAGCAAAATACGATTTCCACACGAATCATTGACATTTTTTCACCTATTGGAAAGGGACAAAGGGGAATGATTGTGTCACAACCAAAAACTGGTAAGACAATGCTTTTGAAAGATATAGCAAATGCGATAGCCGCAAATCATCCCGAGGTCTATCAAATAATTTTACTTATAGATGAGAGACCTGAGGAAGTTACAGATATGCAAAGAAATGTTAAAGGTGAGGTAGTTGCATCAACATTTGATGAACCTGCAGATAGACACGTAAAAGTTGCTAATATAGTTTTAGAAAAAGCCAAAAGATTAGTTGAATGCGGCCATGACGTTGTGATTCTTTTAGACTCTATTACAAGACTTGCTAGGGCCTATAACACGGTCCAACCTGCCTCGGGTAAAATACTAAGCGGTGGTGTCGACGCAAATGCTTTACATAAGCCAAAAAGATTTTTCGGAGCTGCTAGGAATATTGAAAATGGTGGTTCTTTGTCAATAATAGCTACTGCACTCACAGAGACGGGATCGAAAATGGATGAGGTGATTTTTGAAGAGTTTAAAGGAACGGGTAACATGGAACTGCAGTTAGATAGAAAGATATCGAACAGAAGAATTTTCCCAGCTATAGACTTAATATCATCGAGTACAAGGAGGGATGATCTTTTGTTGGATGAAAATACAATTCAAAGAATGTGGGTTTTAAGGAAATATCTTGCTGATATGAATCCTGTTGAGGCAATGGAATCAATGAACGATAGATTTACTAAAACAGTAAACAACGAGGAGTTTTTGATTTCAATGAATTCCTAAAAATTGGTTTTTAAAGTGAAGCTACGTGTTTCTCTAACTTAGATTTAAGGTTAGAAGCTTTATTAAAGTGAATTATATTTTTTTTAACCAACTTATCTAATAGAGATATAACTTTTGGAAGCTGTTTTTTCGCATCTTTCTTGTTTGAATTATTTTTTAAATCTCTAATAGCATTCCTAGTAGTTTTGTGCTGGAGTTTATTTATAGACCTTTTAGCCTCACTGGAACGAATCCTTTTTATTGCTGACTTGTGATTTGCCATTTTGTATTTTAAAACACAAAACTAATAAAAGCTTTTAAATAATAAAAAATGTTTATAGTTTCTTTTTTTTGATATTAATTATTTGAAGTATATTTCAGAAATATAGTTTTACAGAATGAAAAAAAATTTAGTTTTAATTTTATTAGTACTTAGTTACGTTTCATGTGATAATTCAAAAAAAATCACACTTTCAAAACTTGAAGGTTCACCACCCTTTTTGAATGCTAAAATAAGTACAGCATCGATAACGCTTGGTGATGATAACAAACATACCTTTTCGTTTAATATAAGTGACTATGAGCTTGGTGCACAAACTACCAATACTGTCGAAAATCGACTAGCAAATTCAAGTAAGGGACAACACATTCATTTTATAGTAAATAATGGACCTTATTCTGCACATTACATAAATAATTTTAAGAAAAAATTAAATGATGACAACAACATTATACTTGCTTTCTTATCAAGATCTTATCATGAATCTGTAAAAAATCCAAATGCATTTGTTTTAACTCAATTAGGTGAGAACAAAATTGATCTAAATAATGAGTTTCTTTTTTACAGTAGACCTAAAGGAACATACAAAGGAAAAGATACCGAAAAATTACTTTTAGATTTTTACTTGATTAATACAAAAATATCCCCAGAAGGAAATAAAGTAAAAGCTACAATTAATGATACAGAGTTCATTATTACTGAATGGGCGCCCTACTACCTTCAAGGACTTCCAAAAGGAGAAGTAAAAATAAAATTGGAACTTTTAAATGCCAAAGGTGAATTAGTCGATAGCCCTTTTAATCCCTCGATTAGAACTGTAAATCTCGAATAGTTCATTAAATAGCATCATTTTTTTTACTTTTAATTGTACTTTAAAATTTAAAAAATGCAAACAAGAAGAAACTGGATTCGCTCATCAATTGGTTTAGGAGGGCTTTTGCTTGCACCTGAAATTGCCCTTTCAAAGGAGGAGGTAAGAAAATTTAATCCGAGACCACTCTCTAAAACAATCAAACTTAGCTCTAATGAAAATCCCTACGGTCCGTCAGAAAAAGTTCAAAAGGCTGTAATCAAGGCTTTTAAAAATGGTTGCAGATATCCTCGAACATATTCAAACGCTCTTGCTGAAAAATTAGCAAAATTGCACGGGGTTAGTACAGAAAATATAATTATAACAGGCGGATCAACCGAAGGTTTAAAAATAACTGGTTTAACATTTGCTAATGGTGGTGGAGAAATTATTGCTGCAAAACCAACATTTTTAGCTATGATGAATTTTGCTGAACAATGGGGAGCAAAAATTCGTTGGGTGCCAGTTGGAGAAGACAAAGGCTACGATCTTAATGCAATCAATAACAGAATTAACAATAATACAAAGCTTGTTTTTTTGTGTAATCCAAATAATCCAACTGCCACTGTGCTTGGGAAAGAATCTTTAATTGATTTCTGCTCGTCTGCAAGTAAAAAGACAATTGTTTTTAGCGATGAAGCATATTATGATTTTATACAAACTCCAAATTACCCCTCTATGGATTCTCTTGTTCGAGAAGGTAAAAATGTAATTGTTTCCAAAACATTTTCAAAAGTATACGGTCTTGCAGGTTTCAGAATTGGTTATTTAATAGCCCCTTCGCACTTATCAAAAGAAATAAGAAAGAATATTGTGGCAATGACAAATGTCCTTGCTATTGCAGCTGCTGATACTGCAATTGATGACAAAGAGTTTTATAACTTTTCGCTTAACAAAATTATTGAGGGAAGAAAAATTATAACCACAACACTTGATAAAATTGGATTGAAGCACACTCCCTCAAATACCAATTTTGTTTTCTTTCATTCCAAAAGGCATATCGATGATTTGGGTAAACAAATGCTAGAGCAAGGTATTAAAATCGGGAGACCTTTTCCTCCCTTTTATGATTGGTGTAGAATAAGTATTGGTACTTTAGAGGAAACAAAAATGTTTGCTAACACACTGGAAAAAATCTATTCATAGATACCTGACCCACTTTTAAGTGTAGAATAATAGAGTATTAATTTATTCTCTCTTAAGAGTCACTATATTCACTCCTTGAAGTATGATCACTTAAAATCAACCACTTACCTTTAGATTTTATAAAAACTAGTGTAAAGTATCCGGAAACTTTGTTTTTTGGATAGTTTAAAATGAATTGTCCAAGTAGTTGAGCAACATTAGATGTAATTAGAGATATGTTTTGAATTTTGAAATTAAGTATTCCCATTTTTCCTTTCGATGGATAGGTTTTGATATACCTATCCTTGACGGAATCCCATCCGTAAAAGGGACCGCTGGAACCGTTAAAAACTAAGTTATCAGATTTTACGTACCCTTGCATAAAACCCTCTATATCTCCTTTATTCCAAAATTTTTCTTGTTGTTTTAGTACCGATATAATTTCATCTTTATCTGACTCAGAAAGAATTGATTGACCATTTATAATGTTAATTCCTAAAAAAAATAAAAGTTTAAAGATTGATTTTTGCATAAGAAAAGTGAAAATATTTATAAACAAAAATAGACTTAAGTATTATATACATTGGTTGTTTATTTTTTAAAAAAATTGAGAATTGTAGCCCGTAGGGGAGTCGAACCCCTCTTTCCAGGATGAAAACC
>CENJ01097572.1_pt1 | contig 14639 bp, 8 predicted proteins | sample 356161 | NCBI WGS metagenome assembly CENJ01 (sample SAMEA2619531, study PRJEB7988) | marine metagenome | biome: marine biome (ENVO:00000447); feature: surface water layer (ENVO:00002042); material: "saline water (ENVO:00002010), including plankton (ENVO:xxxxxxxx)" | depth 5 m
GCCTAGGAAGAATTCCCCTATGGTTACGGTTTGAATTTACTTTTGCTCTTTCCCAATTGTTAACAATCACATACTTTTTTAAAGCGTAGTCCCTTTCATACTTGGGTTTATCATCTATATAAGGTTCAATATCATCTTGTCCAGCATACATATCTGAGAACATTGGCCCATAAAAAAGTTTTGTTTCTGGGTACTGTTCTAAATTGTAGTAGGCTAAAAGTTGTCTTGCGTCTGTAGGCGAGTTCTCGTTTATTACTGTATTAGCATTAGCTCTTATAGGAAGCATTATCCAAGAGGAAAATCCAAGCAAAACGAAAAATAAGCAGAGAATGCTGGTGTTGATATTGACCCAATTTTTTTTAGATGTAAATTTTAAACCATAATAGAAGAATAATAAAATAATAATTCCAGTAAAAATGGTCCCAGTGTTAAAGGGAAGATTTAGATTATTTACAAAGTAAACCTCGACTTTTCCAAAAATTGCCAGAGTTGAGGGAAGTAAAAGTTTAAATATAAATAGCAGAATAGCAACAGAAATCAAATTTGATAATATAAAATTCTTAAACGTAATTTTTTCTGTGTTTTTGAAAAAGTAAATCATACCAATAGCAGGTATAGTCAAAAGGCCCATAAAATGAACTCCGAAAGAAAGCCCTATCACAAAAGATATAATTAACAACCACCTATCACCATATTCTGTATTCATTTCTTGTTCCCATTTGAGTGCTAACCAAAATAAAACCGATAAAATAAGAGTAGCCATAGCATAAACTTCCGCCTCAACGGCATTAAACCAAAAGCTATCTGAAAAACATAAAGAAAGAGCGCCGATCATCGCTGAACCCAAAATTGAAACCTTTTCATTTTCTGGGTTTAAATCCAATAATTTTGTAAATTTTTTTATTATGATTACTAAAGATAAATACAAGAAAAGTATTGCAAATGAACTAGATAGGACCGACATGAAATTTACCATCAAAGCAATATTTTCATTCCCGTCCGCAAATAACGAAAAAAAAGCTCCCATCATTTGGTAAAATGGTGCTCCAGGGGGGTGCCCAATTTGAAGTTTCGCAGAAGTTGAAATGTATTCTCCTGCATCCCAAAAACTAGCTGTTGGTTCAACTGTTAATGAGAATGTAGAAAGAGCGATTATAAATACTACAAAAGCAATAATTTTATTTAAAAAGGAGAAGCTAAATTTATTCATCATCGAACACGAAAATAAAAAATATTACTTGAACAGGGTTCAGATTATCAGTGAAAGATAAAAATTTTTGCAACTGCTCATTTAATTTAAAAATTGTAATTTAAAGTAAAAAATGAAAAAACTTTTTTTAATTATTTGCTTATTAAATTATTCCAGTTTCTTTTCTCAATACAATTTTAAAAATCTTGCAGAGGGACCCTTTAAAAAGTTGGTTATTCAAGAAGTGATGGTAATCCCTGGGCATGGAGGTCCACCAGTTGGTCCTTACGACATAGTAATTGAAGGGAATTTAATCACTAAGATGATAGCATTGGACCCAATATCTCTTAAATCAAAAGGAAAGATTCAAAGAGAGACAGGAGATAAAATTATTGATGGAAAAGGGAAATATGTAATGCCTGGAATGATTGATTTGCATACTCACCTACGAACAGACCCTATGCCTTTAGAATATATATATTATCTCAAGTTAGCACATGGAGTTACAGCAATGGTACCTGCTGCTGACAGGGGTCTTAAAAGTGGACTGTATGAAGCAGAAAAAAGTAGAAAAAACAAAATTTTAGCCCCTAGATTGTATCCAATTTGGTCTTATGGAGCTATGACTGGATATGATAAAATCTATCTTGACAATTATAAAAATGTAAAAACCGTAATTGATGAAATGTTTCAAAAGGGAGCACATGTTGTTAATGTTGGGAATTTGGGTTGGAATCAAAAACTTCTAGGAGAAGTTTGTAAAGAAGTGAAAAACCATGGAGGAATAACTACTTATCACATTCCACCGAGTACCACTGCAATTACAAAAGCCATAGATGCAGCTAGACTAGGTGTTACTATGATAGAACACCACTATGCTTACGCTGAGTCAGCTCTTGATAGAAATGTTCAAAATTTTAAACCTACTTATAATTACAATGATGAAAATGAAAGATTTAGACAAGCAGGTGTTGTTTGGTCTGAAACAAATAAGCATAAGTTATTAAATGAGGTGGCAGATTCTTTAGTTAAATACGGTGTAACAATGCTACCTACGAGGGTGGTATACGAAGCTAACAGAGATATTCTCCGAGCACAGAGCTTACCGTGGCATAAAAAATATACCCATCAACTTTTAATCGAAAGAAACGGTCCTGATCCAAATTACCATGGTGCTTATCACTACGATTGGACACATGATGACGAATATTATTGGACTTATGCTTTTGATTTATGGGGGGATTTGATTTTTGAGTTTAATAAAAAAGGTGGTAGAGTTTCATATGGATCTGATGATAGTTATATTTTTGCAACCCCTGGATTTTCTAATATTCGTGAATTACAGTTACTAAGAGAAACGGGCATGCATACACTTGAAGTATTGAAATCGGCCACTTACAACAGTGCTTTGACACTCCGTGAACCCAGGTTAGGATTAGTAAGGCAAGGGTATTTAGCCGACCTTATAATAGTAAATGAAAGTCCACTCTATAATTTAAGAAATCTTTATTTCTTTGGGGCTTTAAAAACTAATAAAAATGGTGAAATGGTCAGGCGAGGAGGAATCTCACATACGATTAAAGACGGTATAGTTATAAATAATAAAAAAATTATGAAAGAGGTTGAAAAGATGGTTAAAGCATCTAAAAATGGCACATCACCTTCGGCTATGGATAAGCCATTTATTATTGAAGAATAAGTTTTTGTCAAATTATAATAATATCATAAATTTGAGCTATTCTAAATGGCCCATGGTGTAACTGGCAACACGTCTGATTTTGGTTCAGAAGAGTCTAGGTTCGAGCCCTAGTGGGCCAACATTTTAAAAAAACCCCCAAAGATTTAATTTGGGGGGAATTATCAACAATATTATCGTCAATTACATGAAAAAATATTAATTAAATTTACACTTTGAGTATCATAAATTATGTTAAAATACTTATAATGTTTTCCCAATAAATAGTTAAAATTTACTTAATCAAAACCTGTTACTCCCTGAATGGTAGTATATTTTATCGTTTTCTTTTTATCAGGGTGAATTATCTCATATGCGCCATGAACTGCCAGGGTTGCTTCATGAAATCCACACAGGATTAGCTTTAATTTTCCCACATATGTGTTTATATCACCAATTGCGAAGATACCTTTGATGTTAGTACTGTAATTGTTTGCATTGTCAACCTTAATTGCATTTTTTTCTATATCTAACCCCCAATTCCCTAAAGGTCCTAACTTTGGCACCAATCCAAAAAGTGGGAACCAACAATCTGTCTCAAGATTATATTTTGTTTCATTTCTATCTTTAACAGATAATGAATATAAACAACCATTTTTGCCATCTATTGAAACAACTTCGGAATCGAGATATAAATTAAGCTTACCAGCTTTTTTTAATTCAAAGATCTTGTCGACTGAATCATTATTGGCCCTAAAGCTTTTACTTCTATGTATCAAATTAACTGGGGTTTTACATTTTTCTGAAAAATAAATTGCCCAATCAAGAGCGGAATCTCCTCCTCCGGATATTGATATTTTTTTGTCTAAATAAGTTTTGGGGTCTTTTACATAAAATTCGATCCCCTTCCTTTCGTAATTAGTAATCAAATCAATTTTAGGTTTTCGTGGTTCCATGCTTCCAAGCCCTCCAGCTATAAAAATAACTTTTCCTTGAAGTTTTGTTCCCATATTAGTTGTGATTTCGAAAAATTCACCCTTTTTTTTAAGAGAGTCTGCTCTTTCTCCTAATGTAAATCCTGGCTTGAAAGGTTTTGCTTGTTCTAATAAATTGTCTATGAGTTTTCCTGCAAGTATTTTAGGATACCCAGGGATATCATATATTGGTTTTTTTGGGTAAAGCTCAGTCAATTGACCACCTGGACTGGAAATAATGTCAATTATATGACATCTAAGTTTCATAAGCCCAGCCTCGAAAACAGCAAATAAACCTACGGGTCCTGCACCAATGATTATAATGTCGGTCTTATTCATTTTAAATATTTGTACCAAAATTAATCATATTTTTGATCAATGCCCTATCAATTATTTTACTATTGAAATAATATTTGCTATAATAAAAAAATTAGATTAGTTTTGTACTGCTTTTGGTAATTGTGGAAGACGAATGTCTTCTTTTTTTTTATATGGAATTTGAAGAAAAATTTAGAAATATTTTGAGTGAAATTCTTGAAAATTATAAATCACTTTTTCTAATAGAACTAACCTTTAGTGTTAATAATGATGTCAAGGTTTTTCTAGATGGAGATAATGGAGTGTCTCTTAAAGACTGTGCATCAATTAACTCTGATATAAAAAAAAAATTAAACCAAGACGAAATTAATTATTCCGTTGAGATTGGATCTTGTGGGATTGGTTTTCCATTGAAGCAAATGAGACAATTCAAAAAAAACATATCTAGAAAGGTCGAAATAACAGATTTTGACGACAAAAAACATATTGGTTTTCTTGTAAAAGTCTCAAATACTTCTTTTGAAATAAATTGGAAAGAAAGGCAGCCTAAAAAAATTGGAAAGGGAAAAGTGACTGTTGATCTGTCAAAAAACTTTAAATATGGCGAATGTAAAAAAGCCCAGGTAATTTTAAATTGAATAAATTATGGAGAATTTAGGTCTTATAGAATCGTTTTCAGAGTTTAAAGATGAAAAATTCATTGATAGGGTTACCCTTATGGTAATTCTTGAAGAGGTTTTTAGAAATACTTTAAAACGAAAATATGGCTCAGATGAAAACTTTGATATTATTATAAATCCAGACAAAGGGGATTTAGAAATTTGGAGAAATAGAATTGTAGTTGATGATGGTAAAGTAGAAGATCCAAACCAAGAAATCGAGTTATCGAAAGCAAGAAAAATTGAACCAGATTTCGAAGTTGGCGAAGATGTTTCCGAAGAAGTTAAATTAATAGACTTAGGAAGAAGAGTAATCCTTTCGCTAAGACAAAATTTAGTTTCTAAAATTCATGAACATGACTCCACAAATGTATTTAAACAATTTAAGGAACTTGAAGGAGAACTCTACACGGCAGAGGTCCATCACGTCAGAAACAGAGAAGTGATTTTATTAGATGATGATGGTAATGAATTAATACTGCCAAAAGATAGACAAATCGGTTCTGATTTTTACAGAAAGGGTGATAGTGTTAGAGGAATAATTGAAAGTGTAGAACTTAGGGGGAATAAGCCTAGAATAATTTTCTCAAGGACTTCACCTAAATTTTTGGAGAAATTATTCGAACAGGAAATCCCAGAAGTTTTTGATGGTCTAATTAATATCAAAAAGGCTGTAAGAATTCCTGGAGATAAAGCCAAAGTTTCAGTAGACTCATATGATGACCGAATAGACCCAGTTGGCGCATGTGTTGGAATGAAGGGTTCCAGAATACATGGAATAGTCCGAGAGTTGGGAAATGAAAATATTGACGTAATAAATTACACCAATAACTTGCAACTTTATATTACTAGATCTCTTTCACCTGCAAAAATAAATTCTTTGAAGATTGACGAGGAAAATAAAAGAGTCCAAGTTTTTTTAAACCCGGAAGAGGTTTCTAAGGCAATTGGCAGAGGAGGAAATAATATAAGACTTGCAGGGCAATTAACTGGTTATGAGATTGATGTGTATCGAGAAGGCATGGAAGAAGATGTCGAATTAAGTGAATTCTCTGACGAAATTGATGGTTGGGTCATAGAGGAATTTAAAAAAGTAGGACTTGATACAGCAAAAAGTGTATTAGAATTAGATCAGTCCGAACTTATAAAAAGAACTGATCTTGAGGAAGAAACTATTAATGAAGTTTTTAAAATTTTAAAAGAGGAATTTGAAGATTAAGTTATCCAATAAAGTAACAAATCAGATTTAGTTTATGGCAGACAAAGCACTTACACTAAGATTAAACAAAGTTTTAAGGGAGCTTAATATCTCTCTAGACAGAGCTGTCGAGTATTTGTCTGGTGTTGGATGTGATATTGAAGCAAGACCTACTACAAAAATCTCTCAACAAACCTATGAGCTTTTGCTAGAAGGATTTAAAACTGATAAATCGGATAAAGATGAGTCTGCCGAAATAAGCGAAGTTAAAAGAAAAGAAAAGGAAGACTTAAGAATTCAGCAGGAAAAGCTCGAACAAGATAAAGCTAACTCTCTTGAAAAAAAATCTGAAATAATCACTGCTAGTAGTTCAGTAAGAAAATTTAAGCCTTTAGGTAAAATTGATTTGGATTCCAAAAAAAACATTTCTAAAGATTTGAAATTAAAGGATAACAGAGTAAAAGATATAAATAAAAGTGATTCGGAAAATGAAATAACCAACGTTAAAAGAGTTAAAGATGATAGACCTTCTTTAGAAAATGAAAAGTTAGTAACAAATTATAAAAAAATTGTAGCTCCTATTAAGACTGGGAAGACGGTAGACTTAGAGAAGATAAAAGAGCAAGAGAAAAATGTTGAAGCTTCTAGAAAGAAAAAAAGAAAAAGAATAGCACCTAAGGAAAACAATCAGAAAAAACCCTTCAGTTTAAATAATCAATTTAAAAAAAGCTCAACAAAAAAAAGTGAATCTGCAAAAAATCAAAATCTAAAGGTTGAACCGTCAGAAGAAGAGGTCCAAAAACAAATAAGAGAGACTTTGGAAAAGTTACAGAGTAAATCTTCAAAGTCTAAAGGAGCGAAATATAGAAGAGATAAGAGAGTTCAACACAAACAAAAAAGTGAGGAAGAACAAGCTATACAGGAAGCCCAAAGTAAGACGCTAAGAGTGACCGAGTTTATTACTGTTGGCGAAGTTGCAACTATGATGGAGGTTGCAGGAAATGAAATCATATCAGCTTGTATGTCTTTAGGCATAATGGTTACTATGAACCAAAGGCTTGATGCAGAAACCCTTACAATAGTTGCAGAAGAATTTGGATTTAACGTTGAATTTGCAAAGGCCGACGTAGAGGATGATTTTGATACTGAAGCTCAAGAAAAGGAATCAAATCTTTCTCCACGTGCACCAATTGTAACTGTTATGGGGCACGTCGATCATGGTAAAACCTCTCTGTTGGATTTCATTCGAAAGGAAAATGTAATTGCTGGTGAATCGGGAGGGATTACTCAGCACATAGGTGCATATTCAGTTACTATAGAAAATGAACAAAAAATTACTTTTCTTGATACGCCAGGGCACGAAGCGTTTACATCTATGAGAGCAAGAGGGGCTCAATTAACAGATATAGCAGTTATTGTAATTGCAGCAGATGATGACATTATGCCACAGACAAAAGAGGCAATAAGTCATGCTCAAGCTGCAAGTGTTCCAATTATATTTGCAATTAACAAGGTTGACAAAGAATCCGCAAACCCAGACAAAATCAAAGAAGGTTTAGCAAACATGAACTTAATGGTCGAAGATTGGGGGGGTAAAATTCAGTCTCAAGATATTTCAGCATTAGAAGGGAAGGGTGTAAAAGAACTTTTAGAAAAAGTTTTATTAGAAGCTGAATTATTAGAATTAAAAGCAAATTTTGAAAGGGCTGCTAAAGGAGCTGTAGTTGAGGCTTATCTCGATAAAGGAAGAGGTTTTGTATCTACTATTTTGGTGCAAAGTGGGACATTGAAAATAGGGGATTTTGTTCTAGCTGGCAAAAACAGTGGCAAAGTAAAAGCTCTTTTTGATGAAAGGGGTAAAAATTTAAAAATTGCACCCCCATCAACACCGGTGTCAATTCTGGGTTTAGATGGTGCACCTCAGGCTGGAGACAGTTTTCTTGTTTTGAAAGACGAAAAAGAAGCAAAACAAATTGCAGCTAAAAGGACCCAGCTTCAGCGAGAACAAAATGTAAGAACTCAGCGCCATATAACCCTAGATGAAATTGGAAGAAGAATTGCTCTTGGTGAATTTCAAGAATTAAATATTATTTTAAAAGGTGATGTCGATGGTTCTGTTGAGGCACTATCTAATTCATTGGAAAATCTCTCAACCCAAGAAATTGAAGTCAAAATAATTCATAAAGGAGTTGGTGCGATTACTGAATCTGACATTATTCTCGCATCGGCCTCAGACGCTATTGTAATAGGATTTAACGTTAGGCCAATGGGAAATGCTAGATCTCTGTCTGAAAAAGAACAAATTGATATTAGAACTTACTCCATAATTTATGATGCAATAAATGATGTTAAAGATGCAATGGAAGGAATGCTATCGCCTGAACTTAAAGAGGAAATTACAGGTAATGCAGAAATAAGAGAAACCTATAAAATATCAAAAGTCGGTACAATTGCTGGATGTATGGTTACCTCTGGTAAAATATATAAAAACTCTGGAGTTAGATTAATAAGGGAAGGAGTTGTTCTTTTCACTGGAACCTTAGTTTCACTTAAAAGGTTTAAAGATGACGTAAAAGAGGTCGCTAAAGGATACGATTGCGGAATTCAAATTAAAAGTTTCAACGATTTGAAGGTAAATGATTTAATTGAGGCATTTCAAGAGGTAGAGATTAAGAAAAAACTATAAATTATTTGGTTTTAATAAGAATGCGGAGGGGTATAATTCTCGTATATAATCTAATTTTTTACTAGCTTCCAAAAACTCTTTAAAATTCCCTACTCTAACTTTGTAGTTTGGCGTTTCAAAAGATAAGATCGATTCCCATTCGGGAAATTTATTTTTAAACTCCGATAGTGTTTTTTTAGCTATCTCATAATTTCCGTTGTAAAGTTGAATTGCGTAGTAATTATTTTGATACTTATTTTTATTAAACAAAATCTTTAACGAAAGAAATTTCTCTATTTCGTCGCTAATTTCAATATCTAAATTTTTAGATTGTCCAAAAACTGTTGAACAATTAAAAATTAGCATCAACAAAAAAAAGTTAGCAAAACCTTTGAAAAAAAACATAATTATCAAATAGAAGCTGTAAAAATAAATATTTTAAAATTAAACAAAGCCACCTATTATTTAGATTCATTATAAATTATATTAAATGGTTTTATTTGCTTTTCACAAATGCCGTTTATGTGTTAATTTTGCAATGGATTTTTATACAAATTAATAATATTTATTTAAATTTGTTATAACTTTTTTATAGTGAAGATTGAGCTTAATTTACAAAGGTTGCTGAGGAATAATTTACTGTTAATTTTATTTATTTTTTGTGGGATTTCTTATGGTCAGGATCCAGATCCCCTGGCTGGGAAAAAACTATTTAACGCTAACTGTGCAGCTTGTCATAAACTCAATAAAAAAGCTGTTGGACCTGCATTAAAAGGCGTTACCTCCAAATACGAAAAAGAGTGGCTATACAGTTGGATAAAGAATAGCTCTGCTATGATCAAATCAGGAGATGTTCAGGCAATTGCGATTTGGGAAGAATACAACAAATCTGTAATGAATAATTTCCCCCAATTGTCTAACCAAGATATCGATAATATTTTGGCTTATACAGATTACGTTCCACCGCCAACAGTTGCTGCGGTTTCAAATGTTCCTGTTCAGCCTCTTCAAGACAATTCTGTCTCAAACCAGCTAATATTGTTTGCTTTAGTTTTAATTTTCTCTATTTTACTTACCATGTTGGTTCTAGTCAATAGGGCTCTAAAAAAAATTGCTCTAGCCAATGGTGTGGTCCTTGTCGAGGAAAAAAAGAAAAAAAATATAACACCTGTATGGGAGGCGTTTGTAAAAAATCAGTTTTTAGTCTTTGTTAGTGTTATTTTTCTTCTTTTATCAAGTGCATATTTTGGATATGGATATTTAATGCAGATTGGGGTTGATCAAGGTTACATGCCGGTTCAGCCAATCCATTATTCTCATAAGATTCATTCTGGTGCAAACCAGATTGATTGTAACTATTGCCATTCTTCTGCTAGAGTATCTAAACACTCAGGTATTCCATCTTTGAACGTCTGCATGAATTGTCATGTCAATATTGCTGAGTATAATGGTGAAGAAGATCTAGAAAATGGATACACTAAAGATTTTTATACAAATGAAATAAAAAAACTATATGCTGCTGTTGGTTGGGATGAAGATAATCAGAGATATACAGGGCAAGTTGAACCAGTAAAGTGGGTTAGAATACATAATCTTCCAGATTTTGCTTATTTTAACCACTCTCAACATGTTACTGTGGGTAAGGTTGATTGTCAAAATTGTCATGGCCCTGTTGAAGAAATGGAAGTTATGTACCAATATTCACCTCTCACAATGGGTTGGTGTATAGATTGTCACAGAAAATCAAATCTGAAGCTAGAGGATAATGAATATTATCAAAAGATACATGAATCGTTATCTAAGAAGTATGGAGTTGAAAAGCTAACTGTTGCTCAAATGGGAGGACTAGAATGTGGAAAATGTCATTACTAATTAATTTATAGTGAAGAAGAAAAAGACATATTGGAAAAATATTGAACAAATTGATAAAAAATCAACTTTAATTAAAGATATTGAAAACAAAGAGTTTGCCAATCAACTCCCAGTAGATAAAATCTTGTTGAATAAAAATGGTCTCGATTCAGAAAACACTAGCAGAAGAGACTTTCTAAAGTATGTTGGATTTAGTACTACTGCTGCAGCATTAGCTGCTTGTGAAGGACCAGTTATAAAATCTGTACCATACGTAGTTCAACCTGAACAAATCAGACCAGGAATTGCCAACTACTATGCGACTGCTATTGCGGACGGATTTGATTTTGCCAGTATTTTGATAAAAACACGAGAAGGAAGACCAATAAAAATTGAAAGTAACAAAGAAGCACCGGATTTCGGCAGCGCAAACGCAAGAGTCCATGCATCGGTTTTGTCTTTGTATGACACGAAAAGAATTCAACTTCCTAAAATTAATGGGGAAGATTCATCATGGGATTCTTTGAGGTCTCAGGTTTTGTCAGATTTAAATTCAGTATCTGAAAAACAAGGAAAGGTTGTCTTACTAACTCAAACATTTGCTAGCCCTACCACAAATAAAATTATTAAAGAACTAGTAACTAAATTTCCCAACATAGAACAAATAATTTTAGACACAGTACCTTCAAATTATGCTGTAGAGTCATTCAAAGATTCATATGGGTTTACAGGACTTGTCGATTACGATTTCAGTAAATCTCATTTTATTGTTTCTGTTGATGCGGACTTCTTAGGAGACTGGCAAGGTGGTGGGTATGATACTAAATATGTCAGTAACAGAGTACCGGACAGTAAAACTGGAGAAGGAAAAATGTCAAAGCATGTTCAGTTTGAAGCAAACATGACTCTTACTGGAGCCAATGCAGATGTAAGAGTACCGGCAACGCCATCCGAGCAAAAAAGGATTTTATCTTATATATATTCTGAGATAAAAGGATTAAAAAGCAAGGTTAAATTATCTTCAGAGCATAAAAAAAATGCAAAACTTGCTGCAGATGGAATTAAAAAATTCGGTTCCAAAGCTGTCCTCGTTTCGGGTTTAGACGATAAGAACGTTCAAGATCTGATATTAGATTTAAATAATCATATTAAAAGTTTAGCTATTGACAATTCTGCAAGATTAACAAGGACTCAAAGTGGTGATGAGGTAGATGCTTTTATGGAAGATCTGTTTGCTGGTAAAATTAGTGGATTAATCGCTGTTGGCGTCAATCCGGTTTATAGTTTATCAAAAGGAGAAAAGATAAAAGAAGCTATTAAAAATTTAGACTTTTCTCTATCTTTCTCAATGAAAGAAGATGAAACTTCGTCAGTTTGTAAATATATTGCAGCCGCACCACATTATTTAGAATCCTGGGGAGACTACGAGTTTAAAGAGGGACATTATTTTTTAGCTCAACCAGCAATCAGACCTCTTTTTAACACAATGCAATTTCAGGATTTTGTTTTATCAATTTTAGATTCAAGCAAAGACTATTATGCAAGCATTAAAGAGTTTTGGACGCAAAACATTTTAAATGGAAAATCTTGGAACAAAGTATTACATGATGGGTTTTATCAAAAAAGCCAAAAAGAAAAACTTAAGTTCAATCCAAAAAATAATATTGTTTACGATTTAGACTCTAGTATCAATGGTGAATCTGAAATGGAACTTGTACTGTATACCAAAACAGGTATGGGTGACGGCCAGCAGGCTAATAACCCTTGGCTTCAAGAATTTCCAGATCCAATAACCAGAGTCACATGGGATAATTATATGACCATTTCCTCTTTTGATGCCAGAAGAATTGGTTTGAAAAACTTAAATGTCGCCAACGGAGCATTAAACGGAAGTTATGCAAAAATAAGCAATGGTGATAGTACTATGAAAATACCCGTTGTAATCCAACCTGGCCAGGCGAAAGGTTCCGTTGGATTGGCACTAGGATATGGCAGAAAAATGGGAATTCAAGAGGAGATGCAAACAGGGGAAAACGCATTTGTTTTTTTCAAGTCTTCTAGGAAAAATCAAAATGTAAAAGTTGAATTGACTGACGGCTTTCACGAGTTTGCATGTACTCAACTTCAAAACACTCTTATGGGTCGAGGGGATATTATTAAAGAAACCACTTTGGAAATTTTTAATTCAAAAGATAAAGAGTACTGGAATCCAATTCCAAAAGTTTCTAAAAACCATATTGAAACCGCTGTTACATCCAAAGAGGTAGATATTTGGGAGAGTTTTGATAGATCAATAGGACACCATTTTAATTTGTCGATTGATTTAAATGCTTGTACTGGTTGTGGAGCTTGTGTCATAGCTTGTCATGCTGAAAATAATGTACCTGTTGTTGGCAAAAGAGAAATCCGAAAGTCCAGAGATATGCACTGGCTGAGAATAGACAGATATTATTCTTCTGAAGATTCTTTTAAAGACGATGTTGACACAAAAGATGCAATTTCTGGAATAGGTGACTCTTTAACAACTTTTGGAAAAATGGAGAAGGCTTCTGAAAATCCTCAGGTAGCTTTTCAGCCTGTTATGTGTCAGCACTGTAATCATGCTCCTTGTGAAACCGTATGTCCAGTTGCGGCGTCGTCCCACGGACGTCAAGGGCAAAATCACATGGCCTACAATAGATGTGTTGGAACAAGGTACTGTGCGAATAATTGTCCTTACAAGGTTAGAAGATTTAATTGGTTTCTTTACAACAAAAACGACGAGTTTGATTATCACATGAACAACGATTTAGGAAGAATGGTTTTAAATCCTGATGTTGTTGTGAGGTCTCGAGGTGTAATGGAGAAGTGTTCAATGTGTATACAAATGACCCAGAAAACCATCCTTGATGCTAAATTAGAGGGAAGACAAATAAACGATGGTGAATTCAAAGTAGCATGTTCTTCTGCTTGTACAACTGGAGCAATGGTATTTGGAGATATAAATGATAAAGAAAGTAAAGTTTCCAAGCTCAAAGCTGATGAAAGAATGTATCACCTCTTAGAAAGCGTAGGAACAAAACCTAATGTTATGTACCAAACTAAAATTAGAAATACTTAATAAATAACTATGGCATCACACTACGAAGCAGCAATTAGAAAACCATTAGTAACGGGTGAAAAATCATACCACGATGTCACTGAAGATATTGCTGCACCAGTTGAGGGAAAAGCTAATATGCAATGGTGGATCGTATTTTCAATCGCCCTAGTTGGATTTCTATGGGGAGTTGGATGTATTATATATACTATCTCCACGGGAATAGGAGTTTGGGGCTTAAATAAAACTGTAGGATGGGCGTGGGATATCACTAATTTTGTTTGGTGGGTAGGTATTGGCCACGCAGGCACGCTAATTTCAGCAGTGCTTTTACTTTTTCGTCAAAAATGGAGAATGGCCATTAACAGATCTGCGGAGGCAATGACCATTTTTTCTGTTATTCAGGCTGGACTTTTTCCAATCATACACATGGGACGCCCTTGGCTGGGATATTGGGTGCTACCTATCCCGAATACATATGGTTCCTTATGGGTAAATTTCAATTCCCCTCTTCTTTGGGATGTGTTTGCAATATCAACTTATTTGTCAGTTTCTTTGGTCTTTTGGTGGACTGGATTACTTCCGGATTTTGCAATGATAAGGGATAGAGCTATTAAACCATTTCAGAAGAAAATATATTCAATTCTCAGTTTTGGTTGGTCTGGAAGAGCAAAAGACTGGCAAAGATTTGAAGAAGTCTCTCTTGTATTAGCTGGTTTAGCTACACCGTTAGTTTTGTCAGTGCATACCATCGTGTCTTTTGACTTTGCAACTTCTGTGATACCTGGATGGCATACAACAATATTTCCTCCTTATTTTGTAGCTGGAGCAATTTTTTCTGGTTTTGCAATGGTTCAAACATTATTAATTATAACGCGAAAGGTTTGTAATCTGGAAAACTATATTACTGTACAACATATAGAACTTATGAATATAGTTATTATGATTACTGGATCAATAGTTGGTGTCGCATACATAACTGAATTATTTATAGCTTGGTATTCGGGTGTTGAATATGAACAATATGCATT
>CENJ01171358.1_pt1 | contig 14629 bp, 14 predicted proteins | sample 356161 | NCBI WGS metagenome assembly CENJ01 (sample SAMEA2619531, study PRJEB7988) | marine metagenome | biome: marine biome (ENVO:00000447); feature: surface water layer (ENVO:00002042); material: "saline water (ENVO:00002010), including plankton (ENVO:xxxxxxxx)" | depth 5 m
ATAGCTCAATTGGCTTGATTTATGCACTGAAAAAAATTTTTAGATAATAGATAAAAATTTTTATTAAAAAAATTAGAAAATATTGATTAAATTTATTTATGGTTATTCTTAATCAACTAATTTAACTTTTGATATTAAAATCACTTATTAATTTATAATTAAAATTTTTATATAATTTTTAAAATAATTAAGACTCGTAACTTATTGTCTGGAAATATATGTATAATTTTTAAACTTTTACTTTTAAAGAATTAGTTAATTAAAATATATTTTAGAATAAAAGATAATACTAAATGCTTATTAAGTGTGAAAAATTATAAAGAGCACTATAATAAAGATTTTTTAAAGAAATGAAAAATTTTACTAAAATATTTCAATTACTTGATCCCAAGGAAAAGAAAAGTGCATATTTGCTATTGTTTTTAATTATAGTTATGGCTTTAGTTGATACCATTGGTATTGCTTCTGTTATGCCTTTCGTTGCAGTTCTTGCTAATCCCGAACTTATAGAGACCAATTCAGTTTTAAACAAACTATATTTGATTTCACAAAGTTTATTAGGAATAACGGACTCAAGAGAGTTTTTGTTTTTTTTAGGAGCATTTTTTTTTATATTAATAATGTTTTCGCTAATTGTCAGAGCGGTTACAACTTATGCTCAAATTCGTTTCACATTGATGAGAGAATATACGATTGGAAAACGTTTAGTTGAAGGATACTTAAGACAGCCATATATTTGGTTTTTAAACCGCCATAGTGCTGATTTAGGTAAAAGTATTTTGTCTGAGTTAAGCGAGGTAATTGCTGGAAGTGTAATTCCTTTAATCACTATTATAAGTCAAAGCGCAGTTGTATTTTTTATAATTATTCTTTTAATTATTATTGATCCATTTTTATCAATTAGCGTGGGTCTGCTATTATTAATTTGTTATATTATTATTTATCATTTAAAAAAAAAAATCCTTTTTAATTTGGGAAACAGACGCCTTGAAGCAAATACCAAAAGATTTAAAGTAATAAACGAAGTTTTTTCATCAATGAAAGAAGTCAAAGTTGGAGGATTAGAAAAAATATATTTGAATACTTTTGAAGGACCATCAAAGGTTTTTGCTAAAACACAAGTTACGCAAAGAATTATTTCTATATTGCCAAGATATTTTATTGAGGCGATAGCATTTGGAGGAATGATTTTATTGACTTTATTTTTAATGTCTAAAAATAGTGGTTTTGATGATATTGTGCCAATAATTTCGATATACGCTCTGGCTGGTTATAGATTGATTCCAGCTATACAAGGCATATACCTTCCTATTACTCAAATTCGTTTTACAGAAGCTTCACTAGATAACTTACATAAAGATTTAATAAGCCTAAATAGAAATCCTAAAATTGAAATACAAGGAAATATGTTAAAATTAAAAAAATGTATTTCTTTGGAAAATATTAATTTTACCTATCCAAAAAGCGAAAGAATTAATTTAAAAAATATTAATTTGATTATTCCAGTCTCTAGTAAAGTTGGGATAGTGGGCTCAACAGGGGAAGGGAAAACTACCCTGGCAGATTTGATTTTAGGTTTGCTTGATAATTATAATGGGATTTTAAAAGTCGATGATGTTAAAATTGACGATAAAACAGTTAGATCATGGCAAAAAATGATTGGTTATGTCCCGCAGCAAATTTTTTTATCTGATAGTACAATTGCTTCAAATATTGCATTAGGATTTAGTGAAGAAAAAATTAACTTAGCGTCTGTTGAAAATGCTGCAAAACAAGCAAAAATTCATGATTTTATTAAAAATGAACTTCCACACGGATATAAAACTAAAGTTGGTGAAAGAGGAATTAGAATTTCAGGTGGACAAAGACAAAGGATTGGCATCGCCAGGGCACTTTATCACAATCCAAAGGTTTTAGTTTTTGATGAGGCTACCAATGCTCTTGATGACGCCACTGAAACTTTAATACTAGACTCTATTCAAAAATTAAATAAAGATTTAACATTTATCATGATTACTCACAAAAAAGATCTAGTTAAAAATTTTGATTATGTTATTTCTATTGAAAATGGTGGAATAAAAAATATTGAAAGATCAAAAAATTTAAAAAAAATTTAATTTTTAAAAACTATTTTTTGCTACATTAATTATTTTATATTATAATTTCGTAATATTTTAATTAGATATTCTGCTACCAACATATCTTCCCAGTCATGTACATCGATATGCTTTTTGATAACATAAGGTTTAACATTTTTTCCCATAAAATTCCATGGAGGCTCACCGTTATTTTTTTTAATCTCAGCTGTTTTGATAAGCCAAAAATTATGACATAAAAAATATGCTTTCTCTAAGTCTTGACGATTTGAAGGTATTTTTTTTTTACCAGTTATATAAGTTTTTAGAAAACCTTTTTTTAATTTTTTTGCCCTTAATGGATGATGGTCATTGAATTCAATTACTGGAACTATAGCTGATATTTTTTTATCTTTTTCGATAATATTAATACATTTTTCTATCCTTTTGCTTTTAATTATAGGAGCGTTTCCCAATAAAACTAAAAGGTAGTCTGGAAATATTTTCTCTCTCTAAGAATTTGATTGAATGTCTTAATACATCTTGATGTAAAGAGCTAGGTTTAGATAAATTTTTTGGTCGTTTAATAATTTTGAAATTATATTTTGATGCCTCATTTAAAATTTTTGGATCTTCACTTGAAACAAAATAATCACTTATTTTTTTAACTTTTTTTGATTCTATACACGGGTAAGCTATTAAAGGTTTATCTAAAATTTTTAATAAATTTTTATCTTTAAGTGTATTATTTCCTCTTGCTGTGAGTAAAGCTACAATATTCATAACTCTTTCTTTAAATCATATATTGTTTTTTTGCAATACAACATCCTATAAAACCCGAGCCACCAATGATTAAATTTTTTTTCACAAAATTAAAAAAATTATATTATTCTTTGTTCAATATAAGTTTTACAAAAAAAAAATATTTTCTTTCGCACAACAGCTTATAATTATTTTTATTAAAAATATTTACTGAAGATTTGTTATTTTTTTTAATTTTTGAAATAAGGATAATATTTTTTTTTAGAAAATTCTCAGAGGTTTTTAAAATTATTTTTCCATAACCTTTTCCTCTGAATTGTTTTAAAATATTTATTGAAGTAAAACCTATTGGATATTTTATATCATATCTAATCATACCAATTTTTTTGTTATTATTTAAAACAATTAAAAATATATCATCTTTATTATTTTTACTTATTTTCTTTTTAATCCAAATTTTATGATCTTTAAAAGTTAGTTTTTTTGATTTAATTGAATTTTTAATGCTTAGTTCATCATTTTTAAGATTAAATAAAAAATTTGTATCTTTTAAGGATACTTTTCTGAATTTAATAGCCATTAAAATATAAATTTTATAATTATTTTAATTTTTATAGAAGTTTTTTTACCAACCTAGATATTTTTTGGTCATCTAAATATATTTTTGCCATTATTTTGGCAGCATTTTTGGGATTGTGTTTAAAAGCTAATCTTAAAATATTCATCCAGCTTGAATTATTTTTTTTTCTAACTGTTTCGATTTGAGATATTATTTTTAAGTAATTTTTTTTCATAAATATAATATAAGTTGATATTATAATTTATGAGAATTTACAAAAGTTTTTCAAATACATTTCCATATTTTGTTGCTGAGATTTCAGCAAATCACAATGGTTCCTTGACCAATGCTAAAAAATTAATTTCAAGTGCAAAAAAAAATGGTGCTGATGCAGTTAAAATTCAAACTTACACGCCTGAAACTATGACAATTAATTCCACTAAAAAAGATTTTAAAATTAAAAGTGGTCTGTGGCGTGGAAAAAATTTATGGGAATTGTATAAGGAAGCTCAAACACCATTTGAATGGCAAAAAGAATTATTTGATTTTGCTAAAAAAATAAAGATTACATGCTTTAGTTCACCATTCGATTTTTCAGCTGTCGATTTATTAGAAAAATTAAATTGTCCTTTTTATAAGATTGCATCATTTGAAATGAATCACATTCCTTTGATTAAAAAAATTGCAAGAACAGAGAAACCAATGATAATTTCAACTGGGATGGCAACATTAGAAGAAATTGATTTAGCATATAAAACTGCCAAATATAATGGTTGCAAAGATATAACTCTTTTATACTGTGTTAGCAATTATCCAAGTAAACTATCGGATTTTAATTTTCACAATATTAGTATTTTAAAAAAAAGATATAAGTGCAGAATAGGGTTTTCAGATCATTCAACAGATAGTAAAATTGTAAGTGCAGCAGTAATTGCTGGTGCAGAATTAATTGAAAAACATATAGCTTTACCAAATCAAAGAAAAGGTCCTGATATAGCTTTTTCAATCAAAGGAAAAGAAATAAAATATTATGCAGAAACTATAAAAAACTCATATAAATTATTAGGTAAAAATTATTTTTATAGAAACAAATCAGAAAAAAGAAGCCTTAAATTTAGAAGATCCATTTATGCTGTAGCTAAAATTGCAAAAGGTGAAAAATTTTCTCACTCTAACCTTAGAGTAATAAGACCAGGCTATGGAGCAGAGCCAAAATTTTTTGAAAAAATTGTAGGTAAAAAAAGTCCTGAGATTATAAAAAAAGATACTGCAATTAATAAAAAAATTTTAAAAAAATTAGAAATAATTTAAAAATGATAATTTTAATACTTTTTAAAAAATTTTAGATGCTTTACTAATTTTATTGATTAAGTTTTCATCAGATTTATAACTCAATTCTAATTTACTATTGATTTTATTAATATAATGGTACTTTTTCATTATAAAATTTAAATTTTTAAAGTTAAATTCTTTTTCTTCTTCTTCAAAACATTTGTATAATTCTCTAAAAAATTCTAAATCTTTAGAATAATCAATTGTCATTCTATATTTTTTTGTCATAAATTTTGGCAATTTAACAAAATTTAATTTAAAAATATTTCTATTATTAGTGAAATAATACGTCATATACTCAGACATACTTAAATCTGGTTTTTTTTCAAAAATAGATCTTAATGCACTTACTTTAATAATTTCAGCTCCAAAACCAATGGGACAGTTTTTTGCTACTGTATAATCTGCGTTTGTTTTTGAGAATGATTTTAAAAGAATTTCTACAATTTCATTTGAAATTTCTGGACAATCACCTGTAACACGAATTATAACGTCAATTTTGAATTTTTTTGCAGCATCAAGGTATCTCTTAACAACGTTATCCCCACTCCCTTGAAAAAATTCAATTTTATGCTTTTTGCAAAATTTATTTAAAATAAAATCTTCACTATTTTTTGATGTGGTTATTGCAATTATATCTGCTGATTTAATTTTTTTAGAGCTTAGTATACATTTTTCGATAAGAGTATGTTTATTCGTTAATTTAAGTATCGCTTTATTCTTAAGACGAGATGATTTTAATCTGCAGGCAATAAATAATCCAATTTTCAAATGTTTTACATTTTGATAATTTATAATTTCAAATTTTTTAATTTTTTTTTTGGCAATATAATTTTTTTTAAAGTCAAAATTATATATTTTATTTTGATTATGATTTGTTCTTAAATAAGATATTTTATTTATATCTACCAAATTTCCCTTACTTATTGGATCCTTAGCAACTGGTAATTGAATTATATTGTTTAAATATTTTTTTTCTTTTTTAGATAAAAAAGACTTCCTATCATTTTGAAAGAAAAAACTAATATTTTTAAACATTTCATTAGTTTGATTAATATTTAATGAAGAAAAGTTATCAAATTTAGATTTTTTTCCTCTCAATGCGATATGTTTTTCAATTATATCACAATGAAATTGGTAAGCTTTAATTGGTAAAAAAATTGATTTTAAATCCATTGAGTCTAAATGATCAGCATAACTCAATACTTTATTTGGAAATTTTTTTTTTAAAATTAAAATTTTGTTAAAATTAGTTTCTTTTAATTCAGTTGGGTAATCTTGATAGCCAGATTGTAAAATAATATCTTTTGAAATATTTTCAAATGTTGAAATTATTTTTTTAATTTCAGGAATTTTTTTTCCCGAAACATTTAAAATAATTTTTTTTTTAAAATCTATTTTTTTTAATTGATAAATAACTTTTTTGTTTTCTAAGGTTGAGGCTTGGATTTTAATTCCATGTAATTTTTTGATGTTTTCTCTTAAGATTTTTATACCAAATTCATCAAAAATGTCTATCCAGACACCTTTATAAAGATTATAGGCTTTGTTTATCATTTTTTTCCATTGTACATGATTAAACTCTAATTTTTTATAAACATTAAACCAATTATAATCTGGAGTTGATAATGTATTAGCTGAAATTGGTTGAAATTTAATATGAATACCTTCATAATTAAATTTTGAAAATTTTTCTATTGTCTTTGTTAGTATTCTATAATTTCCATCATGAGAATTTGCACATTCTAAGATTATAACAGGAATTTTTCTTTTCATGATTAATTAAAATCTTTATAAAACGTTAAATAATTAATTTATTTTTATATTCATATGTTAAAAAAGTGCAATGAAAACTATACCCTACGGTAAACAATTTATTGATGATGCAGATGTAAGAGCTATATCAGAGGCTGCAAAACAAGATTTCATAACAACTGGAAAATCAGTAAAAAAATTTGAAACTAATGTTTCAAAATTTGTTCAATCAAAATATACTGCAGTATGTAACAGTGGAACTTCAGCAATTCATCTTGCATTAATTGCAATAAATGCAAAAAAAAATGACATAATTATTATGCCAGCAATAAATTTTATTGCAGCGTACAGTATGTGCAATTTTATTGGAGCTAAAGTTTACTTGGCAGATGTTGACAATGTTTCTGGCCAGATGACACCTGAAAATTTAATTGATTGTATAAAAAAAAATAATTTAAAAAATATAAAAGCAGTAATAACAATGCATTTAGGTGGTTACCCAAAAAATATAGATAGATTTTACAAGATTAAAAAAAAATATAAATTTTATTTAATTGAAGATGCCTGCCATGCTTTTGGAGCTCAATATAAGTATTTAAACAAATTTTATAAAATTGGATCTTGTAGACACTCAGATTTAGCAACTTTTTCTATGCATCCTTTAAAAACAATTACAACAGGCGAAGGAGGGATGGTAACTACAAATAATCTCTTTTTTTATAAAAAAATAATTAGATTTAGATCTCATGGTATAGATAGAGATGTAAAAAAACATTGGAAATACAATATTAAAGAGTATGGGTTTAATTACAGATTGAGTGATTTAAATTGTGCGCTTGGTTTAAGTCAGCTTAAGAAAGTAAATAAATTTATAAATGACAGAAGAAGGGTTTATAATATTTATAAAAAAGAATTAAACAAATATAAAAATTATATAAATCTTATTAGCATTGATCAAAGAACAAAACCATCTTTCCATTTAATATTGATCAAAATTAATTTTAAAAAATTAAAAAAAAATAAAGATGATTTATTAAATTATTTGAAAAAAAAAAATTTTTTTTGCCAACAACATTATATACCTATCTTTAATTTTTCAGCTTATGATAAACAAAAAAAATTTTCTAATTCTAAAGAATATTATCAATCCTCATTAAGTTTACCTATTTATTATAATTTAGAAAAAAAAATAATTGAAAAAATCATATCATTGATTGTTGGTTACCTGAAGTCATGAGGTATAGTTCACTGCAATAAGCTATTAATAATTTTCTTATGTATCCTAACTTTTTTAATAAAAGAATTTTGAAAATAATTAAAGAGCTTCAGGGCCCAGAAGTATTAATTAAAAATTTTTTAAATAAAAAAGAAGTAAAAAAATTAATTGACTTAGAGGAAAATTCAAATTCTTATTTTGTAGAGAGAGAGAGAGATGATGGTAGAAAAAGAAGTTTGGTAATTAAAGGTTCTAAAATTGAAAGAGACCATTTAAAATGGCATCCTGGAGATTTATTTATTTGGGATAGAACTAAGTTACATTGTTCAAATGACTTTAGAAAACATGGTGTAAAAAATAAAACTGGTTTAGCGATTTTTTTTTCTTATCCAATAAATTAATAGAAAAAAAATAAATTAATAATTTAAAATAGCTTTAATAAAATATATTATATATAAATTTTAAATGAAAAATTTAAATAACTTAAATATTTTGATTACAGGTGGGACAGGTAGCTTTGGTAAAGGTTTTATAAATTATATTATTAAAAAAAAAATTTTATTTAAAAAAATAATAGTTTTAAGCAGAGATGAATACAAACAAGAAGTTTTAGAAAAAACTATACCACCAAAATTAAAAAAGAAATTTAGATTTTTTTTGGGAGATATAAGAGAAAAGAGCAGATTAATCTCAGCTTTTAATACTGCAGATTTAGTTATTCATGCTGCTGCCTTAAAACAAGTTCCAAAGGCAGAATATGACCCTTTTGAATTTGTACAAACAAATATTTTAGGTTCTCAAAATGTTATAAATGCTGCGTTAGAAACTGGGGTAAAAAAAGTAATAGCACTATCTACAGATAAAGCAAGTAGTCCAGCAAATCTTTATGGCGCTACAAAACTATGTTCAGATAAATTATTTTTAGCAGCAAATAATATAAAAGGTTTTAGAAATATTTCTTTTTCAGTTTTAAGATATGGAAATGTATTTGGAAGTAGAGGATCAATTTACAATATTATTAAAACAAATCCAAAATTTATTCATATGACTGACTCTAGAATGACTAGGTTTCATATCACTTTAGATCAGGCGGTTGAATTATGTATTTGGGGAATAAAAAATTCTATTGGAGGTGAAATTATAGTTCCAAAGCTTTCAAGTTATAAACTTGTGGATTTTATTAAAGCAATTAGTCCAAAATCAAAAATATTAAAATTAGGAATAAGACCTGGTGAAAAAATTCATGAAGAAATGATTTCCATTCATGAAAATCGAAATACTTTAGAATTGAAAGATAAATATTTAATTTGCAATGAATTTTTAAAAAAAAAAATATCAAGTCATTTTTCTAAAAAAATGAGAGTAAAGAGAACTGACAAAAATTTTTTTTACTCTTCGGAGAAAAATAAATTTCTAACAATTAAACAATTAAAGGACATTCCTTATAAAAAGAAATAGTTTTAATATATTAGTAATTTATGAAATCCTATCAAAGCCACTTAACTGAAACACAAAGTTTTGGTGAAAATCTTCCTAAAAATTATCGTCCGAAAATGAGATCAAGTGCAATATTCCCATTAATAAAAAAAAAATACAAAATTGAGTCTATTTACACATTTATGGGATACTGGTTAAGAAAGAGAAATATAAAAGTAGTAACAGCTTTAATAACTATTAGAGACTCTATTGGTAATAAAATTAAGGTAATTAGCTATGAAATAAATTGTTATAAGTCCTATGTGTTTAGCGCTAATGATTTTTTATTAGATAGATATGAAAATTTTATTGGATCAGTAGAAATAGAAATCTTTTCTGCAGTAGATATGGTGTTTCCGTATCCTGCTATTACATTTGCACTAAAGAGCACAAATGGAATAACCTTTGTTCACACATCTGGTAGAATATATAATGACATTGATGACTTAAATTCAAATAGTGAGATTATAGTTGCAGAAACAGGATTTGATATTTATACTGGAAAAAATTATTCTCCATTTTTTTCTTTTATCAATGGGCCATTAAAGATTGAAAAATCTTATTATGAATTGGAATTCATAGATGAAAATTCAAACCATTATAGTCAAAAACGTCAAATAAAGAATGTTGCTCCTTATGGTTTGGTATTAATAGAATTATTTAATAAAAAATTTAAACTTTCAAAAAAATTTAAAGAAAAAAAATTAACTGTAAAAATAAAACACAACTTCAAAGGTTTTTTTCCTAGGTTTATATGCGGAAATATTTATAAAAATTTTTTAGATATTAGTTTAACTCATAGTTATTATGATAGTTCAACAGTAAATGACAAAAAATCTATTTATCAAAATCCCTCAAAAAAAAAATATTATGATAGTACTTTTTCCATTCCGTTTGATAGATACTTTGATGAGATAGAGTTAGCTATTTACCCAAACTTTTCAATAGCCCAAACAACCCTATCATTTGAATTATATAATTTAGATGGAAACTTTGTTGATATTTCAAACACGAAATTCAAAATTTCCAACGCAAAACAGAATTTAATTTATATTCCCATGTCAAAAATGTTTGATACAAAATTTAAGTCTCTGGATAAAGGAATGATAAAAGTAATAGTTGATGGCGGTGGAAAGGTCCCATCTCGAATGAAATTTGGACTAAATTTTTTAAAATCAAATAAAGAAAATAATTTACCTAGCAATATTTGTTTCAATGCAAATGTTGCCAATGATAAACTTATTAAAAAACCAGGCACTTTTAAGTGGTGCCCAATATTTTCTGCTATTTCACAAAAAATTTATATTCACAACACTAGTTTTGTTAGAAGAGGTTTTGGAACTGCTAATTTAAAAATTGAACTTTGTAGAGAGAAAGACAATAAAAAACTAAAATGGTCATTAAAATTAAAAGACAATGCCACACTTGAATTAATTGAGAGAAAGTTAAAAAAAATTGATTTATTTTTAGAAAATTCTATTGGATGGATAACAATACAAAGTTCAAATCCTTTTATTTCTGGTTATTATATTACAGATTTTGGAAAAGGTGTGATAGGCGCTGATCATATTTTTTAGTTAAATTAGAGTTTATGGAAATAAATAAAGATATAGTTAACAATCTATTTTTAAAATTAGACTTAAATAAAGCTTTATCTCAAAGAATATGGGTAATTAAAAATAAAAAAAATAAAAGCTTGATTAGAAATGGATATTTCAATGTTTTAAAACTATTTTTAAGAACAATATTTGAATGTATATTTTATACACCAGTAATCAAAAGTGCGAAAGGCAATTGTTCTAAAATATTTTATATTCGAACCTATAGCAGAAAAGACCTGGATGAACATTCGAAATATTTTGAAAATTTGAAAAATACTACAACGTGTATTTTTGCAAAAAAAAAATTCAAATTTGATCCCAAATTATTTTTAATATGTATATTTGTTTTCTTTAGATCAAAAGAAACTTGGAAAAAAGTTTTATTTTCAAACAATATTAAATATATATCTATTGATGGTTTAAAGTTGCTCTTAAACTTATTTAAATATTTTTCTGATATATTAAAAATTTTTCCATATTTATTTATTCATAAAAAAGTAGTTTCTTTTTTAGAAATGTCACCTGTGGAAAATTTAATTTGCCAAATAGCAAATATAAAAAAAATTGAAACATTTGGATTGGAGCATGCGATTGGAATGTATAAAGAAAAAGGTGAGTACTGGGAAAGATATTCAATTACTCATTATCAGAATTCAATTTGTAAAAACATTCTTTGCTGGGGGGATCAAAGTAAGAATATTTATAAAAAACATACTACATCAAAAATTTATGTAATAGGCAAAGCTTCATTACCGAAGTTAGAAATTTTAAAACAAAATGGGGTGACATTTATTTTTCAAGATAAGATATGTGTTTCTGCAAATAATCAGCTGTTATCTTTTTCAAATGATATTCAAAAAATAGGAGTTCCAGTTAGTAGATGGTTTAAAAGACAATCTCATGCATTAATTGATACTGATAGGCATCGTAATGGACCATTATATAATACAGTTATAGGATGTAGCAGCAACATGCTTCTAGAGCTAGGTTTTTTAGGTTGTTATGTATACGTGATTGAGGAGTCAGTTTTGACAAATATTTTGCCAAAAAATTTAGTTATCAATAATACAGAGACCTTAATAAGGAAGTTTCAAAATCAAAACACTTATCCCCATGAAATTTGGAAAAAATTTATTGCGTGTACGGGAAATGAAACATTAAATAGGTACAGTAGGATCATAACTTAGAATTATTAAAATGTTAACATTTATATTAATTTACGAAAAAATTTTATACAACTTTCAATATTTTTTAATTATTTCAAAACAATAATTTTTATTATTCATAAAGAAAGTATACAATATCTCTAAAAATTAATTATTAAGAAAGATAATTATGAAGTTAGTAATACTCGCTGGTGGACTTGGCAGTCGTCTTGCTGAAGAAACTGAAGATAAACCTAAACCTATGATAGAAATTGGTGGTATGCCAATTTTGTGGCATATAATGAAAATTTATTCATATTATGGAATTAATGATTTTATTATATGTTGTGGTTATAAAGGCTTTCTAATTAAAGAATATTTTAACAGTTATTTATTGCATGTCTCGAATGTTACTATTTCTCTAAAAGATAATAGTTTGAAAGTTGATAATAATAAAACAGAACCATGGAAAATTACATTAGTGGATACTGGTGAAAATACAATGACAGGCGGTAGATTAAAAAAAGTTTCAGAATATTTAAAAGATGAAGATTTATTTTGTATGACTTATGGAGATGGTGTCGCAGACATAAACATAAAAAAATTAATCGATTTTCATAAAAATCATAATGGTTTAGCCACGTTAACAGCTACGCGACCACAAGCTCGTTTTGGAGCATTGAAGATAGGTGAGAATAATTTTGTTGAAAGTTTCGAAGAAAAACCAGAAGGAGATGGTAGTTGGATTAATGGTGGTTTTTTTATTTTACACCCAAGCACTCTCAATAGAATTGACAATGATAATACCGTCTGGGAACATGAGCCACTTAGCTCATTAGCTAAAGAAAAAAAACTTTTTGCATTTAAACATAAAGGTTTTTGGATGCCAATGGATACACTTCGTGATAAAATTGTCCTAAATAAATTATGGAATGATGGAAAAGCCAAATGGAAAATATGGAAATAAAGTTATTCTAAATTATGAGTAAGATTATAATTGAAGAAGACTTAGATCAAATACACAAAATAGTAAAAAATAAAGGAAATTGGAAAGATGCCACAATAGTTATAACTGGTTGTGCAGGTTTTTTAGGATTTTATTTTATGCATTTTTTTGCAAGAAAAAGCAATGATCTTGGAATAAGTAGAATAATTGGTTTAGATAACTTTATCTTTAACAAGCCTTCATGGCTAAGTACGCTAGAAGAAAAATATTCCTCGATAATTGTTTTGAAGAATTTTGATGTTTCAAAAGACAAAGTTTCAGAAATTAAAAATTTAGACAAAGCACGATATGTAATTCATGCAGCTTCAATTGCATCACCTTCTTATTATAGAAAGTATCCAATTGAAACAATGAATTCAAATATTATTGGATTACAGAATTTATTAGAATATTTTAAAAATAATTCAAATTTATTAGGTTTTTTATTTTTTTCATCTAGCGAAGTTTATGGAGATCCTGATCTAAAAAATATTCCTACAGATGAGAATTATAGAGGCAATGTAAATTGTACAGGTCCTAGGGCTTGTTATGATGAGTCCAAGCGTTTTGGAGAAACGTTATGCTGGGTATATGCTGATCAGTATAAAATGCCAATAACAGTCGCTCGTCCATTCAATAATTATGGACCGGGTATGAGAATAGAAGATAAAAGATTACCTGCAGATTTTGCTAAAAATATATTAAAAGGAGAGGATATATATATTTTTTCAGACGGAACACCAAAAAGAACTTTTTGTTATATTTCTGATGCTATAGCAGGATATCTGTTATGTCTTACTTATGGAAAATATGATTATTTTAATATTGGTATAGATAAACCTGAAATAATGGTTAAAGATTTTGCTAAAATTTATATAGATCTTGGAAAAAAATATTTCAATTATAATGGTAAAATTAAATTTAAAAAAAATTCTGATAAATATTATATGACAGACAATCCTAGCAGAAGATGTCCTATAATAAATAAAGCAAAAAAAAAATTAGGATATAATCCATCAGTGTTAGTCCAAGATGGTGTGGAAAGATATTTAAAATTTTTACAAAATTAAAAAATGAAAATCACAATTATAGGTACCGGTTATGTAGGTCTTGTTACTGGAGTTTGTTTGGCATTCAAAGGCCATAATGTAACTTGTGTTGATAGAAATTCCTCAATTGTAAATAAGTTGAATTCTGGAAAACCTACAATTTATGAAAAAAACTTAGAAAAAATTCTTAAGTTTGTAATAAGAAATAAAAAATTTTATGTTTCAAGTAATCTCAAAAAATCTTTAAATTACTCATCTGTTGTAATGATTGCAGTCGGTACACCATCAGTAAATGGTAAAATTAATTTGAACGATATTTTAAATGTTTCAACAGAAATAGGTAAATTTATAAAAACAAGCAATAAGTATATCAGTGTCATTATTAAAAGTACTGTTACTCCAGGAACAACAGATGGATTAATTTTAAATGAAATTGAAAAAATTTCAGGAAAAAAACTTGGTCAATTTGGTCTGGGTATGAATCCTGAATTTTTAAGAGAGGGAAATGCAATTGATGACTTTATGTTTCCTGATCGAATCGTTTTAGGATTTGAGGATAAAAAAACACTTCAATATCTAGAAAAATTATATTCATTCACTAAAGCGAACAAAATAAAAGTGAATTCTAGAACTGCAGAGTTAATAAAATATACAAGTAATTTTTTACTTGCCAC
>CENJ01148587.1_pt1 | contig 14628 bp, 18 predicted proteins | sample 356161 | NCBI WGS metagenome assembly CENJ01 (sample SAMEA2619531, study PRJEB7988) | marine metagenome | biome: marine biome (ENVO:00000447); feature: surface water layer (ENVO:00002042); material: "saline water (ENVO:00002010), including plankton (ENVO:xxxxxxxx)" | depth 5 m
CAATTATAGCAGGAACCGGGCAAAAAATTAAAATATTAGAATCATTATCCTATAATATACCAGTTGTCACTTTTCAAATTAATAATACTGACATATTGGAACATCAAACAAATTGTTTTATTGCTCAAAACGAGCATGAATTTGCGAATTATATTAATGATATTCATAAACATCCAGATGTAGTAGTAAATATGGTTTGTAATAAATTACCATTAGAACTATATGAGAAATCAAAAAAAGATTTTTATAGCTTATTATAATTCTAACTTTACACATTTGAAGGCATACATTAACCATAACTTCCGCGCGAATGACTTAGGTGTTTCGTTTTGATTTCTAATTGTGTGCTTACTCGATCAAAATAATTGTATAAATTACAGACCGCGGGAGTTATGGTTAAATTAAATAATATTATTAGGTAATAATATTTAATTCAATGGTTATTTTTATAATTATCTTAATATTTGAACAAAAAGCTCTTCATTATCACAAGTTGAAACTTTAAAACCTTTTTTAATCATATAATATATGATATAATGTGTATGTTGATAATATAGAGGATAAGAAGTTTCTAAGTTAGCTTCAGTATTAACAATATTATAGAATTCTTCAAATTTCTTTTCAAATTCTTTTTGTTCATTAAGACATTTTTCATAATTCATATTTATCTTATCATCAAAATGATAATATTCATAATAAAAACATATATTAAGATAATACCATATTTTAAATTCTTGTAAATCAGATATCCAACAAAGATCCCAATCTCTATCGTGAATATTACAAGGACGAGTATAAACATTACAAATCATATTAAAACCACTCATATGATCTAAATTTATTTTTTTATTAATTATTATATCTGGTCGTAATAAAATAACTTTATCAAAAAATAATTCTTCTAACTTAATAGCATCATAACTATTTCTTATTCTAAAGAATAATCTTTTAAAAGGATTACTAACAATATCTTCATTAATATTACAATAAATTATAGTTGAATTAGGATAATTTTTTTTAATAAAATTATCCAAATTCTCTTTATCTATCTCTTTTTCATAAATATTCTCTCCATACTCTCCAGACTTCCATTTTTTTTGACAGATAATATTATTATAAGATGTATTTATAACTATTTCAAACTTATAATTTGGATTATTTTTAACTATCATTTCATTCATATTATTATGACACTCTTTCAGAGAAGTATTAATATTTGTAAATATACCATTCATGAGAATTAAACATTTCTTCTGCATTAATTTCTATTATAAAATATATTTATAAGTAAATATATTTTAAATTAACATTGCAGAAGAAATGTTTAATTATTATAAATATCTACATTAATTTCTATTTTGGACATTCAGTCCAAATGTAGTAGGAACACGGAAAGAATTAAATATTAAAATCATTATCTTCTCCTCTAACTGTCAAGCTAATAACTTATTTCTTTTATTTCTTTATTGTTGGTGATAGATAATATTATTATAAGATGTATTTATAATTATTTCAAAATGAAAATTGAAAGGGTGACTTAAGGGAAATACTCTAAAATTATAATATTATTTAAAAAAAAAAAATCTTTTTTCTATCATGAAGTATATATGAAATTAATTCTCTTTGATGTCGATGGAACTTTAACTCCAGCTCGTCTACCTATTAAAGACAACATGCTTGAGTGTCTTCAACAACTCAAACAAGTCCCCGATCTCCATATTGGATTTGTTGGAGGAAGTGACCTCTCCAAGCAGATTGAACAGTTAGGGCAAGAGAATTTCTCTTTGTTTGAATGGAGATTTTCTGAAAATGGACTCTTAGGATATTACCACCAAGAGTGTATTCACCAACGTAGCTTTGTGGATGCCATGTCTGAAGAACATTATAAGCAACTTATCAACACATGTTTAGTTGTTCTCTCGGGTCTTGAATGTCCCAAAAAGAGGGGAACCTTTATCGAATATCGAAATGGAATGCTCAATATTTCTCCCATCGGACGAGCCTGTAGTCAAGAAGAACGAGAAGAATTTGAACAGTATGACCAACAAACTCAACTTCGTCAACAAATGATTGCCACTATTAAGGATATTTGGTCTGAGTATCTAAAAAAATATAAAATTAAGGATCTTCCAGAACTTAATTTCTCTATTGGAGGACAAATCAGTGTCGATATTTTTCCTAAAGGATGGGATAAAACTTATTGTCTCTCCTTTGTTGAACATGAATACCAGGAAATTCATTTTTTTGGAGACAAGACTAATCCCGGAGGAAATGATTATGAAATCTATCATGATTATCGAGTCTTTGGACATCACGTTTCCTGTCCTGAAGACACTATTCAAATCCTAAAATGAGCTTTTTATTCATCCTCAACAAACTAACAACCACTAAACGTTGTAATCCATGATAGTTATAGACACTTAAATTTTATCATTACCCACCAGTTCAACTGCGCCTAGAAAATGACGACGACAACAATCATTATCAATAGATAAAGTTTCAAAAGCTATTAGTTGAGGAGACTTGTAATCAAATGCCTTTGTGTCTAAGTTTGATTTTTTAGAATTTATTTCCTCATTCTTTTCAATAATTAAACAATAATTAAGCCACTTGTTTGCAATTAATTGGTTACATGTATAACACCTAACTGGAAAAATCATTATTTATTAATTTGTAATGAATATTTATCTCTATTATTTAGACCATCAATTTTGATGATTTAAATTCGATTGGCTGGTGGTAAGTTAAATTGAAGGTTTAAATACTTTGAAGCCTTCAATTTTTGTTAGTAAATTTTTGTTAACACGGCGAATATTTCCATTCCAAGACATAACTTTTACTGTATTTGGCATAATATGTGTAATACATCCTTGAGAAATAACATTTTGTCCTTGGATTTTAATCGGAAAAGTAACCGTGTCGCCTATATTTATTACAATTTTATTATGTTGATGAATATTCGTATTATATGGTAAACGACAGTATGGACATATTCCTCTGGTTCCGCTACAACTACTATAGTTTTGTCGCAGGCAATTCAAATGATAAGAATGGTTACAAGGAAGTTTAAATAATTCATTGTTTTCTATTTCAAGGTAACATATTGGACATGTTAACTTTTCATTTTCCACTGTCTTAACTAGTTCGTTAGCGGTATCATTTGTTATAATTTGAGTATTAGATATCATCATTATTATAAAAAGTACCCTTTGGATTTAAAAGGTAAATCATTATCTGAAATTTTATGTTCACGTTCTATTGGAATTTTATTATTTGAATCATTTAAATTCCATGATATAAATAAAGTAAAATTTCCTAAATGATTTATTGTGAACCCCTCTTCGGTTAATTTTTGTCCAATAAAATCATATGCGACTTTTTGATTATATAGTGGCAAACCATACACAAATACCGGAATTGAATAAACGCAGTTTACAGCATGCAAATGCGAATAACTAACAATTTTACGATGACAGCGTTCTAATAAAATATCAAAGACCTTTTGTCTATCTTTGTCCTTCTCAAATTGTATTTTATGAAGATCACGTACGTTCAAAATTCCGCACTGGTTTGTTTCGTCCATATAATTATGTATTATAACTATAAATGGTTTGTTCCATTGAGGAAGCCTGGCAAGTCCAAGACGAGTCCACATTAACACCGTGGCAACCAACGAATATGTCAAATATAGAACATACAATGTATACTTTACCGCCGGAAAATGAAACACCACAAACTATTAATTCGCAAAATAATAGTCAAATGCCAATGACGGATAATATGAACATTAAAATGAATGATAATGACGATATAATAAAAAATAATAATGAAAGAGAAATAACTGCTGTGGCAAAATCAACATCAACCACGCGTTTAACAAATGAGCATGAAATAATAAACCAATTACTACCACCATTACAAAAAATTCTAGAAACTACAAATGTTTTAAAACAGCTAACTGCAAAAATAAATGCCGGAATACTTGTTATATTATTCTTGTGTCTGTTATTTATTTGCGATTTCTGTTTTCGCTTTGGTCAGTGGTATGCAAATAGAGCTGTAGGTTTTAAATTAAGATAAAAATTAAATTGTTAAGGCTACCAACATATTTTTTAATAAGTCCGTTGGTGCCTCGCTATTTTCACTAATAATATTACGACGACTTAATACGGAAACTGCTTCATAGTGTGATAAACTGTCAATCCTTTTAAGTTTAAGCTGATTTTTTGGAGTTATTTGAGAGGATAATATCATCTTTCGGCGAGTATAACCACGGCGCGTCAGCGGCAAATATGAGTTAATTTCATCAATTTCAAGGTTATCAATACCAAGTTCAATAATATTTTCATCCATTTTATATATTTTATACAATACAATTATTAACCATAACTCCCGCAAAAATTACCAAAACATTTCGTTATTATTTATGATTTGAATATTATTAAAAAATCATCAGCAAATAATGTATTTAAAGGATCAATAGTCAATAACTAACGCATATATAGTAATTCTTTGAATTTAATATTTTTCAATACAGCTAAAAATATCTACATCTATGTTGCCATCTGTTCGTTTTAAATCCCAATATCGAACAATTTGGATGGCTAAAATATAACATGTTCTCCAAATTAATATTATTTGATATTTCTTTTTTTATATTTTTTAACATTTTAAGATCATAATATAATTCACAAAGATCTTCCATTAAATCTAAAGAATCCTCAGTTGATAATCTCATTTGTTGTCCTCTTTTTTGTGTATTATCAATTGATCTATTTAAATTTTCTTCCTTAAATATTATTTCAATTAATTGATAATTTAGTATTGCTTTTAGTAATATATCTCTTGATTCAATCGTTGGATTTGGCAAATAAATACCTATGTGAAATATTACATCCAACGGAACTTGTCTTTTTGAATTTATAAATACATAATTCTCTTTGCATAGTACCATAATATAAAATATAAATATCAATTTTATTTATAATAATGACTGAACATATAAAGAAAATTATTTCGTTGCATGAACCAGTTCATAAAATTCTAGTAATATTAAAAATTGGTGCGGTTATCTTTACAGCATTTTGGATCATTTTATTGATTATTATTAAAGTATTAGAACATTTTACACACATAAAATATAAGAAACTTCATAAAGCATATGATATAATTGGTGTTATTATAATGTGGTTGATTGCATTATGTATTTTAAGTATTTGTTTAATGAGTATGCATAAAAATTATAATTTAGCCAGTCCTATATATATATACAATCAAGCATCCACATCTATACGTTTACGAGATTTACACAAAACAGATAACATGAGTGCAGGTATTGATTTTTGGATGTACGGATTTATTCTTATACTTACCATCATGTCCCTGATACCCGCGCTTCGCAAAGATATGTATATGTTATTTTAATGAAAAAAAACATTATTATTCTTTGTATTGTTGTGCTTATTTTCTTTATAATAATAAGCCCCATCAAGTATGAAAATTTTATTTGTTGTGATAATGAAAATAGACCAACAATCTATGGAACAAGACAATTTTTTAAAGAGTTAGAGGATAACTGTAAGTGTAAACCATGGTTTACAAAAAATTGAGAACACTACCACAATTTTTACGTGTGCGCTACATGTCATTCGTGTAATTTAAATACGTAAAAGTGATTTTTAAGTGTCGGTTGTAATTATTAAAATATATTTTTTATTCAAGATTTATTTGTCAAAGAAAGAATTCCATGCGGTTTCGGATGGAATGCTCTGCATGTTTGGTAATAATTGTATCTTTAGTTTTTTGGCAGTTGTATTATTATTTACAAGAGTCAGTGTAAATTTATTATTGCACTGATCTTCTGTAACTGCGCACCGATTAATATACGGTTGTGTAGGAATACCTAAGTATTCCATTTGATTTCCATCGCTTAAATTATAATCTGAGTCATTAGAAGTTATTGAATCATTTTCACCCATTGTAGTACGCAATGTATACAAGACTGCATTTTGGCTTGAAGAGCTGTTAATCGTAGTATCTACACCAAGATCTGCTACATTGTCAATATCAAGCGGAATTATTTTATAACTAATATTTCCGCCAGCAAAAATATCGCCAACAGAAAATCCATAAAATTCGCTACACGTTCCCTCAAAAAGTACTAAATCGTTTAAACCTTGTTTTACGTCGGCAATAATAAACTCATGTGGATTTTTTACAACACGAGTATAAGCAAATACATCGTTGCTCGTAAAAGAAGTTGGCGTTGAAGCGGTCGGGATTGGTGATGATGTGGTGCTCGCGATTGTAATTTTACCATCCTCGCAAGTGGGAAGTGTTATTTGTTCAGATGTTTCGATAATTGTTTGTCCTATGCTAATTTTTGTAGGTGCCATATATATTATTACAGATTAGGTAGTTTTTTTAAAAATAAATTAGAATTGTATTTCATTTTCATAATTAGTATTCATAGCAATAAAAATGTAAACACTATTTTATTGCTATGAATATTAATTATGTCTGTAAATAACCATATCTTTTTTAGAAAGTAAGCACTCAATCAAATGATACTGTGGATTACAGACATGAGCAACTATGGTTAACCATAACTTCAGCAGTCGATAATTTCCGTAATTAATTTGACTTTATAATCACTCAAACAAAAAATAAAACTAGACAGCTAAGTGCCTCCCTCGGAAGTTATGATTAAGAAGATTATGTAACTGATATTACAATATTTGGTATGAAAATGATTGGTTTGCGAAATGCACTAATTTCGGCATCTTTGATATATATCCTGTTCAGTTGTCTAAGAACTATCTTGTACAAGAATTACGTTTTGCATGTTCCCGAAACACAAGAAAAGCTATGTCCATATCTTTTTAAACTTTCTAAAATATGTTATGGTCCACAGAGCGTCAGAATGATATGTAAAAAAGGAATTAATATTCTCAAGACATTGGGATTTGCACAGCTCGCATCATGCGTCGTGAACGCACAATTTTTACTCCCAGTTTGCGACTCATTGAGACCGAATTCCAAGATATCATTAATTTACGGACAAATTTTTCTAACTTTGTACGTCATCATCATCTGGTCATTGGGTGTATTTGGTATTGTAAACATATGTGGAAACTCTCGAAATATATCTTTTAAAAATGTATGGCAGTTAAGTGTGTTTAACCAATATTCATATTTAGTGATTGTTTCAATTACATCCATATATTCATTATGGTAGTATTCATCTGAATCAATTGTAAATTTGGGATAATGATCTAGGCTATATCGCAGTTCTCTTTTAAGTCTTTTTATATGTATTATATACATCTTACATCGATTAGACAAATGAGAGAATATAGCTGCTTCATATAGCTTTCTCGATTCTTTGAGAGGATTCAATTGAAATGACATTATATGCCGTGATACATCGGCACCGCATGTATGTTTAAAAACATAAATTCCATTATGCATTAATTTTTTGGGCTTTGAAAAACATTATATCAATTTTGCTTTTGTTACATATATTAACCATAGTTGCCGCGGTATGTATGTCGCCATATCATTTTTGCTTTTGCTATTTTTTTTTCACTTTCTAATTATCAATGAAAAAAACAAAAAGTTTAACTAAAATCAACATTTACAAAAAGAAAATGTGATTTGGCTTTCGTAGGAGGCGGCACACGGTAATTAGGTACTTTGGAGAAACAACACGGCTAGCTGCGTTTTTATATCAGTGGGGAGGAGGTTCTGAGGTAAACAGTTATACTCGTGGATATATGACTTTTGAAAAATTGTTACAGTCTACTTCGGAATTACTACTTTTAGTAGTTGTTTACAAAGAACATGAAAAATTTAACCGTTTTATGGAAAAATGTCCAACCGTAAAGAGTTTCAAAGTATTAGAACTCGACGATGATGTTCAACCAATTAAAAAAAAGTTACAACCAATCTTATATGATTTTTTTGCATTTATTTGTTTTCATCTCGATGCAATATTTTTTCTTAACCCAAATAAAACTTTAAGAAACATGACGGTTTGGAGAGCAATCAATCAACATATTAATGATGTTAAAGAATTACCAAAAGAGATTGATTTGTTTTTAAAAAATAAAGAAAATAGCAAATACAAAATAGCTGGACCTGATTTATCATACACTGGTACTTACTTGGATCTTCACGGTGCGTATTATTTTTTGGGGATAAGAAGGACTCCTGTTAAAAATTTATTAAGCCGAATTTCAAATAGTAATATACCTGAGAATCATATAGACATACCTGCAGATCATAACATTATTTTAAAAATTGATCTACCTAAAAATACCGAAGTTATTGAATTTCCCACATTTGTACTCTCGGAACATGAATTACTTTTGCCCAGAGGATCGATGTTTGAACTTAAAACTATCAAAAAATTAAATAATGTTCTTGAATTTCACGTTAAATATTCGAAGAATCCAGATCAGGATCCTATGCGAGCCTTTTTTGAGAGTAAGGATTTCGATAGAACGTTAAATAGTTTCATAAAGTACAAGGAGCTGTTTCATAAATATTTAACACAAAAATGGAAAAGCCACAAAAATAATAGCAAACCACTAAATAATGGACAACCGCTCCGGATTTACAAAATAGATTAGAATTACTATGTTTAGAAAATGAAATAAAGATATATTACTTTAAACATGTTTATTTCAATAGGATGAGGATTTTCTGTTGACTTTGCGTAATTCATCCTAATTACTACACCTATTTTGCAATACTTTTGTGTAACATATAAAAGAATCATAATCCGATCTGCGCAATGATTGCCTTAAGACAGAATTTCGCAAACCATTTTAGCCTTCTCATATATTATGGCTTGTACTCTGTACTAGTCATAATACTAGTGGCTGGTGGAATAAAATCCGCTGATGAATGATGAGCGGCGAATGGAAAATGCCAATCTTTGAGAACAATATTGGAACTATACGTTTGAATCCAAATAATAAACAAGATGCCCCGGGAACAATTCATATTGCACTAGGTTCTATTCTAAACAAGGCATTCATAGCTTGTTCTATTAATTTTATTTCATTATCGAATATTAGTGCGACGACTAATAACGTGATTCACCAAAGTTAGGAGTCGTTTGAACAGTGGTGTACGTTATTTAAAGTATAGGTTGACTTGGCGTTAATACATACACAATTCAGAATATTAAAACATAGAGCACAGTATATTGAAACAATATTTACAAAAAGATTATCATATTTTAGATCAAATGTTAAATAAGAATATTATATCTGTAGAGAATATAAGATTTTGTTACCATAAAATCATTGATCTGTCTTTTCAAATCATCCTAAAAATAAATTTGATAGAAATGTATAGTATAAACTAATGATAACTTTTGTTTTTTATGTTTTGATTATTTCCCTTGTTGTATTTGTTATTTTTGGATTTAATCAAAAAGATTCTTTTAGAGATATATTCGAATTTGTTCCAAACCATTATTTATTTTTGATTGATTCAAATAATAAATTACTATTCAAAAAGAATGAATCATGGAAAAAAGCGTTGCCTTCAGATCTGCGTCTTAAATCAATCAGTCAAACTAAAATAGGAATTTGGGGAACTACAACAAATAATGACATTGTTTATGCATTGCGTCAGGAAGATGCGGCTTCTGGCAATTGGCGAAGAGTAAATGGATATGGCAATATGATATGTGCATCACATAGTGGAGATGATATATGGTTAATTGCACCAGATAAAAAATTATATCATCGCACAAGAGTTGATGAATACTGGAGATACATGAATACAGAAGCAGATCATATATCCGTTGGAGCAAATGGACTAAATATATGGATTATTAAGAATAATAAAATTTATTATGCACACGACATCGAACATGTTATATACAAAGATTGGACGTTATTTCCAGGCATAATGGATCAGATTGAAGTATCATCATATGGCGATCTTGTTGTTGGATTGTGGCATAATAAATTTTTCTTTCGATGGATAAATCCTACCTGCATTTCAACTCCATGGACAAATGCTAAGTTGCCATCATTTAAACGTATCGGATTTACACATAGGTTATGGGGTGAAATATATGGTATTAAAACAAATGGTACTTTAGTTTTTTTAAATTTTAATGGCAAAAAATGGATTGTTTCCAATAAAAAAATATTTATTTAACCATAATCCCCGCACAAGTCACCTAGGTTAGGGCAGTCTACGAGCACTTTTGGTATTTGAACGCGCTTTCATTTTGAACAGCTAATCACTGATGCGTTTAATTAAAAAAGACTAGATTGGGTGCTCGTGACTGGGACTAACCTAGGTAACACATTGGAGATTTACATATAGTTTGAGTCACGTGTTAATCAAAAATCTCATATACCAACCGCGGGGCTAATGGTTAAGAAAATAATCCGTTTTATTGCGTTATATTGGTTCATATGTTTATAAAATAATCATTATTATTTAGAAATAATACATGCTAATTAGAAAAAAACTTTTACATGAAAAACGTTTTTAAAAACAACATTGCGAGGCAAAATCAGCAAAACGCCTTCCAAGCCCAAATAACAAAACAAATCCGCTTATCCTACTTTTTATTATTTGTGAACCCCGAATATGTTGTGAATGTCTAGAATAATTTTTTATACATTAGAATAGTCTATTGGTATGTTTAGCCATGCTTCGGACAGTTAATGTAAACGTGCTTGTGGATTTTTCATAACTAACCTCAACACATATATTGGGTTGGTAGGTATTGTAGTTGCCTGTGTGTGCTAATATACTGAAGAAGTATTAGTCAGTGCATTCGAATTGAATATTTAGTGTATTCATTTTTTCCGAGTTAACCATACATAACTCGGTTCTGACCACAGTGGAATGATATTCCATCAACTCAAATCGCTACACTTTGGAGATACAACCCTGCTAGTCATTTCGTTGACAAATCTTACGCTCCAGGGTTAATCCAGATCGGGCTCAAGAAATAGCATCACTTTTTTGATCCCGATTTTTTTTAACTAAGAATATTATATTACTTTAACGATAACTCCCGCCTGAATAACTTAGGCGTTTGGTTTTGTTTTTTTGATCTAGTGTTTACTAGCTCAAAATGATAGGGTAACTTACAAAACGCGGAAGTTATGGTTAAAGTATAATGCCCAATGTAGATCCTAGTTAACCATCACTTCCGCTGGAAGCACTTAGCTGTATAATTTTTATTTTGTATTTGAGTTTTTATATACTTAAACAAAAAATAATGATTTATTAAACTGGTGTAGTTATAGTTAAAATGACTACTACTGTAACGGATTTTGAAGCAGATAATGATTAAAATAGCCCATGACATAACATTCCAACGGTTATTCTGCCCAAAATGGCTTAGTGTATTAAAAATTGATGACATTTGTAAGGGGGCAAAGTAATAGGCATCCCAACTCAGTAAAACGGTCTCTAGACGAAATCATGCACTCTGAGGACGAAATCATCGATGATATCTACATGATGCTCTTTCCCGCCGTGTTGTCCCTTGTCGCCCTTCTTCTAGCGATTGCGACTTCTCGTGCCGGGCAAGCGTGGGATGAAGCAACCCGCCCCGACAAAGAGCAAGAGAATCTTGGACAACAACCCGCTCCTGATGAAGAGCGGGTTGTTGTCCAGCCGATTGGTGATGCTCCAGTTGGTGTAGCAGAGGTACACCGACCTAATGAAGCAGTTCCCGTCGCGCGGCGGGTATGGCTGGTTAGAGCCGCGGCATAGGCGTGCCCAATGCGCAAGCAATAGACTTCCCTTGCGCACAGATAGCGCCACTGCGCGCTAGTTAATGCCCAGGTTTACTTCTAGACGAGATTTATCCTTGTAGGAGTACCGAGAGGCGTACGTACCGGTTGTTCTAATTTTTTATTTATTTCGGTTTTTAATCCAGTCCGATGTCCGTGTTTTTAACCTGCCACGCCCAAATAACACAACAAATCCGCTTATCCCACTTTTGATTACTTGTGAACCGCTATTATGTTGTGAATGTCTAGAATAGTCTATGTTACAAATACGGAATAATATTATTATTTCAAATTAAAAATAAGGTGCTTCCATTTTATTTAAACGTATTCTATTAATATTGGCTTTGGACTTACCAAACGCCGAAATTTGTTTTCTCCTATGCAACCTGCGAGTTTTAGTTTTTTTGAGATTCGTTCTCGTTCTTTTGGATTTTATAATTCCTTTCAATTTTTTAGTATGTTTTCCACCATTTATCACTAGCCCTGTCAGGGAGTTAGACGAGAAAAATAACATTTTTATCGTTTGATATTTTGTATACTCCATTAGTACTAGAGCACCTACCGTTAGAAGCACATCAACATACATGTACTTCATCAGTTCTTTGAATTTACTGCTAGTTTTCAATTGAATATCCATAACTTGCGTTTTTAACTTGGTTAATACAGTTGACTCCGGAAGTTGTGGCTTTGTTTCTGTTCGTTCATTCGTCCTAGTATTTACGTACATGATGACATTTTTTCCGGTGTCAGAAGGTTTGACTTCGACGGTCCAGCCGGCCGGCAGTTGCTCTGTAAACGGAACTGTAGAAACATAATTTTCATCCTGAAATAAGTCTTCATTCGTAATGTGCTTAAAACAGTCATCCTGTTCTAAAGATGTTTTTAAACTTAAATGACTGGGCACTGTTGATGGGTTAATTAAATGTTTTGGAAATAATGTCATAGTTTTGGAACAACAACTTTTTCCAACTATACCTGCGCCCAACATTGCAAAAAAACCATCCGGCTGACTCACCGTTCTGTATTGAGTTAGTCCTTCGTTCCGTTTGGATTGATCATAAATCATAAGCCATTTTTTGTAAATATAAGAATTATCATCGACAATAGTTTGTCTATTTTGTAATTGATTTATAACACGGTTAATTTCGTTCAAATCTGAATGGTTCTTATCTTTTACCTCATAACATCCCATAAATTCTAATAATCCGGAAGGTTCATCTGGAATTTGTGATATATGTTTGTCTGCCATTTGTGACAAAACAGAATTAAACGAGGGGTCTGGACTTACCCATCCCCCCTGACAAATTGGCAAAAGTAACCTTGCGCATGCATTTGTAAAATTGCGGACTGGAAAGTATCCCAGTGAATAAAAGTTATTATCTTGTACTATTTCTATAGTCGTGTGAATACGATTTACCGTCCAAAAAATTATTCGCGTACCTTTCTCCAAGGCACCGAAGTTTATAGGTTTTGAAATTTTTTTTATCGCATAGCTCGGACCATCCTCTCTTATTGCTTTATTATGCATCATAGCTACATGTTTTAGTATGTCACTATCATTCTGCGGATTTCCACCTTTTGTCTTTGATCTATCTTTGTGTATTTTTTTTAAGCCCTTACCCAAAACTCTCCAGGGCACGTGCCCCCCCGCAGCCGCAGTTATCATAGGAATATTTGGCACATTAGCGCTTTCAACCGTTTCAAAAAAAGACAACGTTTTCGAATTGAGTTTTGCTTCGGCTTCGAGTGTTTCTATCTTTGACCAAGTATCGTCCGGAATAAGCGTGTAACCAACCACAATACTAATCAGTGTCGCAAAGATTGGTGAAAAAATCGCAGTGGGATTTGATGAAAATTCAGAAATTATGTTTCTCGATATATCCCCGTCAATACTAATATGTGTTGGTTGTTGTACTACTATATCTTTATAATCTACTATATCTTTAGAATCCATTATTAATTAAAAAAATTTATGAAATATGAAATAAATTAAATCTTCATTAAATTTATACTACCTCCAATCAATAATGAAATATCTAGGAATACGTATTTTGAACCAATATAACACTCAATATTTTCTGATATAGTTATTTCATTATTGATCGGAGGTAGTAATTAAATGATGTTTTTATTTTGTTGCATACCAAGAGAAATATTAGAGCCGTTACTTTTCTAGAATTGATTATTTCTCAGGAAAAGCCAAAATCCATGTTTTAGTAACTTTACTATTTGCAGCGGTATATACTATACGATTCTCATCATAATCTTGACACATTTGCTTAAAGTTGAACATATCTTCAAATTCGACTGATAATTTTTTATATTTTGGTTTAAGATACAATTTATTATTACACAAAGCTCCCAAAATTATAATATCATCTTGATAGGGACGATAGATAGAATAAAAGTTATTCCATTCTAATCCTGGGGGAAGCTCATGGTCCAGATCTCTGATTTTAACATTAAAGGATATTCTATCAAGATAAGATATATTTGCAGTTCTTTCTTGACTGTTTTTGATATCTTTCTCTTCAACCTCACATGGCTGTTTATTTTCTATAGATGGCATCCTTATTCCCTTAATTTTAATCAATTTTATGACAACTAGTTATATTTTATTAACCGTAATTCACTTGTATTTAAAGTATAGAATATTTTTATACTGTGATCACTCACTAAAAATAAACACGTAATATTATATCATGAGTGATGCTATAATTAGCAGTAATTACAGCAATATGTTAAATACAAAATTATGTCTAAACGATTATATTTAAAAATTGATTATCTAATGGGGTCAATCGTATATCCACACACTACACACACCATGAACATTGATTTGTCA
>CENJ01170399.1_pt1 | contig 14619 bp, 12 predicted proteins | sample 356161 | NCBI WGS metagenome assembly CENJ01 (sample SAMEA2619531, study PRJEB7988) | marine metagenome | biome: marine biome (ENVO:00000447); feature: surface water layer (ENVO:00002042); material: "saline water (ENVO:00002010), including plankton (ENVO:xxxxxxxx)" | depth 5 m
TCCGGTGAGGTTTGCATGCCGGAAGTATGGGGGCGGGATCAGGGAGGGGGGATAAGTTTGTGTGCTCGCTCTTTAGTGGAGAAATGGTGCCGCCAAGTGGTTGCGAGTGTTCAAAAACAATTCTTTGAAAGTAAGGGGCTTAAGAGGTTTCCGATTAGGTGAGAATCAATTGTTCTGTGTACTAGAAGTTTTAGTGGGGGGGTAAAATGCAGATAAAGCGTTTGCATGTTCAAAACTACAAATGCCTGCAGGACTGTTCGATTACTTTCGAAAAGTTGACCCTTATTATGGGAGAAAATAATGCCGGAAAGTCGGCTTTCTTAAAGGCGCTAGATACATTTTTCGGAAGTGAGACGTCCTTAGATGCGGACGATTATTTTCAGCGGAGAGTGGATGAGCCAGTTCTCATTTCCGTTACATTCTATAATTTGACTGATCAAGAACAGCGCGAATTCAACGATCATTCAAGAGATGGCGAAATTACGATTTCTCGTGAATTCGTTTACGGTGAAGCAAAGAAGGAAGCTGCCAAGTTTTACTCGGAAGCGCAGGTCTTTTCTGGCTTTGAAGAGATTCGAGCAGAGAAAAGCGATGCTCAAAAGAAGAAGTTGTATCGTGATCTAACTGCTAAAATGCCTTCTGGTCTTCTTCCGACCGTCAGCAAGGGAGGGGATATTGAGGAGCATCTCCAAAATTGGGAAGCATCCAACCCTGATAAATTGACAACTGTTCGAAAAGGACGTGCGTTCGGCTTCTCCAATGTCGCCCTAGGAAAACTACGGGGGGCAACATCGTTCCATTTGATTCCGGCTGTACAGGACGCATCCGAAGAGATTGATTCCGAAAAATCTTCGCCCGTGCGTCAGCTTGTTTCCGATATTGTTAAACAAACGATCGAAAACCAAAAGGAATTTCAGATTTTTAAGGACGACGCGGTTAAAAAATTGGAGCAACTGACGAGTCCTGGGAACGTTCCATCCCTACATAGAATCGGGGAAGAACTTACGAATATTGTTTCAAAATACTATGAAGCATCGAAGGTGACTGCAGACATATCTCCGGTTTCCGAATTACCAATTAGCTTTCCGAAGCCAAAAATATTGGTTGAAGATAATGAATTCGTCTCATCGATTGAGAATCTCGGGCATGGCTTGCAACGCGCTGTTTTGATGTCGGTGATAGAGTTTTTAGCTTCGCAAAATGCTATGGGCCAGTCTGGTGAAACGTTTGAAACTGTTCAAAGCGACATCGTCATAGCGATAGAAGAACCGGAGATTTATCAGCACCCCGTCAAACAGCGGCTTTTTTCTCAGGCGCTGAAAAGGCTGTGTGATGGGTTCAATGAGCAGAACGGCATCCGCTTTCAAGTGATAGTTGTGACCCATTCACCGCTTTTTTTGGAAATAAGGGAAGCGCACAACATCAGGCTCGTTAGGCGTTTCGTCGCGAATGGATATTCTTACCCGGCAGTTTCCGGTCTCAGCCTAGCCGAATGCGCGAACGCAACCGCAAAGTTTCTGGGGTATGAGCCTAATCTTGAGAAGTACGCGGTAAAACTGCACACATTTAGCTACGATATTGCGGAAGGTTTATTCTCCAAAGCAACAATTTTTGTAGAGGGCGAGAGCGACAAGGCATTCATAAATGGCTTTCTGCTGAGTCGCGGTTTTGATCCGCTTCTTAAGGGGGTAACCATTGCGCCGACCAATGGTAAAACCAACTTGGATAAGCCAATTTCTATCTTCCGAAACTTGAATTTGGATTGCTTTGTGGTTGCTGACAATGATCGCTTCGAAAGGAAAAAAATTCGAGACAACAAAAAGCTGAATGGCTTGCTGCAACACCTGTTTGAGATTTCTGACGCTGACGCTTTGGAGTATCCGAGTGGATACAAGAACAGACTTTTGTTCATGGAAGGTGATTTAGAAAATTATGCACAACAGTGTGTAGGCGAGTCGCGCTATTCGGAAATCGCCACTGAGCTTGCTGATGCCTTCGATACGCCACTGAGCGAATGCAAAAAGTCTCCCTATTTTGTAGCTCAACTGTTCGAATGGTTTCAGTCCGAGAAAATTCAATTCAGTGATTTGGAAGCATTTCTGGATGATTTAAGGCAAGTCGTCGAACCACGAAGAGGTTCGGTGAACTGAGACAATATCCCCACCGTTCCTGACATATCCAAACGACCTTTTGCCTTTTGATCGCCCGCCGCCGCTTTCGCGATGGATCGCGCTCAGGGCTGTTATTCTGTTTTGCTCTCGCGAGACGAAAGTCTCGCATAGAGCGCGCTCAGGGCTGTGTTTCTCCCCATAAATTCGCGTGGTCTGACGGGACTTCCACGCCGACTCATATAGAGTAGCGGGTCAAGGAGTTTCCCAATGTCTGACCTGATGGATTCTGGCGAAGAGAACATCATCGATGAGAGCATGAATGAAGCGCTGTCGCGGCGCTATCTGGCCTATGCTCTATCCACCATTACCAGCCGGGCGCTGCCGGATGTGCGCGACGGTCTGAAACCCGTGCAGCGCCGCATTCTGTATGCGATGCGCGAGCTGAAGCTGAACCCGGACGCAAGCTATCGTAAGTGTGCGAAAATCGTCGGTGAGGTGATGGGTAACTATCACCCGCACGGTGATAGCGCGATTTACGACACGCTGGTGCGTCTGGCCCAAAGCTTCTCGGTTCGCTATCCGCTGGTCGACGGTCAGGGCAATTTCGGCAATATTGACGGTGATAGCGCAGCGGCTATGCGTTACACTGAAAGCCGGATGACGGCAGCGGCCAAGCTGCTGCTGGACGGGCTGGACGAGAACGCTGTCGACTTCCGCGATACGTATGACGAGCAGGACTCCGAGCCTGTCGTTCTGCCGGCGGCCTATCCGAACCTTTTGGCGAACGGCGCGACGGGTATCGCCGTGGGTATGGCGACCAGTATTCCGCCGCATAACGCTGCCGAGCTGATCGATGCCTGCCTGATCCTTGTCGACAATAAAAACGCCGAGCTGGACGAGCTTCTGGAAGTGATGCCGGGCCCGGACTTCCCGACAGGCGGCACGCTGGTCGAGAGCAAGGAGACCATTCGCGAGGCGTATGCGACGGGCCGTGGCGGCTTCCGCATTCGTGCGAAATGGGAAAAGGAAGACCTTGGCCGTGGCACCTGGCAGATTGTTGTCACGGAAATTCCGTTTCAGGTTCAGAAAGGTAAGCTGATCGAGCGCCTGGCTGAGCTGATTGACGCGAAGAAGGTGCCTCTGCTTGGAGATGTGCGCGATGAAAGCGCCGAGGATATTCGCCTCGTGCTGGAGCCGAAATCCAAGACGGTTGACCCGGATATGCTGATGGAGAGCCTCTATAAGCTCTCCGATCTGGAAAGCCGCTTTTCCATGAACCTGAACGTGCTGGATAAAGGCGCGCCGAAAGTGATGAACCTGAAAGAGGTTCTGATGGCGTATCTTTCCCACCGTCAGGAAGTGGTTGTGCGTATTGCCCAGCACCAGCTGGACAAGACGCTCGCCCGTCTTGAGGTGCTGGAAGGGTATCTGGTTGCCTTCCTGAACCTTGATGAGGTGATCCGCATCATCCGCGAGGAAGACCATCCGAAATCCGAGCTGATGAAGGCCTTCAACCTGACGGAAAATCAGGCCGAGGCCATTCTCAACATGCGTCTGCGCTCTCTTCGTAAGCTGGAAGAGATGGAAATTCGCGGCGAGCATGCCGAGCTTGAGAAAAAGCGCGACAAGCTGGAAGCCCTGATCAAAAGCCCTGCTAAGCAGTGGAAAGAGGTCGCGAAAGGTCTGAACGAAGCGCGCAAAGTGTTCGACCCGGAGACCGATCTTGGCCGTCGCCGCTCCATCTTCGGTGAAGCGCCAGCCGCTGACGTAGGCGATATGATCGCTGAAGCGCTGATCGTGCGTGAGCCGATTACGGTTGTTCTCTCAGAGCAGGGCTGGATCCGCGCGCTGAAGGGGCACAATAATGATCTTGAGAAGGTGAAGTTCAAAGATGGCGACGGGCTGGCGCTCAGTTGTCAGATGGAAACCACCGATAAGCTCATCCTCATGTCGTCAGACGGGCGGGCCTTTACGCTGGGCGGTGACAAGCTGCCGGGCGGGCGCGGCGCAGGTGAGCCGATCCGCTTCCAGATTGATCTGGAGGACGAACACTCCATCACGGATATGTTCCGCCTGAACCCTGAAGGGAAGCGCTTCATGGCGTCCAAGGCCGGCTATGGCTTTATCTGTCAGGAGGCTGATCTGGTCTCCGCGCGTAAGGCTGGTAAGCAGGTGGTGACCACGTCGTCAGACAGCCCGCTCTTCATCTCGAAGGTCGCTGTGGGTGATAAGGTCGCCGTGATTGGTGACAACCGTAAGCTTCTGATCTTCGATCTGGCGGACCTGCCGGAAATGCCGCGCGGTAAGGGCGTGAAGCTGCAATCCTATAAGGATGGCGGCCTGCTCGACGCGATGGTGTTCAGCGAAGCTGATGGCTTTGTCGTGACTGAAGCCTCAGGCCGTCAGCGGACCTTCCCGGACTGGCAGGAATGGAACGGCCGACGGGCAGGGGCAGGGCGCATGGTGATGCGTGGCTTCCCGCGCAGCGGCAAGTTCGACGGCTAGGCCTTTAGCAGCTTCAAAGAGATGTCAGGATCGCGCCGAGGAGAGCCTCTGGCGCGTCTTCCTGTATCAAATGGGCTGCGCCGAATATGGGCGTGAAACTTTCGGCCTGAAGCAGATCGGCCAGCCGCCTGCCGCGCTCGATCGGGATAAAGCTGTCTTCCTCGCCCCAGATGATGTGCACTGAAAAGTCTGGCTTCGCATAGAGGCTCTCCAGGGCTGCGATATTCTCATTCGAGGCGTGGGCGATCTGGCGATAAAAGGCGGGTCTGCCTGCCTCGCCGGAATAGGGGCGAAGATAGATATCGGAGACTTCAGGGCTCAGCGGCAAATGGGCGGCGTTCTGGATATAGGCTCGGAACAGCGCCTCATGCGCGTAGTCCGGCAGGCCCGCAAACGCCCGCTCATGCGCGGCGACGTGCCGGTAAAACGGAGAGCCGGATGGCAGGAGCGCGACGGCATCCATCAGGTGAAGCGAACGGTATTCCAGACCGTGGATGAAATGCCCGCGGAGGGCGGCTAACCCGCCAAAATCGTGCGCAATGATGCGGGGTTGCTCAACCTGCCAATGCGCCATCAGTTCGACCAGCAAGTCCGACTGCATTGACTCATCAAGGCGTATATCAGCGGGCTTATCTGACTGACCCGTGCCCAGCATATCGAACACAAACACCTTATGCGATTTCGCGAGCCATGGCGCTAGCTTCCGCCAGCACTGAGACGACCATGGAAAGCCGTGCACCAGCACAAGTGGCGGGCCGCTGCCGAGCGATCCCCACGCGATTTCGTGTCCGCGAAACGGGTAGCGCTGATCCAGTGAAAGCATGGTCATCCTCATAAATTGACATATAGCGAAAATTCTATATGACTATGGGTATGTCAAGGCGTGAAGATCAGATCAAGGCGATGAGCAGCGAGGTGCGGATGGAAATCCTGCGCCTGCTTCGCGATGCGAAACAGCATTTTTCCCATCAGGAAACGGCTGATCCCGAAGCCTTTGGTGTCTGCATCAATCTGATCGCTGAAAAGCTGCAACTCGCCCAGCCGACTGTCAGCCGCCATATCGATATTCTCAAACGGGCGGGCTTCATTACTGTGCAGCGATACCAGAAATGGTCTTACTGCCGACGCGATGAAACGGCCCTCAGCGAGTATCGCGACTGGCTGAGTGAAACGCTGAGTATTGGGTGAGCTTAGAATATGCCGCCTGAAATCCCCCAAATCGGGGGTAGCGAGCTTGTGTAAATCGTCAGAGAAATGAGCTGGATGCTTGCCGCTTCCTGCGGTTCTCAGTAATCTTTCACTCTACTAAGTGGGGAGTCAGTTTTCATGACTGGTTTATACGTAATTCTGGGCATTATTGCCCTTCTCGCCGTCATTGTGATCGGCATCTATAACGGCCTTGTGGCCAAGCGCCAGCAATGCCGTCAGGCCTTTGCCGATGTAGACGTTCAGCTGAAGCAACGTCGCAACCTTATCCCGAACCTCGTTGAAACGGTGAAAGGCTATGCCAGCCATGAGCGTGAAACGCTGGATGCGGTGATCTCTGCGCGTAACTCTGCGATTGCGGCAGGCTCGCCGGCTGAATCGGCTGCGGCTGAGGGCATGCTCTCTGCGGCGCTGGGCAAGATGTTTGCGCTCGCTGAGGCCTATCCGGACCTCAAGGCGAACACGAACTTCCTGGAACTCCAGAAAGAACTCTCCACCATCGAAGACAAGCTCGCTGCGGCGCGTCGCTTCTACAACTCTGCTGTTCAGCAGTACAACACAGCACGTGAGACATTCCCTGCGGCTGTGTTTGCGAGCATGTTCGGTTTCGAGCCGGAAGAGTTCTACGACCTTGGCGACGAAGTCCGCGAACAGCTCTCTGTCGTGCCGGACGTGAAGTTCTAGGCTTTTTTGGCAGACCTCCCGCTTTGTGGCTTGCGCCACTTTCGCGATGGGTCGCGCTCAAGGCTGTCTTTTTAGATCGTTCTCGTGAAACGGAGTTTCACATAGAACGCGCTCAAGGCTGCAGAAGTAAAGAAAAGCCCGCCAGTCTGGCGGGCTTTTTGTTTGCGGCAGGTGGGCGCTGGCCTATGCAGCGAGCACAGACACGGCTTTCGCATTGACGAATTCCTTCATGCCGAAGCCGCCATGTTCGCGGCCAAAGCCTGAATTCTTCACGCCGCCAAATGGCAGGTTCGGCGCGGCAATGTCATAGCCGTTGATGACCACCATGCCGGTGTCGAAATAGGTCTTCGCAAGCTTCTCGGCACGCTCCACATTGGTGGAGAAGATACCGCCGCCAAGGCCGTAACGGCTGTCATTGGCGATGCGCATCGCGTCTTCATCATCCTTCGCTTTGATGACTGACGCGACCGGGCCGAACAGCTCGTCATCATAGGCAGGCTGGCCGGGCTCTACGTCCACCAGCACGGTTGCGGGATACCAAGCGCCCTGCATGTCTGGGATTTCACCGCCGCATAGGATTTTCGCGCCTTTCTCGACACTCTCCTTCACTTGCTCGTGCAGGTCATCACGGAGCTCTGAGCGTGACATGGGGCCAAGCTGCGTGTCCTTCATCATCGGGTCACCAAGGTGAATGCCTTTCATCGCTTCGGTGTATTTCTCCACGAAGGCATCATAGTTCTTCTCAGTCACGATGAAGCGTTTGCCGTTCACACAGGTCTGGCCGTTATTAAAGATGCGGGCCGTGACGGATGTTTTGACGGCAAGGTCGAGGTCTGCGTCGTCGAGTACGAGGAAGGCATCGTTAGAGCCAAGCTCGAGCACGGTTTTCTTCAGCATCTCGCCCGCCTTCTTGGCGACGATTTTACCGGCTTTATCCGAGCCAGTGAGGGTAACGCCGCGCACCAGATCATTCTCGATCACATCGTCGGACTGGTCATGGTCGATCAGCAGCACGGTGAAGAGGTGTTTCGGCAGGCCTGCCGCTTCGAACACATCGCGGAGCATCAGGCCGCTGCCCGTGCAGGCTTCAGCGTGCTTCAGGATAACGCCATTACCCGCCATGAGATTGGCGATGGAATAGCGGATGGCCTGATAGCATGGGAAGTTCCAAGGCTGGATGCCATAGACCACGCCGATCGGGGAATAGGTAATGGTCGCGCGCTCGCCATTCGGGTGGTCGCGGGTCTCGTCCGCCAGCTCTGACGGGCCGTTCTTCGCGGTGTATTCACAAATGCCAGCGCACAGATCGATTTCCTGCTTACTGCCAGACAGCAGTTTGCCGGTTTCCTTGGTCATCAGCTCTGCGAATTCGTCTTTACGCTCGCGCAGAACTTCGGCGACTTTGTTGATGATTTTCGCGCGCTCTTCATGCGAGGTGAGGCGCCAGTCCAGATAGGCTTCGTGACACTGCTTTACCGATTCAGCGACCTCTGCATCGCTCATCAGCGGGTAGGTGTTGAGTGTTTCGCCAGTTGTGGGGTTTACGGTTTTCAGTTCGGTCATAATTGTCCTGTCTGTGTTTGGGGTATGCCTTTCAAACACATGGGCAGGATGGGAAGTTCCGAGTTTTTAACGAGCTAGCCGGTCACGAAAAGTGTGATGGCCCGATGGCTGGACGATGCGGGAAGCCGGACTAGTTGAACGTCATTGAGCCTCCAGACGCTCATTTTCTGCCGCGAACATGGCACGGACACGGTCGCCATTGGTTGGCTCTTTCTCCAGAGTTTCCGGATCCCATTGATGGCGATGGGCGTCAAAATAGTCACCGCCATAGATATGGATGCCGCCAGTGAAGCGCAGGAGCGGGTTCGTAACCGAATGGATTGCGTCCCGGCCGAGCGTCGCGACATCGCCTTCAAACAGGCAGTTTGCGCCGTGTGCCTGCAGACCGTTTTCGGTTTCTTTCCAGAAGATGTTGTCTTCGCGGCCGGTATAGATGCCGATCAGCGCCCACATATCATGATCATGCGGTAAGAGGTTCATGCGAGGTGTCCAGGTCGCCGCGAAAATGGTGAGCGTAGGCGAGCGGTGCAGAATATCCATCCCGGCTTCTGTCGGTTCGCCAATGCCACGCAGAACATCGCTCGGATCGGAGATTGCGCGGGTCACCACCTCGCGGACGGCGCCCATGGAGTCATTCTCGGAACGGGCTTTGATACAATCAGATACGAACTGGTCTCGGTCGAATTTGGTCATGTATTTTCTCTGACGGGAGTACAGGCTAGAGTATGATGTTCTGGAGATGTGTGAAGACATACACGATAGAAGGGCAGTGAGCGATGCTGGGACGATTGAACCTGATTTCAACTTTTTTGCTTAGTTTTGTAATCACTGCATGTGCGTCATCGCAACAACTACGACCTGCGACGCCTGACTATTTGGATACGATGGTGCAGAAAGATAACGGCGAAGTAGTGCTTGTTTTTCAAGACGGTTGGACCTGGCGTGAGAATGCTTTCTCCACATTCAAATATCAGGACCCCACATCGCACACTTCCTATTTCTGTTCTGAAATCTATTGCGCCGCCTATAGTGATATCGCGGAGCTGAGCTATCGTTCATATGGTGCAGATTTGGGGGATTTTCTGTCGGGTGGCGGTCTAACGGCCGGAATACTGATTATCGGATTACCCGTCGTCGCGATATCAGAATTGGGCGATTTAGTTGATTCAGATCATCCCGGGGATGGGGGAGGGGCGACTGAGAACGTTGATGTTGCACCCGTCATTGAGACTGCGGCTCAAAGAGAATTGCGCCGAGGTTATGAGACTGGATTAAACGCAGCTTGCGAAGGGAGCGAGCATGCGCCTGATGCGAGCATCAGGTCGACTGAAGCAAGACGTCAGTTTGTGTTTGAGCACGCGCGACAGTTATCAGGGCACTGTCTGAGCTTCCTCATTCAAACCAGATGGGGATTTCCAGAAACTTTCGTTTCAACGCAAGACCACGTCAGACAGATGCAAGTATATCACGGCCTTAAGGCTCTCGGCAGTGTGCGGCTTGCCTGGGAGGTGGCGCATTGTGACGGGGTGTTTCTCGCGAACTATAATCCGATCCGAGAACTGCCGACTGGAGAGACGCCGTTTAGGTATAGTGCGATCGAATTCAGCGAGTACACCATCAGCCAAATCATCTCTGTGTTAAATGATACTGACTTGTTCAGTTATCGGTTCGACTTTGAACAGTTTTGCAGGTCTCGCGAGTTAAATTTGGCACCGACTGAGGCTTTGGAAAGCAGGCAACTGGCGGTGCTCGAGCTTTTTAGTCCTTTCAGACGGTTTTCGAGCTTACGGTTGAACGGGTATGATATAGAGCTGGCAGGCCTTCGGGGTAGGATGTTCTCGCCAGGTCGTTATTAGGGAAGGCTCCTACTGGGTCAGGCTCGGAAGCCATGTCGCGAGCGCCGGAATGGCGATCACAGCGAAGATCATCAGAAGCTGTAAGCCGATAAATGGCAGCGCCCCGCGCCAGATTTCCATCGTCTTCACGCTGTCCGGGGCGGCTCCGCGCAGATAGAAGAGGGCAAAGCCGAATGGCGGCGTGAGGAAGCTCGTCTGCAGGTTAAGCGCCATAATGATGGCAAGCCAGACAGGGTCGAAACCGGCGATAATCAAAGATGGCGTGACCAATGGCACGACGACGAAGACGATCTCGATAAAGTCGAGGAAGAAGCCCAGAATGAACATCACCAGCATGGCGATGATCAGCGCGCCCCATTTGCCACCCGGAACAGCGCTGAGGAGTTCGTGCACCAGCTCGTCGCCGCCAAACCCGCGGAAGACGAGGCTGAAAAGGCTCGCGCCAATCAGGATGAGGAACACCATGGAGGTGATCTCAACCGCACTTTTCAGGGCTGGCAGAAGCTGGTTGTGATGGTGCAGCACAAGGCCGCCTGCAAACACGCCAGCAACGAAGACGAGCGCCGCCAGGAAAGTGATGATGATACCGGCCATGTTGATCGCACTGATATGCTCAACACCCATGCGCAGATCGAGCACGGTCTTGAGGACGATGATCACAACGATGGAGATAAAGGCCGCGATGATGACACGCGGCAGGCCTGCGTCTTTATTGTCCGAGAGACGAAGCCCGGCGAGCATGATTGCGCCTGCAGCGCCAATACTTGCGGCCTGAGTTGGTGGCGCAATGCCTGCCAAGATCGCGCCAAGAACGGCGATAATCAGAAACAGCGGCGCGCCCAGACCGAAGATGATTTCTTTTGCCGTGAGGGGCGGGCTGTCATCCTGTTCGATAGGCGGGCAGGCACTTGGGCGGAAGATCGATGTCAGGAAGACATAGAGCAGATAAAGGCCGACGAGCAGGAAACCCGGAAGCAGAGCGCCAGCAAAGAGGTCACCGACGGAGACAACGAAAGCCGTGCCGGTGCCCATCTGGCTCGCCGCTTGTGAGGCCGAGTTAGACACAGCGTCCGCAAGCAAGATCAGTACGATAGATGGCGGAATGATCTGGCCCAACGTTCCCGAAGCGGCAATCGTTCCGGTCGCAAGGCGAGGATCATAGTTCTGGCGCAGCATGCTTGGCAGGGCGATCAGCGTCATGGTGATCACGGTCGCGCCCACAATGCCTGTTGAGGCCGCCAGCAACGCGCCAACCAGAATAACGGCATAGCCGAGGCCGCCGCGCACCTTTCCGAGCAGGCGTGACGCGATGTGAAGCAGGTCTTCAGCGACTTTGGATCGTTCCAGAATAACGCCCATCAGAATGAAGAGCGGGACAGCGACCAGCGTCTCGTTCTGCATGATGGAGCCGCCCATAATACGGCTCGGCAAAGCGAGGAGGTGAGGCTCTGGAAACACGCCGAGGCCAATACCGACGAGGGCAAAGATGAGCGCGATCCCGCCAAGTGTGAGCGCAACCGGATAGCCGAGCAGAAGCGCACCAATGGCCGCGAGAAACATGCCGACAGCGAGAATGATCTCAAGCTCCATATTCGCCTCCACCAGATTGGGTGTGGTCGATATCTTCCAATTTACCGGTCAGGCGCAGTGAGGCTTTCAAAGCTTCTGCCAAGCCTTGAGACAGCATCAGCACGGCAAATAGCGGCACAAGCGTTTTGAAGACGAACATGATCGGCAGGCCGTCGCTTTCGCGTGAGCCTTCAAAGATTGCCCATGTGCGTGTGAGGCCTTGCTCGCCCGTCTCCAGAATACGGATGCAGATCGGGAAGAGAAGGAGGTAAAGCCCTGCAAGCTCAATCCAGTCCATGCCTTTGGAGCCGAATTTCGGGCGTAGAATATCCACGCGGACATGGGCGTTGTCGCGAAGGGCAACAGCCGCGCCGACCATGAACATGGTGGCAAATGCGTAGATGACGAGTTCGGTCAGCCAGGTCCATGAAAGGCCGAACGCATAGGCGGCGATCACCGATGTCAGCTGGAAGAAGAGGAGGAGAATGCTGGCGCTAATCGAAATGACCAGCGCGACGTTTGTGATCTTTTCAATTATGCTAACAAGGCCCTTGGAGAGGCCCTCGGTCAGGTCCGGCAGGATGAGCGTGATCAGCGGGATGATGAACAGCGGCAGGCATATGAAGCCGGCCCATTTCAGCCATCCGCCTAACGTGAGGAAGAGTTGCGGGTCCATCAGTGAAGTCCCCGCTATCCGCGAGCGGCCTGCGCGCCGAGTTCACGGGCGCGATAGTATGGGCCGTCAGAAATGTTCGCCCAGTTGCGCATACGGCGGAGGTTCTCTTCAAAACTCTCATAGATGCGCTTTTCGACACCGTCTCGACCGGAGGCGGCGCGGACATCTGCGGCGGCCTCCCACATGGCAGCGACGACATCGTCAGGGAAGGAGCGCAGTTGCACGTTATGCTCGTTGCGCAGCACATCCAGATAGACCGAGTTCTGGAAAGTGAATTCACCGAGCGAAGTGTGGTTCACGCTCTCGCAGACAGACTGGATGAGGCGTTGTTCGCCTTCGGTGAAGCTGTCCCAGACGTTCCGGTTGATGCCAACGGCGAGAGATGCCCCCGGCTCATGGAAGCCCGGTCCGTAATAATATGGTGCCTCACGGTAGAAGCCGAGAGAGTAGTCATTCCACGGGCCGACCCACTCGGTCGCGTCGATATTGCCCGTCTGGAGCGCCTGATAAATCTCGCCGCCCGGAAGCGCGATCGCAGAGCCGCCAAGGGCGCGAAGTACGTCGCCGCCTTGTCCTGGAATGCGCATTTTCAGACCGACCAGATCATCGAGACTGTTGATCTCGCGGCGGAACCAACCGCCCATCTGGTGACCGGTATTGGTTGCCTGAATGCACTTAATGCCGAACTGGCCGGAGAGCTCGTCCCAGAGTTCCTGACCGCCGCCAAAATCGATCCAGCCCATAAGTTCCTGTGCGGTCATGCCGAATGGAACTGTAGTGAAGAACGGGAAGGCGGTGGATTTGGACGTCCAGTAATATTCGGCGCCGTGATACATGTCGGCAGAGCCGTTCGCGACCGCGTCGAAAGCCTCAAATGCGGGGACGAATTCGCCCGCGGCATAGACGTTCACTTCGATCAGACCTTCGGAGACTTCCTGAATGCGGGAGGCAACACGCTCGGCCGCTTCGCCAAGCCCCGGCAGACCTTTTGGCCAGGTTGTCACCATGTTGAGGCGACGGCGGTTACGTGAAATCGCCGGAGCAGCGAGGTTTGCCGCCGTTTCAGGGTTGGCGAAAGCCGCAGCTGCGCCGCCTGCGCCAAGAAGGCCAGCACCGATCAGATTGCGTCGGTTGATCATATTTCCTCCCCGGCCGATCTGGCGGCCTTATCCCATCTCATGCCCGTGAGACGCTTACTCGTCTTCTAGTCTTCGCCACTCTTCAGCGTCCAGCACCTCAATCGGCCGGAAGGCGGCTTTGTAGTCCATTTTCGGGCTGCCCTCGACCCAATAGCCGAGATACACATAATCCAGCCCGAGCTCCTGCGCATAGCGGATCTGGTCGAGGATCATGAAATTGCCCATTCCGCGATCAGCGAGCGACGGGTCGAAGAAGGAATAGACCATTGAAAGGCCATCCTTCAGCACGTCTACGAGTGCAGCGGCCATAAGCGGCGCATCATCGGCGTCGCCGGCGCGGTATTCGAAAATTACAGTGGGAACGGGCGAACCTTCAACCATCGACACAAAGTCGCGAAGCTCCATACCCGCCATACCGCCTTCTGCGTGGCGGCTGTCCAGATAGGTTTTCAGCAGGCGATATTGCTCGCGCGTTGCCGATGGACGAACCGCTGTACGCACCAGCTCTTTGTTCTTGTTGAGCACGCGGCGCCAGCGTTTTGTGAATTTGAAATCGCTGACAGGCACGCGCGCCGCCATACAGGCTTTGCAGCTTGCGCAGGCCGGACGATAGGCGATCGACTGTGAGCGACGGAAGCCACCATGCGACAGCGCATCATGCAGTGATTGCGCATCTTCTACGGCCAGATTGGTAAAAACCTTCCGCTCGGTCTGGCCGTCCAGATAGGGGCAGGGGGCCGGGTTCGTGATGTAGAACCGGACGCGTCTCTGACCGAGGCCTTTCAGTGCAGGTGATTCACTTATCTTCATAGGCGATCACTATGACATTCATAGGTCAAAGCGCAAAGGTGCTACGAACGTAAATACCAGCCAGAGCACGATAACGAGCGGCCCGCCAAAGCGCAGATAGTCGAGGAACTTGTAGTGGCCCGGACCCATGACCAGAAGGTTCGTCTGATAGGCAATCGGTGTCGCAAAACAGCAATTGGCCGCATAGATGACCGCGAGCACGAAGGGTTTAGGGTCAACGCCGAGCAGATTGGCAGCCTGAATTGCGATCGGTGTGAACAGAACGGCGGTGGCAGAGTTGCTCAACACGTTAGTCAGAACGGCGACGACCAAGAATAGCACGGAAAGGACGGCGACCGTGCCGAACGGCTCTATAAAGTTCACAACGCCCTGTGCAAGCGCCAGCGCCGCACCGGTATTTTCAAGCGCTGTACCCATTGCGATAGCGGCCGCAATGAGCGTGAAAATCCGCAAATCAAGAGAACGGGTCGCCTGACGAATGTTGAGGCAGCCTGTCAGGA
>CENJ01012243.1_pt1 | contig 14597 bp, 16 predicted proteins | sample 356161 | NCBI WGS metagenome assembly CENJ01 (sample SAMEA2619531, study PRJEB7988) | marine metagenome | biome: marine biome (ENVO:00000447); feature: surface water layer (ENVO:00002042); material: "saline water (ENVO:00002010), including plankton (ENVO:xxxxxxxx)" | depth 5 m
ATTTCGAGTGATAAAAACTTGGAGGAAGAGCTTAAATTTTTTAAGGTGAAACAGCACCAGCGCTCTCCGGAATTGTCAACAGATCAGTCTACTATGGCCGAGTTGATGTTAGAGCTGATAAAACAGTATGAGCTTCAAAACTCTACTATAGTTCTTCTGCAGCCAACATCACCCTTGAGACGGGATGAGGACATTTCAAAATGTATTGAAACTTATAAGAAAAACCATTTTGATCTGTTATTCACAGTGTCTTCTCAAGACAGAGCCGTACTGAAATCTGGTTTCGTTCAAGGTAACAAATTTATACCTGTGGGAGAGCCAGAGTTTATTTTCATGAATAGACAGGACCTACCAAAGCTTTTTAGGCCAAATGGTGCAGTTTATGTTTTCAATGGTGGATGGTTTGAAAAAAACGGCGGATTTTCTTCAACAAATACGGGTGTTGTAGAAATGCCAAGTGAAAATAGTTTAGACATAGATAGTCAGGAAGATTTTGATAGGATAGCTCGAATTTACAAAGAGTACTCAAAAAATTAACTTTATTCTTCTATTGAGTTGGGTGACTTCCATCGCCTATGAGTCCATAACCATTGTCCCATATTTTTTCTAATCTGTTTTTCTAACCTGTTATTTAAGACTTGGGTCATTTCATTGGCTGAAGTGGGCGTTACTGGACTTTCAAATACTAGGTCGAAATTTATACCATCATTATTACGCACCACATAGAATGTGATCAGCAATGCATCATGTTTTAATGCTAATTTCGCAGCAGAAGTTGCTGTGTACGCTGTGTGCCCAAAAAACTTTAAAGGTTCTCCGTGACTCATGTATTGGTCAATCAAAAAAGCGACTACCTTACCGTCACTGAGATACCGCATCATATTTCCCATGCCTACGCGGCCTCTTGGAAATAATGGTTCAGCAATTTGTTTAATACATCTTTCATAAAAAGTATTAAAATAGGGATTGTTCATAGGTTTATAGAGCGCCCCCACTGAAATTTTGTTTGCATTAAGAACCACACGCACAACGTCATAGTTCCCTAAATGACCAGAAACTAGGATAACAGATTTTCTTTGTTCTTGAGCATCCCTCAGTGCTTTAAAACCAGGTCCAGATATTTTGGCTGATTTCGCGACGCTAGAAAACCCATTTGGTGATAGCAATTCAAAGAAAGTACGTCCAATATTATTAGGAACTTTGCTACATAGCTCCTCTCGTTTTTCTTTTTCAAGATCAGGAAATATAAGTTTAAGGTTATCAATTATACGTTTGCGATTACCAGATAATGGTGAAATAATTTTTTGGTAAATCAAACCACCCAAAGTGATTTTTATTGGATAAGGTAAAATTGATAAAATGCCTAAAATAAATCTTACGAAAACATAAGTGCTGAGATCTAAAAAATGTGATCTCTGCTTTCCTTGAATCTTAAAGTTCTTATGTTTATTCGACAATTTTTTGTTACCTATTTATTTCTCAGTAAACTTTGATTGATTTTAATTTAACATTAGTAAAATATCGTTTGACAGGTCTTGGACGGCTCTTATTTTCCCTTGTAAAAGTGACCTCGCATTTTTAATTTGATTGTCAAAATTTTTGTGTTTGATTAAGTGGGCCAATTCGTCTGTTTCTAGAAGCTCCGTGGAACTACCAGAAGCCAAAAGTTCTTGAAAGTCCTCTGAAAAATTAGCAGTCTTTGGGCCATGAATTATTGCTACCCCAAAATTTATGGGTTCCCATGGATTATGTCCATTTACATTGCAGTAAGTTCCCCCGATGAGGGCAAAATTTGTGATTGGCAACCAAATGGCCGGTGCACCTATTTGGTTTGAAACATAAACGTCCGGACTAGAGGAAATCTCACCAAGCTCTGACAGGATTGAGCATTTTAAACCTGCTTTACTACATTTATCCTGTATGCTGGCCGCACGCTCAATATATCTTGGGATTATCACTAAAACAGGGCGTACTTCTTTTGAAAGTGTTGTTAACGAATTTATCGCAAACTTTTCGTCTTCATGATGAGATGAAACTATCGTGAGAATTTTCCTATTTTTTATTAAGGGTAGAATTTGTTTTGGTATGCTTAGTTTAGATTGCAGTCTTGGGGCAGCAGGCTTTAATGAACCATCCACTCTAATGCGATGCTTTAAATTAGGTTCAATAAATTTTGCAATATTTTTCCCGGTTTTTTTGTCTTGTGCTGATATGAACTTAAAGTTGGAATAAAGATCTCCAAAAAATGGCTTAAGCCATCTCCTCGAGTTATACGCTTTATCTCCCATCCTGGCATTTATCCATACTTGTGGAATTTTTAGCCTGGCACAATCTTTAATGAAACCTGGCCAAATTTCTTGTTCTGACCAAATCACTAAAGTTGGTTCCCAACGTGATAGGAAACTTCGTCTAAACTTATGAGCATCAAATGGTATAAACTGATGTGTTGTATTTGCAGGTAGATTTTGAGAAAAAAGCTCAGCAGATTTTAATGTCCCTGATGTAACTAAAAAATTACAATCAGGTTTGATTTGTAAAATAATATCAATTAATCCACGAAGGGCCATAACCTCCCCTAATCCTACAGCATGAAGCCAAATTAGCTGACCTTGCGGTCTAACCTGATTGGTTTCGCCAAGTCTTTCTCTCCAGCGTAGGGGATGCTCTTTTTGTGCCCTGAGGCGTCTTTTCAGTATTATGTCCGCAGAAATACGAAGAGCAAATTGAAGTAGATTATAAAGTGTTTGCCAAAAGATTACTGCTAGTTTCTTCAAGGGTTTACTCATTAAATATTTTTTGGATATCATTTGCCCAAAATTCTGGAGAGTTCAGTATTTTGAGAAACTTCTCGGAGCTTTTACCGGTCCCAAAACTCTCATCTCTGGGATAGCAAGCGCCCCATGAATTTGTGAGAAAGCTTAAGATTTGTTTATGATCGGTTGGTTTACAGTTGGTAACGGAAACTGCAGTGCTTCGGGCTCGCTGTCTTGATCCTATGTCAAGCGATGGTATGCCTAGAAAAGGCGCTTCTCTTACACCTGCTGACGAATTCCCCACAATTACTGACGAGTTTTTCATTAATTCAGAAAAATATGAGAAGCGCATTGATGGGATTACCCTAAATTGAGTCAGGGGCAGTGTCTCGATCACTTGCCAAATTTCTTTATAGCCAGGATCATTATTGGGCAAAATTGTTACAAACTTACGTTCAGAGCGCTTCAATGTTTCAAATAGGGCTGTCGCTTGCTTACCCATATCATTCGCTTCCGAAGTGACGGGGTGATATGTGCAAATACCATAATCATTAAATTTTATATCATAGCGTTTTTTAACTTCGTCTATGTTTACGCCAGATGGTTTTGCGTGGAAATCAAGTTCTGGCGAGCCAATTACGTAAATCCGTTTATCTTCCTCACCCATCCGCATTACACGTTTTTTTGCTATTTCGGAGCTGACAAAGTGGCAGTGGGCTAATTTTGTATTACAATGTCGAAATATTTCATCGATGGTTCCTGAAATTTCTCCACCTTCAATATGAACTGATGGTAAACTGTTCGTTGCGCATACCAATGAACACGATAATGCTTCAATTCTGTCGCCATGAATGAATACCAGGTCAGGTTTATGATGACCTATAAATTGTGAAAAGCCCACGACCGTATTAGCATGAATTTTATCTAATGCGTCATTTTCGTTTTGGTTTTTAAATTCAAAAATATCTACGCCTTCTACGCGCTCTACTTCTAACTTAGTCAGCCCATATTTATTCAACATGTGCATTCCGGTAACCCAAAAACTCACCGAATACCCGGCATCTCTTGCTTTAATTGCCAAGGGTTCGACTTTTCCAAAGTCTGCGCGCGTGCCTGTGACAAAAAGCAATTTTTTGGTCATAGTAAGTAGTTCCAATCAAATCTATATCGAATTCAATGTCGTATAACGAATATTATTAACATTCACTAATGAAAATTAGACCATTCCAATTGATGGTTTTTTTTAACCGCAAGTCTAAGCTTTTTACCAATTACATCATGATACTTATACCCGGGGATCTCCCCAGATCCTGGTCTTCGAGCCCAGATATCTTTTTCTGTTATAATATGACCAGCCGGCATATCTTTATCTGCAACAACAGAAGCTCGAGCAAATTTATAAACGTCTTCCTCTGGTTTGGTTCTCTGTTTTGGATTTTTTAAAGCTTTGTATATCTCAACTGATCTGTCGATCATAAGTCGCAGTTCGGCGGGGTCCATAGAACAACTGATGTCAGGGCCATCCCTATACCGCGTATCAGTGAAATGTCGCTCAACTATGCAAGCACCAAGAGCTACAGAAGCTAGCGCCATCTCTGGGCCAATTGAGTGATCTGAAAATCCGACTAGTGCTTTTGGGAAAGCTTCTTTAAGTTCCTCTATGCCTTTCAAGCTGACAATTTCTGGAGGAGAGGGATATAGGTTAGTGCATTCTAACAAAGCATACTCGACGTGCGAGTTTTCCAAGATTTCCACACTATTTTTTAAACTTTGAATTGATTGCATGCCAGTCGACATAATAATCGGTTTACCTTTTTTTGCTATGTGATTTATCAAGGGAAGATTATCTGCTTCGCCCGACCCTATTTTGAAAGCTGGCACATCAATGTGATCTAAAAAGTCTACAGCCTTTCTTGAAAATGGGGTGGATATCCATATTAATCCTAAATTCTCCGCATGTTTTTTAAGTTCCTTTTCCTCATCGAGTGTCAGCGAACATTCTTTCATCACGTCCCAAATTGATTTATCTGCGTTCGGAGGAAAAATCCACTTAGCTTCTTCCGTCATTTCATCTTCGATAATATGGGTTTGATGCTTTACGCACTCGCAACCTGAGCTGGCAATTAAATCAACCATATTTTTTGCGACATCTAGATCACCACCATGGTTAATGCCAATTTCCGCAATGACTAAAGGAGGTTCATTAGGACCAATACTTCGATTGCCTATTTTCATTTAAGCTTCCCTTTCCACACTTGTTACCTTTTGCAATTGACGTCAGCGAATTTCGTCCGGTGCAACTCCCCAAATATCAGTTTTTTTTATCCATCCATCATACTTACCAGCGTCAATTTCGCACCACTCTTTAATACATTTTCGTAGGTCAGCGATATAATTCTGTTCAATTCTAGCCATAACCATTGAGTTTTGATCAGATTTTCGATGTAAGTCTGCCATTAAGGAAGTTACAATAATAGAGCGTACTCCTGAAAGTAAAGAATAGTGTATCCATCCGCCTGCGCCTTCTGCATCACGTACCCTGCGCCAGTTGTCATATTCACCATAAATCTCTAATGGCATTCCCTTTTTTTTAAATATCCAATCTATTCGATGTGAGAGGGAGGGGCCCCTCCTTGCGTTTGCTTCGTCCGCTTTAAGGGAAACATATCTTGGTATTAAGAGGTTTGTGACAGGGCCACGCTCTGATGCATTAATGTGAGTTCCGATAGCTGCCACCAGAATCGTGCACAAAATATAAAGAGACCGCAATTTCAAACGAATTTTCCAGTGTCCTAATCGGTATCCTGACTACTGTAAGATTGATAGAACAACATCTTAACACAGTCCATTATATAATATCCGATTAGGCAAAAATACAGTTCATATAAATTCTATGCGGCTTCATAAATTTGCATATCATTTATAAGGTTTAATGGATCTAGGTAGCGGTTTGACGTCCGTTAGCCTATAAACATTTTTTTAGACAAAAAACTGAGCGCCATTAGCTGAGATGGTAGATCCATTTATAAACTCTGCATCGTCTGATGCCAAAAATGCAACGCATCTTGCTATTTCATCTGGTTCACCTACGCGTCCAGCCGGGATTTGACCAATGACCGCCTCTAGTGCTTTTTCTGGCATTGAGGCTATCATTTCCGTAGCAATATAGCCTGGGCATACGGCATTTGCTGTTATTCCATTTCTTGCACCTTCTTGTGCTAGAGATTTTACTATTCCTAAATCACCAGCTTTTGTTGCAGCGTAATTTACCTGACCAAACTGACCCTTTTGGCCATTTATAGAGGATATAACGATTACTCTGCCAAATTTACGCTCTCTCATTCCCGGCCAGACAGGATGGACAGTATTAAAAACTCCTGTCAAGTTAGTTGCGATAACTTCATTCCATTGTTCTGGAGTCATTCTGTGAAAAGGAGCATCACGTAAAATTCCAGCATTGGCAACGACTACATCAACTGGTCCCAACTCACTCTCGACTTTTTCAATGCCAGATTTGCTCTCTTCATAACTAGATACATCCCATCTATAGCTTTTGATTCCAGTCTCAGCTGTAAAAGAAGCTGCTGCTTCGTCGTTTCCTGCATAGGTAGCGGCAACCGTGAAGCCATCTTGCTTTAACCTTTTTGATATAGATGCTCCAATACCTCTTGAGCCCCCAGTAACCAATGCAATTCTTGACATAATCTTCTCCTAAGTCAGGTTTGTTTTAAATTTTGATTGAAGCATTAATCTCGTTCTAGACACATGGCGACACCCATTCCACCACCAATGCATAACGTTGCAAGTCCTTTTTTTGCTGATCGGCGTTTCATTTCGAACAACAAAGTATTTAAAACACGAGCTCCAGATGCTCCGATAGGATGTCCTATAGCTATCGCTCCCCCATTTACATTAACTATACTTGGATCCCACCCCATATCTTTATTAACGGCACAAGCTTGAGCAGCAAAAGCTTCATTCGCTTCAACAAGTTCAAGATCTTTTACAGACCATCCCGCCTTTTCAAGAGCTTTTCTACTCGCATAAATTGGGCCCACACCCATTATCTTCGGATCTAGTCCGGCAGTTGCATAGGAAGCAATTCTTGCAAGCGGCTCAATGCCTCTTTTGTTGGCCTCTTCGGCCGACATTACGAGCGCAGCTGCTGCACCATCATTTATGCCGGAGGCATTCGCGGCTGTAACACTTCCATCCTTTGCGAATGCTGGTCTTAGTTTCTGCATATTTTCAATTGTAGCGCCGTGCCTTATGTATTCGTCTTTATCTACTGAAATATCGCCTTTGCGTGTTTTAACTGTAAATGGCACAATCTCATCTTCAAATTTTCCAGCAACTTGCGCGGCTTCTGCTTTGTTTTGAGATGATAAAGCGAATTCATCCTGCATATCCCTTGAGATTTGCCATTGCTCTGCCACGTTTTCTGCTGTCTGTCCCATATGATAGCCATTGAATGCATCCCAAAGTCCATCTTTGATCATGCTATCTATATATTTAACGTCGCCCATCTTATGTCCAGAGCGAAGATGAGAAACATGAGGGCTCAAAGACATATTTTCTTGACCACCAGCACAGATTATTGAGGCATCTCCAAGTTGAATATGTTGTGCTGCAAGCGCGACAGCTCTAAGGCCTGAACCGCATACCTGATTTATGCCCCAGGCGGCAGATTCAACAGGCAAACCTGCGTTCACGTGAGCCTGTCGTGCAGGGTTTTGCCCTTGACCAGCAGTTAAAACTTGACCCATTATTGTTTCGGAAACTTCTGACCTATCTATGCCTGCTCTCGAAACTAACGCTTCTAGGACAGTTGTGCCAAGCTCGTGAGCCGGTGTATTTCCAAAAGACCCACTAAAACTTCCTACTGCAGTGCGAGCTGCTGATGCTATAACGACGTTTGTCATGCTTTATTTCCCATGCGGTTTTTGCTGTTACTTACGATTCATACGCTATTTAGCGGCTTTGCTGCATCGCGGCAAGAGCAATAATATTACAAATAAGTGTTTTTTTTTGTAATGATAAAACTTTATGAAATTGTAATCTTATATTTTTAAAAATGATTAAAGTTTAGACTTTGTCTTGTTCAGAAATTGTGCTGAATGCGTTGACACCGGCATTGAAGGATGTATAAGCCAGAGTTTAATTATTGGTGTTGGTGGCTCCTGCAAAGGAAACCCTGTCGTGCTTAAAGCAAGAGGACAACGCCCTTCGAAACCGCCGTCGCGCGCTAAAATAGGAAGGAGATCAGCAGATGACAAAAAGAACTGCTGCCAAGCATAAAATTGATAGAAGAATGGGCGAGAATATTTGGGGTCGTCCAAAGTCTCCAGTGAACAGACGAGAGTATGGGCCCGGCCAGCATGGGCAGCGCCGTAAAACAAAGCTATCAGACTTTGGTTTGCAGCTAAGAGCAAAGCAAAAACTTAAAGGCTATTACGGGGACCTCACCGAAAAACAATTTCGAAGAATTTTTGGAGATGCCGAGAAGGTAAAAGGTGATACTGGTGAAAATTTAGTAGGTCTACTCGAACGAAGGCTTGATGCAGTTGTTTATAGGGCTAAGTTTGTCGCAACAGTTTTCGCAGCTCGTCAGTTCGTAAATCATGGTCATGTTCTAGTTAATGGTAGACGCGTAAATATTCCATCATACAGGGTTAAAGAGGGTGATGTCGTTGAAGTCAGAGAAAAATCAAAACAAATTGCGGTTGTATTGGAGGCGGCACAACTACCTGAGAGAGATGTTCCTGAGTATTTGGAAGTAGACCATTCTAAAATGACAGTTAGGTTTGTACGTACTCCTGGGTTGTCCGATGTGCCATATCCAGTAATTATGGAGCCAAATCTAGTTATTGAATATTACGCACAGAACTAATTAAATTACATTAACGGAATTATGCCGTAGCGGTTATCCGTTGCGGCATTTTTTGTTTTTAGTGGTCAAAATAAGCGGTTCTATGTAATTATATGTATGGAGAAATTCTATGTTAAAAGTTGAACCAAAACTAGGAATCTTAGATATTGCTTTATATGAAGCGGGTTCTGCACCAAAAGCTGAAGAAGAGAATATTATAAAGCTTAGTTCAAACGAGAATCCCTATGGTCCAAGCAGGAAATCTATCGATGCAATTACAAGGCATGCAGCTGAAGTGCATTTATATCCCTCAACTAATCATTTAGACTTACGTGAGGCAATTGCTGCACTTTTTGGACTGAACGAGAAAAATATTATTTGTGGGGTAGGAAGTGATGAAATAATTTCATTTTTATGCTACGCTTTTGCTGGGCCAGGGGATGAAGTTATTCATACCGAGCATGGCTTTGGGATGTATAAAATATCTACATTGGCAGCAGGAGCTAAACCCGTAGAAGTCCGCGAAAACAATCGCTACACGGATGTTGACGCAATCTTAGAGGCCTGTAGTGAAAGTACTAAATTAATTTTTATAGCTAATCCAAATAATCCTACAGGTACAATGATCGATGCTCATAAAGTTCAACGGTTAGCGGATGGTATTCCAGAAACTTGTATTTTAGTTCTAGACGGTGCTTACGCAGAATACGTGCCAAATTTTGACGGTGGTGCGAGTTTAATCCACGAGAGAGAAAATGTTTTTATGACCCGAACATTTTCTAAAATGTATGGACTTGGTGGCTTGAGAATTGGCTGGGGGTATGGTTCAAAGCATGTGATTGATATTCTTAATCGTATCCGTGGTCCTTTTAATTTGTCAACGCTTGCACTTGCAGCAGCAACTTCTGCGCTTACAGATGTTAAGTACGTAGAAAAATGTATGAACGAAAATACTAGACTACGTGAATGGTTATCCAACTCTTTGTCTGACCTTGGTGTTGAAGCTGATAAATCTTGTGCAAATTTTATTCTGGCGCGCTTTAAAGGATCAGAAGAGGCAAGAGCATGCTATAAATTTCTGAGTAATGAAGGCCTTCTGGTTAGGCAAGTAGCAAATTACAACCTCCCAAATTGTTTAAGAATTACCATTGGGGATGAAGTCGCATGCAAGCGGGTATATGAATCAGTCCGAAGTTTCTTGGAGAGCGTGAAATGACCGTAGTTTATAATCGTGTTGCCCTCATTGGGCTAGGTTTGATTGCCTCTTCTATGTTTTGGTCAATCCGACGGGGGAACCTCGCTAAGGAAGTTGTAGGATTTGCTAAGTCAAAAAAAACCCGGGACACTGCAAAGTCTATTGGCCTTTGTGATCATGTTTTTGATAACCTTAAGGACACAGTAAACGATGCAGACTTAGTGGTTCTTTGTACTCCAGTTGGTGTCATGAGAGAGGTGGTCGAACAGATCACACCTTATTTGAAAAAGGGTGCAACTTTGTCTGATGTTGGTTCAGTAAAAAGAGCAGTGTTAGATGCTGTTGAGCCTCTTATCCCGCAAGATGTACATTTTGTACCAGCTCACCCACTCGCTGGTACGGAGCATTCAGGTCCGGAAAGTGGTTTCTCAAGTTTGTTTGAAAATCGATGGTGCATATTAGTTCCAACGGTCTCTAGCACTCCAAAAGCAGTTGAGAAGCTTACTTGTCTGTGGACTGGAATGGGTGCACTAGTAGATCAGATGGATGCTGACCATCACGATTTGGTATTAGCGGTGACAAGTCATACTCCTCATCTGATTGCTTACACAATGGTTGGTGTCGCTGATGATCTAAGCAGAGTCACAGATAAAGAAGTTATAAACTATTCGGCTGCTGGATTTAGAGATTTTACGCGGATCGCATCTAGTGATCCAACTATGTGGAGAGATGTTTTCCTCGCTAATAAGGAGGCCACTCTAGAAATATTAGGACGATTTACCGAAGAGCTTTTTTCTTTACAACGCGCTATAAGAACTGACGATGGGAAAAGGTTGTTTGACTATTTTACAAGAACTCGGGCAATTCGTCGAGGTATCCTTAAGGCAGGACAAGACACAGAGGCTCCAGATTTTGGGCGGAGTTTAGTTGGAAAAAGTGAAGGTGACTAATCTCATAAAATACTGATTATTTATGTTTTGTGTTAGTTTTTCTTTTTATTAAGTTGTTTAATTTTAAAAATTGCCCAACTAGCGTGTAATAAACTGACCGTAGAAAACAACATGCCTACAAAAATTACTTCTATACTAGCAAGTCCATCTGTACCTCGATAGACAATGGCAAATATGACGAATAAAATAATAAATAAAGATAGTAAAATTCTAATCTTATACTCATTTAGTTTTTCTGGATCAAACATAATTGATTTAAACTAATTTAAAGCGTTTGTCATAGAGATAAATAAGGTAAAATAAACGTAACGTTAGTTCTAGCTGCCGTAGGCTTTTAACCCCAATTATAAAATGGATCTTCATTTGTGCGCTCCATTATTTTTATTGAATGGTAAATAGCGCAAAAATTTTTTCAAGCAATTGTGCAAAAAAATCAATCAAAGCTTGTGAAAAACAATTTTTTTAAAAAACCTGTTAAAATTCAGATTCGCTTTCAAAAATCCATTTCGCAAGCTTTTGACCCTCAATTGTCACTTTTTCGTCCGTATCTAACCAACCCATTCGTTTAGCATAAACAATAGGTTTATAGCCCCAAGAACCTGCCATAACTTGCGCGTAATAAAGGATAGCTTCTTTAGCAGCTGGATTATAAAATGCCATAATAGCCTCATTATAACTTATAAGCTGCCCAATCAGCACGAGCACTATGCACCAACTTTCTGAAAAAGCAAAACTTTTTTCGAAGATTGTTAAAATTATGGTCGCTAAAAGATGTTTAAATCAATTTTAATTTTCTCTAAACTTTTTGTCACATCTGAAAGTTTCGATATTAAAATTTCTGCATCTGGATGGTCCTTTTTGATATTTTCGCCAAACTTACTGATCTCAGATGATAAGAGATTTAGCTGTTCAACCGCTTGCGTAATTTTGATAGACCTATTTACCGTTTCTGTATTAGATGCGTCCAAACGTTTTTCTAATTTTCTGACTAGTGCATTTAAAAAGACATCTTTTTCAAGTTTTTGAAGAATATGCTTCGGCGGAATAAACTTAGCTTTTAGGCCTTCTGAGCCTGCAACTACTGTTGTGGATCGTTTTGTTCCCAGTATAAATGATGCCTCGCCGAATAGCTCCCCTTGACCCACATGACCTAAATAGTGGCCATTTGGGGCTTTTATTTGAACACTTCCTTCAATCACAAGGTAATTGTACTCTGGCGGGGCTCCTGCACTGTAAATAGTTTCATTGGCAGACCAAGTGCCAATATCATCATTTTTTTTCATACCGTACTTTGCTTGAAAATAAAATATTGGTCAATGCTGCAAAATAATGGTGCTGCTGGGGAGGATTGAACTCCCGACCTCACCCTTACCAAGGGTGCGCTCTACCACTGAGCTACAGCAGCTGCTACCCACAATGGCGATTTAGACCCAAATAGAGAGTTAAGCAAGTCTAATCTAGACCATTATGATATCATACTGTAACTACTAACCATGGATAAAAATATTAATTCAAAAAAAAAAATAGTTACGGCTAGGGATGAGAGATTAAAGACTGCTTTGAAGGCAAATATGGCCAAACGAAAAGCGCAGGCTAAAGGTAGGGTACTGACCTCATCTACGAATAAAGATATCCAGTTCAAATTAGAGGACTGAATTAGATGGATTCCATTATAGTTGAAGAAAGTGGCCCACTATATGGCAAGATAGCTATCGCCGGTGCAAAGAATGCTTGTTTAACGTTGATGCCTGCTACTCTTTTAAGCGATGAGCCACTTACATTAACAAACGCACCAAGATTATCTGATATTGGGACGATGTCTCAATTACTTCAGTCTCTTGGTGTAGAGGTGGAAAGTCTCAATGGTGGATTAGTTTTAGCTTTATCTAGTCATGCACTCAAAACTACTCGTGCTGATTATGAAATTGTTAGAAAAATGCGTGCTTCAAATTTAGTCCTAGGGCCTCTGCTTGCTAGAGCTGGTGAAGCCATTGTTTCATTACCGGGAGGTTGTGCAATCGGCGCAAGACCAATGGATTTACATATTTCAGCCCTACAAGCGCTGGGTGCAGAGATTGAATTAAAGGATGGGTATCTGCACGCACAAACTCCCAATAAAGGAAGGTTAGTCGGTGGTGAACATAAATTAAAGTTTGCATCAGTGGGTGCTACAGAGAATTTTGTGATGGCTGCCTGTCTTGCAAAGGGGAGGTCTCAACTAAAAAACGCAGCAATGGAGCCTGAAATAGTAGATTTAGTAACGTGTCTTAAGTCAATGGGAGCGGATATTTCGGGCGAAGGGACTGATACAATAACGATAAGAGGTGTAGATAAGTTAAATGGAGCAACACACTCGGTTATAATGGACCGTATCGAGCTAGGTACATATATGCTGGCACCAGTAATAGCTGGCGGTGAAGTTGAGCTTATAGGAGGGAAAATGGAACTTTTAGAAGCATTTTGCAGCAAGCTTACTGAGGCAGGTGTTGAAATATCGAAGACTACAAATGGTCTCAAGGTTAAACGGAAACTAGATACTATTAATTCGATCGATGTTAAAACTGCGGTATACCCAGGATTTCCTACTGATTTACAAGCTCAAATGATGGCACTTATGTGCACATCAAATGGGGTATCTAAACTCGAAGAAAAAATATTTGAGAATAGGTTCATGCATGCTCCAGAGCTCATGCGGATGGGTGCTCAAATTGATGTCCAAGGCGGCACTGCAATAGTAAGAGGAGTTTCAAAGTTAAAAGGTGCTCAAGTTATGGCAACAGACTTAAGAGCATCCGTTTCGCTTATACTTGCCGGTTTAGCCGCGAAGGGGCAAACTAAAGTTAGTAGGGTATATCATTTGGACAGAGGTTATGAAAAGCTTGTTGAAAAATTAAAAAATGTTGGGGCCAAGGTAGAGCGGATAAAGTAACATGGCTCAAGACGCAAGTTTCTCGGATGGGGCAGATAGCGCGCTATATTTAGGAGCTGTCACCTCAGAGGATTTAGAGGTAATTTCTTCAATCCTCCAGGATAGTATCTTTTTTGTTAAGGATTTGGCTTGGTCAAAAAAGAAACGACAAGTAGCTGTATTAGTAAATAGGTTTCGCTGGGAAAATAACTCAGCTTATAGCGTGAAAAAAACCGCTCCAGAAAGGGTTTGGAGCCTTCTGATAGTCGATAATGTCTTAAATTTATCATCCCAAGGTATTGACCGGTCAGATATTAATGCGCCTTTGAATTTATTGAAGTTGGATTTAAACCAGTCAAAAAATAGTATTTTTTTAACATTACTACTTTCTGACTTTGGTGCTATTAGGTGTGAGGTGGAAGCTATTGAGCTATCTATGAAAGACGTAACCCGACCTCAGAAAGCCAAATCGGGAAAGATACCGAATCATCCAATTAATGACGACAGTTGAGAAATTTAAGATTACCTATTAATTAGAACATTCTTTAGGAGAAAAAGTAATGCCGGTTTTCCTCAATTTTGATGACCCTATGTTTGACCAGCATTTTGATCAGATTTTAAGTTCTGAGCGAAACGATAGTTCGGATGTTAACAGCGTAGTTTCTGATATTTTAGAAGATGTTAAAAGACGAAAAGATGAGGCAATTATAGACTTAACCTATAGATTTGATAAAATTAAATTGAAAAAAGAAGAGCTAAGTTTTTCAAAAGATGAAATTGATAAACTTTCTGCCTTAACAACACTTGATGAACGTAAAGCCTTAGATCTGGCTGCTAATAGAATAAGGTCATTTCATCAAAGACAAAAACCTAATGATGTAAGTTGGACGGATGATATTGGAATTGAGCTTGGGTGGAAGTG
>CENJ01029841.1_pt1 | contig 14586 bp, 14 predicted proteins | sample 356161 | NCBI WGS metagenome assembly CENJ01 (sample SAMEA2619531, study PRJEB7988) | marine metagenome | biome: marine biome (ENVO:00000447); feature: surface water layer (ENVO:00002042); material: "saline water (ENVO:00002010), including plankton (ENVO:xxxxxxxx)" | depth 5 m
ACAGCAATAATAGTTTTCTTTGCAACATTTAGTGTGACAGAGAAGTATCTTGAACCTTGGGTCAATGATAAAGTAGAACAGTATTACGAAGCAAAGGAATAGCACATGGCTTGGGTATTAGTAGCACTCTTTATATTTGATGGAGAGCCAATGATTATGAGCGACAACATCTTGTATGAAAGTAGAGATAAATGTAATGTGGCTGCAGATATACGTAGCAAATACTTAGAGGCTACTAGACCTGAGTCTATGTGGGAAGCAGACTATTGGGTATGGTGTACACAAATACCACAGGAGGTATAAAATGACTTTATTAAAAGATGTAAAAGTAAATCCTAGAACAGGTAAAATTAAATATTATGTAGAAGGAAACAGTCCTGAAATACAAAAAGAAAGGAATAAAAAAAGTAATCCTAAAAACAATAAAAGACGTATGTTTGTAGACGGAAATCATATATCAATTAAACATCCTTTACACAAGCCAGGAAGTTATAAATCTTTTGACGATGCTATGTTTGCCTCAATAACAAAAGACAAACAAATAACTGACGGTAACTTATACCTAATAACAAACCCTTACTTCGCTAGTTTAGGTTGGTACAAGTTAGGAAAAGCTGTAGAAGTTGACGATAGATGTAAGAGTTACCAGACAGGCACACCCTTCAGAGACTATTATGTAATTGCTCATGTATCTGTTACCGAATATTCAAAGGCAGAAACAGAAGCAAAAGATATGGCGCATAAAGTATCTAAGACACACGATAAAGATGCCAATGGCGAATGGTTTGATGCAGAACTAAAGGATCTATTATCTATTATAAATACAATAGGTGATAAATATAATAAAACAAATGCAAAAAATAGAACGTGAAGCTAAGAAGTGGATGGAGGCTAAACGTAAAGGTAAGATGATATGTCCTAAGTGTGATACCGAAATGATACAAGGTGGTGATCACGATGCAGAGGATGATTTTATATGTAGCAACTTTAGTTGTAATACTTGTGATACATTCTTACTATTATACTGGAAATGAAAAGGGCCGCTAAATGCGGCCCCTTCTCTTTATACACAGTCACAGTCAGTGTGACATTTACGATTCATCAAGGCACACCATAGCCTCTTGAAGTATCTTCTCATTTATATTCTCCCCACCTCATCCTGTATGTCTTCTAGATAGTCTGCATACATCATAAACATTTCAAGTTCTTTGTAACTTAAGTCTTCTAGTGATCCAGTTACACCCATCTGTTCTTTCATTAACTTCAAGGCTTCTCTTGTAGTCTCTTTGTTATACTTCTGTGCAGCTTTAGCTGCTCTACGTAACACAGCATTCTCACTACCAGTGTATCCTTTCTCCATTCTTTGCCTGACTAAAGACTTAACATCAGATAGTCTAGCTTTTAACATACCACGTTTCTGTGTTAGTGTAGCATTTTTAAAGTTAGGATCATCTAGTAGTTGCTGTGTATACACTTCAAGCATAGGAGCAACTAGGCCATTGAATGCTTTATCATAAGCAGGTATCTTAGTTCTTTCGTTTGCCCTCCAAGGAAACATCTCTGCCATAGAGTATACTTTTTCTGTAGCTGTGCGTCCTGGCTTGATTGTTATACCAAAGATACGAGCAAAAGGGTTAGCATCATATATTTTACCTGATCTAGTTGCTACTTCTAAGTCTTCTCCTGTTATGCTGTCTGTCTTGTCAATGAAAGCTTCTATAATATTATCTACATATTTTGTAGCAGATTGTGTAAACACATTCATACCTTCTGCCTGACGTACATCTTTAGCATCGTCTGTACCCATAGCAAAACCAATAGTCTTGTTAATAGCGTCTAGTGGTCTGGTAAAACCTGAGATAAAGTTACCACCCACTTTGTAGAAACCATCTACGCTTGCTGCTCTTGCACCCTCATCTACGTTTGTCAATACATCTAGTAAATTGTTTATGTCGTTAGCAAACTGTGCATCACGTGCAAGCTGACCTACAATTAACTGTGTGCCTAGCTCTTGCTGTAGTTCTGGCGGTACTTGCTCACCGTTTCTTATGTTGTTTAATACACGTCCTGCTGCTAACCACAGAGAGAAAGGAAATGTATTCTTAGCGTCAACGATAGTACCACCGCCCACATCTACCTCGTATACACCTAGACCCTGTTCTTTTCGCTCATTGTCGTAGTCCATAGATAGACGTAAAGCTGTGCTACCCACAAGCATACGAGCAAAAGCATCCCTGTCTGTTACGTCAGGCTCACCCTTTACAAGGTTCTTTGTGAACTTGGCAAACTGCTGTGGTGCAGCTAGGGGTGACCACTGATATGCTGTAGCTACAACGTTGTTGAAGAATCTACCAAACGGTAGTAGTGTACCTAGTCCAGGAGTATTGGAGAATGTCTCAGCAAACTTAGCTGCTGTACGTAGCAACTCAGGCTGCTCTGTTGTTGTGTAGTCTTTTGCAAACACAGACTTGAGTGTGCTATCTAATGCACCCTGTACTATCTCTTCATCAATAAAGTCATCACTTTCTAGCAATGCTTCTTTAAGTGTAACACCTTTGTTGACTCTTAGAAACTTGTCCATCTCAGTCATAAACATTTGAGACTTTGTGAAGCTGTCCTGTATACGTACACCTGTTACCTGACTAGCTGCTGTAGCGAATGCTTCTACGTTTCTAAATACTTTACTATCTGGATTGATGTTATATCTATCTGCTGTAGCCTCTACACCACCAGCCATAGTTTCAAATAGTGATCTACGTGCGCCCTCATTCTTATCCAGAAAACGTAGGTACGCATCGTGTGTAGTGTATGGGTCTAACAAGTTACGCATCTTTTGACCCTGCAACATAGTCAAAGCTCTGGCCTGACGCATAGTTTCCCTGGCTGCGTTGGGGTTTACTGTAGATTGACCTAGTGCTTTGAAAGCCAACATACTAGAGTTAAACAAGTCAGCCATAGTCTGACCTACGTAGTACTGAGAGAAGCCAGCCACGTTGATCATGGTTGTAGCAGGAGATGAAACAAGTAAACGTTTCCACACAGATTGTCCATACTTAAGAGGCTCAGACTTCTTCATCTTGTTTTGCTCTCTTACAGCATCTGCTATATCATCTTCGAATGTTCTTTTATTTTTATCTCCCACAGATATAATACCTGCGTCAATAAGTTTACGTGCCTGTGACATGACAGCAAGTGTTCTACCTGCTTCACTTATGTCTTTTGCTAGTAAGTCTCTAAGCTCAGTACCTGCGTCTTCAGTAATCTCTCCAAGCTGCAGGTCTGTATACTTTTTCATACCCTTGTTTATCTCAACAAGATCTTCTTCGGGTAAAAATCTTACAACATTTGTTACTACATCAGATACTTTTTGTTGACCTGTTATCTTCATGCCTTTGTCATGTAGTAACTTAGCTAGTCCACTCTTACCATCCTCACCTATTACGATAGTACGAACTAAGTCAGATGGCATGACTGCTGTATTTATTTCAAAGCCACTCTCAACCTTTTCATTCCAAGACTTTACAGTATCCTTAACAAGCTTTGCAGCTTCTTTGCTTTCTTCAGCAGTAAGCTTTGCTGTGTTGTTGTCTATGACAGCGTTGGCTATACCTTCCAGAGTAGTTCCTGTTTCATCAAACCCTGAAGACCCACGGAACATACCAAAACCTAGCTGTGCTGCTCCTGCCACACCGCCAAGCAAAGATGCAAATGCTGTTTGTGTTTTACTATAGTTTTCCTGCGCTCCTACTTCTATGTAAGCAGTCTGAGCCATCACATCTTGTAATACAGCAGCACCAGCGTCTAGTGCAATAGTTTGTTTCAAGGACTTGGTTGCAGCAGTTTGAAATAACTCTGACTGTTTCTTACGCATAGCTTCTTGTGCTATAAATCTACGACTATCTTTTTGTACTGTATTTACTACTTGGTCTGCTACTTTTTTAGATTGCTTCTTTGAAGTACCTGCCTTTATAGCTCTAGTTGCAGCTTCTTTACCTGCTTTTTGTGCAGCAGCAATAGCAGCAGATCTTGTAGCACCATCTTGTAGAGCCTTTCTACCTGCCTCACGAACAGAAGCTCTAACCATTTGTTTACCTGTAAGTGATATTCCTGCTACACCTACACGTGCAGCACCACCAGTAGCCAAGCCTAAGTAGTTTGTAGGGTCTTTAGCAGCAGCAAAGATGTAATCCTTTACACCATCTACAGCACCCATTACACCATCGTTTTGAAATACATTACCTAGTTGTTCGTATATCTCATAAGCTTTTCTAGCTTTAGCTTTACGTCTATCATCTGCTTTATTTATAAACCTAAGTTCACCAGCAGTCGATACAGTGTTAGCATTGAAGTAACGCATGTGTTGTACAAAGTCTTCTACCACATCTTCTTCTGTTGCTGTTTGGTAATCAACACCTTTGCGCTCTATCATGTAATCACGAATAGGATTTACATACTCATACTTTTTTAAATCATCTTTCTTTAACGTAACACTTTTGTCTATAAAAAAATCATCCTGCGTGTCAAGTGTAGACGGAGTATAAGATGCACCTCCCCCAAACTTTTTAAGATTTTCGTAATAACCTGCCATATTTTATCCTTTAAATGTTCCATCAGGATTATAGAACTTACCAAATAATTCATCCCATTGTGAAGGTCTTAAATATTTAGGTACTAACATTTCGCCACTTAGTATCTCTTCTATGTCTGCTCCACCCATGCCTTGACCAAAGAATAAGTTAGACATTTCTCTAGTGGGTCTAGGAGGTACACCATCTACTATTTCACCTTCGTCATTACGGTATGATACATTTGAGAACTTTGCTTCTTCTGCAGATACCTTTGTTTCTTCATCTTTTGTATCGTCCTTTTTTTCTTCGGTAACTTCTTCTTCTGTTGTTTCAGATGTAGTCTCCTCTTCGTCATCTTCTTCAGTATCGTCAAGGTTATATATTTCCATGTAATCAGCTAGAAAGTCTGAACCCATAGTTTTTTCTATTAAGTCTATAGTTGTACTGTGATTAAAGAAACCACCTTTACCATACATACCTGCAGTAGTTTCAATTAACGGTAGCACAGCTTGTTGAACTAAAAACTGTTGAGCATTTCTTTGTACTTCCCCTATTTCAGTTGGAGACAGAGTTGTTCCAGAACGCCTAGCTGCATCAATAGCTTCACTTACTTTATTTTGTATGTAATCTTCAGCCGTTCTTCCTGTAGAAGCTTTAGCTGATGCTGTTGTAAATTCTTTTACAAACTCTCCTGCTGCCTCTGGTCCATAGAACTCCACCTCCATTAAAGTAAAGCCCATGTTAGGAAACAAGGAGGTATACTCAGCTTGTCTAGCTGCTTCGTTTATATCTGCTATAGACATACCCTCCACATAATCTGTATCCTGTAGTCTTTGTTTAGCCATGTTCATGTCTTCAAAGCCTAGTAGTTTTCTAACTATGCTGTTGCTAGTTTCTACTTCTGGTCTGTCATCTACAGGCTTGGCTCCGTATGTAACATTAGCAAAATCTCTGAGTGACATATCTACATAGCTCTGATTGATAGATGGTAAGCTAGGCATATTTATTATAGCTTCTATATCATCTTCACCTAAAGTCTTAACACCCTTTTGATTTGCTGCATTTTGTAGCTTATCATATAGCTCTGCTACACCCTTCATACCTGATGCCATAGCAGCTTTTACATGCTCTTTTCTTGCACCTAGCTGTACTGCTTTTTGACCTATTAATGCAGCTTCTTGCGCTCTTAGGTTTCTGGTATTTATTATACCAGCATTACGTTCAGCTAATCGCTTTTGCTCTTCCTCATACGCCTCTGCTTTTTCTGTACGTGTGTCAATACCTTCAGCTATCTCATTCAAAAAGCTTGCACTAAATTGTTCTAAGAATGACATTATTCTAACCTCTCGCCATTAGCCCTTGCGGTTTACTTTCTTCTGGTGTCGTTTCTTCCTCAACAACCTCACTTAATAATTGTTTTCCTGGATCTGTATCGTCAGGATTTTCTTCTAAGTATTTTAGAGCTAAAATTTTAAAACGTTCTAGTTCTTTTTCTTCTGCTTCTTTCTGATAATCAATACCATCATCATCCACTTCAATGCCCATCATAGTTACGGCCTGTCTTAGAAACTGATGTATGATGGGTGACACTAACATACCTGCATCTACTGTGTGCATACCTCTTATATTACCAGAGCTTACAATGCTTTGTACAATAGGCTTTAACGGTATGCCTGACTGACATAACACAGCAATGTCATCAACTATCTCTTCATTAGCCAGGCGTTCAATGTAAAACTTAGTAACGTCTTCTATGTCTGACATTTGTGCAGGGTTCTCCCAAGGATTGTTTCTTGGTTCCCCTGTTAAAGATTGGCCTGGGATGGGTCTATCGAAAGGTGTTATATCTTGTTCCATGTTTTTTCCTATTTAGTAAAACCAGCGCCAAAGTATAAACCTACAATAGCTGATACGATGTGTGTGTCTAATGGTGTTATTACAAATCCTTGTGCGTACTGCCACTTAACTAGCTCTGGCCCTGACCCAAAGATAAAATCTAAAAAGCCTACCTGTACTTCCGTATAACCTACGTACACACCTACTTCTGGGTAGAACACAGCAACCAACTTCGGCAACACTATTATAGCAAAGACTGCAGATAATGCAATAAGTCTTCTTGTCCATGCGAAATGTTTATCGTTCTTTCCAGCGTTACGTGCTTCTGCTGCAAACCCTGCGTTAGCGTTGGCACGTTCCATGAGCATCTTATTCTGCTCTTGTTTCATCTTCATGCTCTGCCCCCATATGGACATTACCCCACCTAGTACGGTAGAGCCAAGCATTGTTATTAGTTCTAGTGGTAGTCCAAACATTATTTATCTGTTCCTATTCTTGAGAAATCTTCCAGTATTTCTAGGTAATCTTCTACGCTTTTAGGATTATTCTTTGTGGTGTTGCCTGATCTCCCCTCGTAATAACTATCACCTTTCTTTAAACCTTCACCTGTTTCAGGGTTTATCCTATCGGGAATATCTACAGGTATAGGAACAGAGGCATATTCTTTTGCAAGTTTTACAAGAAAATTTTCAGCTACTTTTTGTTTTTCTTTTTTTGTTGTTGCCTTGTTTATATCTTCTTTAAAATCAGAGTATCCTCTTTTTTCTAATAATCCATCATATGCTTTCATCTGTGTATCTGCATCAAATACATCATCTTTTTTAATAATCTTTTTATCTAGTAAATACTTCATATTTGGACTTATTATTTGAAATCTTCCAGCAGCAGTAGAAGCAGACCCTGCATCAATGTTAGCCTGTTGCCAATCTTGGACTTCTTTTACAGTCATTTGTGTTATAGGTTTACTTGGTTTTACTTTTGCTCTATTGTATACTGTATCAAAATCAACGGACTCTCCACCTACAAGAGCATCAAACAGTCTTTGTTCTTCGCTCCCCTCAACAGTTACTCCCTGTCTAAAACTATCATAAAACTCTGAATCAGGGTCTGTTGTAATTTTATCACCCATCTCATCTGTGTAAGCCTTTAATAACTTTCTTAACTCTTCCATTGTACCGCCAGCAGTTTTGATACCTTTATTATCTTTTCTACTTCCTAAACCTCTACGTAAAGCAGCCTGTGTGTCTGTAAGTTTAGCTGGAACCTTTAACTTTTCACCTGTCATAATTATGTCTACATCACTCTCTGGTATATTGTTTAGATCAGCTAGTGCTTTAACTGTAGTACCTTCTCTTTCCGCTATCTCAGATAATGTGTCACCTTCTTGAACAACATAATCTTCTGTAGGAGGTTCAGCACTTGCCATAGCCAATGCTCTAGGTATACCCATAAGACCTTTTGATGTTTCAGGTTTTGTCATAGTGGGAGGTGACATCAATCCTGATGGAGATACCACACCTACATCACTATCTGTAGTTGTAGTTGGTAGCGTTGGTGGCTCCATAGCAGATGGTGCAAATGTTCTTGTTGTGTCTCTTGGTGCTGCGTCTAATTGTTCTATACTCACAGGAGTAGGTGTTGGTACTGTAAAGAGAGGCCCACCATATACCTGCATTGGAAACACAGATCTGTCTTTGGGGGGTGAGAAGTCAGGTATAAGACTTGTCATAACTTTAATAAAAGCTCTGTCTATCTTTGTACCTACAGACATATCTTTATCTTTACTAGGTTGTGTCTTTCTAGAGCCTAGACCTGTAGTTATAGTTTGTGGTACTTCATCATACGTGCTACCACTATCCCTCTGTGTCTCTCTTCTAAACTTATCTTGAATTTGTTTTGCAGAAGACGTAGTGGTTCTACCACCAAGACCGCCTATACCTACAGACCCCATTGTTTTAGCAGCTTGTTGATTAGCATTCTTAGACTTACTAGCTTGAGCTTGTCTAGTTTTTGCCTTACCATACTGTTCGTATGATTGGAATACACTTCTGGGATTATATGTCATTATAGTGCTTTCTTTAGAAGAATATGAGGTCAATAGCTTTGTTGGCGATCTTTCCAAGCAGATTACCAGCAGCATCTGCAACAATGTTACCACTCTTCTCGCCTCCACTAGCAGAGATAGTTGCTACTGCTATAGCTTTATCTCTTTCTCTAGCATTTTCACCTGACTGCCAAGCCCAAGCTAATAAGTCACGCTCTCTTTGTATGGTATTGTTATATGCTGTCATAGTCAAGTTATTTGCTGCCATAGCTGCATCACGATTTGCTTGGTTAGCTGCAGCATTCTTTGCTGTGGTAGTGTTCTGCGCCCACTGAGCGTTAGCCTGTGCTACTACAAGGTGATTCTGTGCATTGAACCTATCACGTGCATTTTCTTGTGCTGCATTAAACTGTGCTAAAACATTTGCTTCGCCTGAGTTAAAGCGTTGCATAGCGTTACCCTGCTCTGCGTTAAACCTTTGTACCTGTGACCCAAGGGATGCAAAGAACTGGTCTGTTTGATTTTGTGATGCTGCATTAAACTGTCTAGCTGCGTTGGTAGCAGCAGTGTCGCTTAGTATAGAGTTAGCAGTCTCTTGTGCTTTAAACATAGTCATCTGCTGTGCATTGTCTAAGTTTGCCATGTCCATCTGCAAGAAAGCTTGTGCATTCTGTACTGCTGCTTGCTGTCTGTTGTCTAAGTTACGTAAGTCTATCTGCGTTAGGGTAGCAGCATCAGCCATAACTTTAGCTTGTCTGTTTGACAAGTTAGCTAGGTCTACAGTCTGTGCCATACGTGCATTCTCTAGTGCAATCTGCTGTTCAGCACTAAAGTTTATGTTAGCTATCTCAGATATACGTGCAGCATTCTTTACTTTGGTTTGAAAGTTTTGATCAAACTCCATGCCCATAAATCTAGCACGTTGCTCTGCTTTCATTACAGCCATTTCTTGTTTGTTAGATGCATCCATCTGTGCGATAGGTAATGCTGCCTCCATAGCTGCCTGTGTTATAGCCATACCTGCCATAGAAGATGATGACAGTCCACGTGCAGCCATAGCTGCGTTAGCTGCTCTCATAGCCCCTGCTGCCCATACAGGTGTGTTACCACCCTGAAAGTCTTGCATCAAGTCAGCCATCTCATTTTGTACAAGAGCAGCTTCACCTTTCGCTAGAGTAGCATCTACCTGTCCTTGTTTTACTGCAGAACCATCTATTAGTTGATCCTGTGAAACCTGTAATGGAGTTGGAGCCTGTACTGTTTGTGATTGTCCTAGTTGTGCTGCTTCTAAAGCTAGTGATGCAGCATCTTGTGGGTTCATTTGTGCAGCATTCATTAAAGAATCTGTACTAACTTGACCTTGTTCTCCAGCCATACCAGATAAAGCGCTCTGCATATTGCCTTGTGCTTGTGCTGCTGTCATCTGAGAAGCCGCTGCATTTATTGGTGCTGCTGCTTGTTGTGCTGATCCTGCTGTAGTTATTTGTGCTTGATTTGCTGCACCTGCTTGTCCTGTATTTGTTGCTATCTGTGTTGCATCACCACCATCACCAGTTACAACATTAGCTACAGTCACAGGTTTAGTAGGGTCTTGTGCTATCTGTGTAGTTAAGTTTGCACCGCTAGGCATACCACCGCCTCTTGTTGCAGCAGTAGAGTTGACATCACCTGTTTGATAAGACGCTAGTGGAGTACCACTTGCAGCTTTTGCTGCTGCTGCTTGTCTTGATGCTGCAAGGGAGCTTGGTGATACACCGCCTCCGTCACCTCCACCAGTACCACGAACTGAATCAGCAACGCTGTACTGTCCAGGGTTTGCTCTTTGCAATGCTACTCTATCTGACAGACTACCAGAGCGCATAGTCTCTTTATCTTTTTGTGCTTGTACAGCAGCAGCGTGTGTTTTTGCTGTCAGGTCTTTATATGCTTGTGTACCAAAACCAGCAAAAGGATTTAAAGATGCTAAATTACCAACTGCAGCATTTACAACAGGTTTACCCTCTACCATCTGCCTAGCTATCATAGTGTACTTACCCATCTTAGCTGCTGCTGCAGGACTAGCTGCCAGGAAAGCATTGATAGACTTTTGATCCATTGCTCCTTTGTAGCCTAGTGCTGGGAGTATCTTATTTTGCATTGTCTCAGGCTTGAACCCTGTAAATTTTTTAGCCATATCTTATTTCCCTATTTGCATCCAAAGTGATGCGGCAATGAATGTTATTACTGCTACAGTTGACATCTTGACCATAGTTGACCACACACCTTTACGTGTGTCACGCCATGCTTCTAGTAAGTTACGCATTTCTGTTATGTCTTTACGAGCATCATCATCATGCAGTCCTACTTCACGTAGTGCCATCTTAGCACCACGCTTTGCTGCACGATCTAGCATAGCTTCTAATTCTTCTGGTGTAATACTAGACATAACCAGACATATCCTCGTTTGTTACGTTCATTACTGCTTCTTCTTCATTATCATAATATTTATTTACTGTTAACCATCTAGAATAAGATGCTCTCATTGCTCTTACTTTTTGAGCAACATCAGCTTCTGCTACTTCTGTAAAGTTATCTCCATCATTAATAGAATAAACATTATACACATTATCAGAACTACTTAATTCGTTTATCTCTATGTCTGTTAAAGGCTCCCCTGAGTCGTAACCAATTACATCACCAGTATATATGTTTATCGTTCTAGGGTTTATCATAGGTTTAACGACACACCAAGTTGTAGGCTTACCATCTAGTGTTGCTTTCATATTTGTAACAGAAGTTTCAAGCTCTGTTAAAGTACCATGTGTTTGCCCTGCGTAAGTGTATCTGCTCATTATGTTGATCCGTAAATTGTACCACTATTGCTTAGTGTTCTTGAAGTTCCTGATATTGCTGCTCCTCCTGCCCCACCTGCTTGATAACCTGCACGTCCTTGTCCTCCACTGGCTCCCCAGCCACCGCCTCCACCAGCGCCATATCCAGGTTGACTATCTGAGTATTTATAACTTGTATTGTTTACTCCTGCACTACCTCCGCTACCACCTGCAGTACCAGCTACTCCCCTGCTACCGCTTGCGCCACCACCAGAGCCTCCTGATCCTGGCAATATACGCCCTCCTGCACCGCCATCTGCTAGGTATTGTTGCTGTCCTCCAGCACCTCCTGCACCACCACCAGCACCACCACCTGTTCCAGCACTAGCATATGAATCGCCTCCACCAGTATAAGGATCAGAGTATGAACCGTTAGCTCCTGTTGCGTTTAACGCTCCTCCTGTAGCATTACTACCTCCTGAAGTAGAATTACCTGAACGTGCGCCTCCTGAACCGCCATTACCGCCTCCTGCGCCTCCACCAGCGCCACCGCCTCCCATCTGGTACGTGCCTGAAGTGTGGACTACGCTAAAGGTAGAACCCCCACCACCTCCTCCAGCTATGTAAGCACCAGATGAATTAGTAATTGTAACACCACTAGATGTAACATTTATGGCTGGTCCACCTGCAACACCAGAATAGGTACTACTATTATAACCAGCATTTCCACCCCTACCACCACAACCTATAATCTTGCCATCGTTTATAACAGTACATGGTATGTCTATAGTTAATGCAGCCGTAGATGTGCTATCTGACCAAACCCACATACTAGAAGGAATTCTTAGTGTACCACCAGATGAAATATAGCTTGATGCATTTATACCTTTCAGTTGCGCTTGTCCGTTTACATTGCCACCAGAGGGTAATGATGTCTCTGCTGATTTACCATAGTACTCTTGAAAGTTTTGTGAAGTGTTAGCACCCCTACTAATTAGATCACGAATGTCTGCATCATTTACAGAACATAAACTATTACTACTGCCACCTACCTCTACGTGCATGTCGTTTAAACTAATAGGACCGCTAGTTTGTAGTGCCATTATGTTCCACCATAAATTGTGCCGCTATTGCTAAGTGTTCTTGACGTGCCTGTTATAGCTGCTCCTGCGTTGCCGCCTTGACATTGTACACTTGTAAAAGCACCTCTGTAACCTTTACCACCAGAAGCACCCCAGCCACCACCACCTCCTGATTGACCTGAGTTTCCTCCTGCTCCACCGTTTGCACCAGCTTCACCACCAGCACCACCGTAAGGTTGTCCACTTGAATGGGTGTGCCTAGAACCTGGAACTATTCTACCTCCACCTCTTCCTGATGGAGATGTTTGATCCTCACCAGCAGAAAATATACCAGACCCACCAGCGTAACCCTGATCATAAACCTTTGACCAAGTTCCATAGTTGGGAGAGTTTGATACCTGAACCCTCCATCCTCTTTGGTTTAGTTCACCACCGTAACCAAGTCCAGGACCATTACCATTACCTGTTCCATATATACCAAAATCAGAATATTGAGGGCCATTAGTAGTATAGTTAGGATATCCAGAACCTTGACCATCAGTAAAAGAATTTGGCCCTACTCTGTAACCACCTTCTGCACCGCCAGCGCCACCGCCACCGCCAGAAGCACTATTTTGTGGTTCGACACCAGCAGAACCGCCACCACCGCCACCACCACAAATATATGCACCAGATTTATTTATAATAGTCACCCCTGAAGATGTAACGTTAATAGCAGGACCACCATCTGAGCCAGTACCTAAGTTTGTTGTACTATAACCAGAGTTATATGCACTAGTTGTTGGATGTGGTAAGTTTTTTACTCTAAGACCAGAACCACCCTGACCACCTTTACCTATTATCTTGCCATTATTTATAATAGTGCAAGGAATATCTATAGTCAATGCTGCTACTGTTCTATCATCTGACCAAACCCACATACTTGATGGTATACTTAGAGTTCCTCCAGAAGATATAAAACTAGAAGCTGAGATTTGTTTTCTTTGTGCTTGTCCATTTACATTACCACCAGATGTCAAAGGTATTTCATTGGATGTACCATAATACTCTAACAAACTTTGTTGTGTATTAGCGCCTCTACTAATTAAGGAACGTATATCTGAGTCATTAAGAGAGCAGTTAGATCCACTACTGCCACCTACCTCTACGTGTAAATCGTCTAGACTTATAGCACCGCTAGTCTGAAGAGCCATTCTTCAGTTCCTCAATTTGAGTTTTTAGTTCTTTGATAGATTCGATAAGTACCCCTACTATATTACCATATGCTACAGATAAGTATTCACCTTCCTGTACAACCTCTGGCATAACTTGTTGCATCTCTTGAGCTATAACACCTGTACCACGCTCACCATCTTTGTCATACATAACACCACGCATCTGTGATACTTTGTCTAGCGCACCTTCAATAGTCTCAACGTTATCCTTTAGTCTTGCGTCTGAGAAAGCTGTGATGTTACCATTTGCTGTAATTGCACCAGTTACACTAAAATTACCTGACAAGCTATTACCGTTGCTAGAAAGGTTACTTAGTCCTACCTCTGCTGGAGTATCAATAGTACAAGTAATAACACCACTACTATTATTGTATGATATACCAGTACCACCAGATAGTGCTGCTCTTGCAGCAGTTTGTGTACCACTTCCAGAGTCAGTAAAAGTTCCACTAACAGTAAGGCTACCTGCTATAGTAGCATTCTCATCTACAGTAAGTGTATCTGTTCTTACTGCCCCATCAAAATAAGCATCTTTATATTGTAGCGCTGATGTTCCTAAATCTACAGCGTTAGTAGTCTTAGGTCTAAGTGTTGATGCTGTAGCAACTACATCTTGAGATGGTCCTATAGTTTCAATAGGTGCGCCCTCACCTGCAGTACCATCGTGGGTGTGACCAGTACTAGCATTGAATGCTGACTGTACCTGATTGTACTCATCATTAAAATCATCAGCGTCAATAACGCTACCTGTGACTATGTTAGCTGCTGCTTGTCTTGTATAACCTGCCATTGTTACTGCCTATCATGTTCTCTGTACTCAAGAACTGCTGTGTCAAGAGTAAAGGTTGGGTTTGTTGAGTTATCTGTTATCCTCATAGCTACTGTTTTAAATGAGCCTATTAAGTTTTCTTTATAGATTTTATCTAAGTTACCACCATATTTTGTATTTGCACCACCATATAGCGAAGTAGATGCACCATATAAACTTACACCACCACCAGATGCACCTATTTGTATAACAGGAGGTTGTAT
>CENJ01102434.1_pt1 | contig 14579 bp, 33 predicted proteins | sample 356161 | NCBI WGS metagenome assembly CENJ01 (sample SAMEA2619531, study PRJEB7988) | marine metagenome | biome: marine biome (ENVO:00000447); feature: surface water layer (ENVO:00002042); material: "saline water (ENVO:00002010), including plankton (ENVO:xxxxxxxx)" | depth 5 m
CAAGGCGGCAGTGCAGATGATGCCTTTTTGAGAGCGCAAGAATACTTGTTCGACTATGGTGATGTGCCGGATGTTGTCAGGGGATTACGGCAAAGCCCGCTAGGCATTCCGTTCCTGACGTTCCAATACAAGGTGCTGCCGGTACTAGCAAAGACTGCACTGCGTAACCCTATGCGATTCGCCCCTTATGTGGCGCTTTCGTATGCGCTGCCAGCACTGTTTATGAATGCTTTCGACATAGACGATGATGAGTATGAGCAGATCAAGGCATCCATGCCCGATTACATCAGAGGCAATCCGGGTCTGATACCCTTACCAGCTAGAGATGCTGAAGGCAGGCTACAGTTCCTAGATACATCGTATCTATATCCTTGGGGGTCGTTCACCAATCTCATCAATGGGGCTTTTGTTAGCGGCAAGAAAGCGGTTGGGGCAGGAACACCGTTAGAGCAGGGTATTCAGCTTAAAGATATTTCTAGCACACTTGGTATGTTCGGTGGCCCCGGTTGGTCGCTGTATGACATAAGCCAAAACAGAGACTCGTTTACAGATAGGCCCATCGTTAATCCGACGGATCCACTGTATATCAAGGAAGCTATCGAAAGACCTTTTTATAACAGAGGTAAGATAACCGATGCGATGTTCTGGGCAGCGAATCAATACTTGTTGCCGGGGTTCTTGAACACAGAATACGGCGCGGTTTCTAAAATCAACACCGCTTTAAAAGGTGACAGCAAACCAAATGGAGTCGCACCAGATACTCTTAATCAGTCTATATTCCGACTGCTTGGTTTAAACGCGATCACTCTTGACCCCGACCAGATACGTCTTTCGTTGCAGTATTTGGATAGGGAAGAAAGTCAAATCAAGACGGGTATCAACCGCCTGAAAAGAGATAAGACGTTATCCAGACCAGAAAAGAACAGGAGGATTAACGCACACTTCCAGACGTTGGAGCGATATAGGCTGCAACGTAAGGCTATTATCGAAGCAGCAGCCACGACAAATCGAGTCACCAATAAACTAAGAATACGAGATGAAAGAAAAGCTAGGGAGGGAAATCGACCATGAGTTTAGTCGGACAACTAATTGGGCCAGTCACAGGTTTGCTGGATAAGTTCATAGAGGACAAAGATCAAAAGAATGCTTTGGCCCATGAGATTGCCACCATGTCGGAGCGTCACGCCCAAGAAGCTCTCAAGGGACAGCTTGAGATCAACAAGATGGAGGCTGCACACAAGAGCTTATTCGTTGCTGGGTGGCGACCTGCTATTGGTTGGATCTGTGCGCTGGGTCTGCTCTACAACACTATCATCGCTAATATAATCAGCATCTGGGTAGATGTGCCAGAGGTAGATACAACGCTCCTAGTGCCCGTTATGATGGGAATGTTGGGGTTGGGTGCTATGCGTTCATACGAGAAGGTCAAATCCGTAGCACGGGAGAAGTGATGAGTAAGCTAGTCGAAATGATTAAGCGCCATGAGGGTGTTAAGTCAAAGGTTTACCTGTGCAGTGCTGGCTATGAAACCATAGGTGTTGGCAGAAACGTCTCAGAGTCGGGACTAGGTTTATCTGACGATGAGATTGATTATCTTCTGGCTAATGATATTACTAGAGTCAAAGAAGAACTATCAGATGCTTACTTTTGGTTTAACTCGATGAACGATCCACGCAAAGATGCCATGATTGACATATGTTTTAATCTTGGTCTGACCAGATTGCGTGGCTTTGTGAAGGCTTTGGAGGCCATGTCGCGTGAGCAATTTGATATTGCCGCAGACGAGTTTATGGATAGTAAGTGGGCGAAGCAGGTTGGTATGAGGGCGATTCGCGTCACCGAAATGATTCGCAGCGGAGAATATGATGTTTAAACGATACGCAAAGGGCGGAAAGGTTAAGAAGAAAAAGAGCAAGTCCCGCGTCAACGAAGCGGGAAACTACACCAAGCCGGAGATGCGTAAGCGCCAGTTCAATCGTATCAAGGCTGGAAGCAAGGGCGGTAAGCCGGGGCAGTGGTCGGCGCGTAAAGCCCAGATGTTAGCGAAGGCTTACAAGGATGCAGGCGGCGGGTATAAATAATGGCTGATCCCAAGAAGGGTACAGGCAAGAAGCCCAAGGGTTCAGGGCGTAGATTATATACGGATGAAAACCCTAAAGATACTGTTAGTATTAAGTTTGCGACAGAGAAGGACGCAAGAGACACGGTAAGAAAGGTTAAGAATATAAAGAAACCTTTTGCCAGAAAGATACAAATACTGACGGTGCTGGAGCAGAGAGCAAAGGTCGCTGGGAAAAAGAAGCAGGCTGAAATAGCGCGTAAAGGTAAGGAAGCTGTACGCAGGGCTAATGCTAAGAAATAACAGGGAAAGGTATGCCGCTCAAGAAGTCACAAAAGTCATTGAAGAAATGGACAAAGCAGGATTGGGGCACCAAGTCAGGCAAGAAATCAACGCAAGGTAAGAAGGCGACAGGTGAAAGGTATCTCCCGAAGGCGGCTAGAGACGCTCTATCAGACAAGGAGTACGCTGCCACTTCCAGAAAGAAAAGAGCAGACACAAAGAAAGGAAAGCAGTTCTCCAAACAGCCCAAGAAGATAGCTAAGAAAACAGCGAGACATCGCAAATGAGTTTGACAGATGCGGAAAAGAACAGGCTGAAGAAGGTTGGATTAACTGGTTTAAACAAGCCCAAGAGAACTCCAAGTCACCCCACAAAGAAAGGAGTAGTGGCTGTCAGAGATGGCAGTAAGATGAAAATCATCCGTTTTGGCGACCAGAAGATGGGCCACAACTACTCGGATGAGGCGCGTAAGAGTTTCAAGGCCCGTCATGGGAGGAACATAAAGAAGGGCAAAACATCTGCTGCTTTCTGGGCCAACAAACTCTTTTGGAGCAAGGGTGGTAGCAGGAAGTCACCGCCTAAATCGCAGAAGAAGAAGTTCGGTAAGTAGTCATGGCTATCAGTCGAGCGCAACAGCGTAAGCAAACCAGCAGCGGCCCCGCCAAAAAGAAGAAGCAGGCCAAGGTACGCAAGGTCATGCGGGAGTTTGAGTCAGGCAAGCTGAAGTCTGGTGGGTCTGGTAAGAAGGTTAAGAACAGGAAGCAAGCTATAGCTATCGCGTTGAGCGAAGCAGGTGTGAAGAAGAAAAAGAAGAAGTAGCCCCGCCTTCGGCCAAACGGACGGGAACGTTTTGGTATAGGCGATGCTCAACCAACGCCTGTGGCCTGTTTGATCCCACTTTCGGGCACCCGTTGTGGGGACGGGCAGGAGAGGATTGCTCAAGCATCTTACCCGTCATCATTATTCCTTGCTCTACCCCTCCATCGCAAGTCAGTAATTATCAATTTGCTCTTCCCACACTCCGGGCAGCTTTCCGGGTAGGTGTGTTTAAATGCTTTCATATCGCAATCCAAGCATATGAAATGCCATTCACTTACCGATTTCTGCTGGGGGTTCGTGGGGTTCGTTTTCATCATGTGTCCGTACTACCTTACGCTCAAGAAGTAGAGGGAGTCTAAGCCACGTTCCGCCATTAGCCCTAGCAATCTCTTCAGCCTCTTTTCTAGTATAAGCCTCAACCTCTGTGTACTTACATGTAATCTCATGCACTACGATGTGATACTTCATGCTTCCGTCCTTCGTTATTTGGTTGAGAGTTCTCGCATTTTGCGACGGTTTTTGCGGATATTTTGCAGCACTTTGAAACTGAAGCCTCCGTCTGGTTTCTCCCACGGCGACCAATCTTCTTTATATTTCTTTTTGCCAAACGGCACTTGTTTGATTTCGCCACCGCGAGCTATGAAGTCTTCTATTGTTTCCTTTGTCATCATTGCTTCCAGAATCTACTAGCTATGGATACACGCTTCTTATTGCGCGGTGACGCAGTAGAAGGCGCTTCTGGGGCTTCTAGCTGTATGTATATAGCGGCCCCTAGCGCACCTGCGATAGTCTCTACAGCCTCAAAGCTAGGCTTCCTCTTGCCCAACTCTACCTGACTGATGTACCCACGATTCATGCCTGACTTATCCGCAAGCTCCTGCAAGGACATATTTTGATCTGCCCTCATAGATCGCAGCTTCTCCGTGTACCAAGTCTTCACGCCTGAACCTCACTCTCAAACAACTTCAAGTGTTCGTTTAAACGCTCTCTGGCTTCCGGGTTGGTCTTCAGTTCTGATCGAGACTCGATGCCGCAGATAAATCTAATGACCTGTGCTGCATACTCTTCGTCTTCTAGCGTTTTATCCACGACATCCCACTGGTAGTAGTTCATACGAACCCACTGAATATACGTCTCATCTCTGCATATAAGGTTAGCTCTAGCCAAAGCCTTCTCTGCATCTGTAGTTGCCCTTGGCCTTATGGGATTCTCATGGTCATCTATCTGAGCGCAGGCAACCATGTATCGCTGACCGATGGGAGCAGTAGCCATCTCCTTTGGCACATCATCAGGATGAAGAACAAAGGACAGCACCATGCCATCCTTTGTTTGGCGATACGCATACTTCTTTGCTTCAAAGCTCTCTGCTATATCTTCGCCTTTCATCAGTGAACCTCATCCTCAGAATCACAATCCCCGCAAGGCATATGCCTTACCACCACAACGGTCTTGCCGCGCTGGGGGAAGATGGCTGGATCGCCCTCATCAGTTCGATCAACATCAAGTGGATTAAGTATAGGTTCATCGTCTTCGTTTCGGTCTACAAACAAACCAAACTGCACCATGTCTTGGGCGTAAAAGAGAAGCTCGGCAAGATCGTTTGCAGATAAGTAGTCAGCGAGATCCGCAACGCTACTACACTTGTGAAATCGTCGCCGCTTAATCGTATTAAGCTCCTCCATCAACTCGTCTTTTTCTGCGAAGAGATCGTCATTCATGTTCAATATCTCATCGTCTCGCTCACGCGCAGCGTCAAGTTCTTTTTGATGCTCGATCTGCATCTGTGCAATCTGCTCACGATGTAGGAATGCAGCAGCTTCTAGCTCACTCTTTAATTCCTCGATGGCTTCATTCTTGGTCTTGTAGTATTTCTTCTTCGGTGCTGCCTTCGGTGCTGCCTTCGATGTTTTCTTCTGAGTCATATCCCTTTCCTTCATTGCGTTTAAACATTTCGATCCATGTAAGTGGGTCAATGCCTTCCATCGCCCACCATCTCTTTTCGTTGCCATAAGCATGTAGACCCCTATGGTGGTCATCGCAGAGCGGGACTGCATGTTGATCGCCGCTACGCCTCATGCCTCTCAGCCCATCATCCTCAACAAACGTAAGGTGGTGCGCCTGCGCTGGGCGGTAGCAGATCAAGCAGCCCTGCTCTCGTACCAGTTGCAGATACCTTCTGCTTCGTAGCTTCTTAGCCCAAGTCTTTTGTTTCAAAGTCTTTGGTTATCTTGCTGCCAATCTCGTAAAGCTCTTCGAGTTGACGAACTCTTTCGAGCGAAGCGTCCAATCGTTTATCGATCTCGATCAGCAAATCCTCATCATCTATGTGGTGCATTTTTTGGATCTTCACTACTGTCGCGTTGATCTCGCTCAACTTTAATCGTGCGTTACGCTCCGCAATCTGCGACTCATTGAGCCGCTCATGCAGATCCATAACGTGTGCTTTTATTTTGCTCATACAAACTCCTACAGGCCAAAGTCTGAAAAGTCTGCGTCTTCTGCCAGCTTATCGGTAGCTGCTTTTTTTGCAGTCGCAACCTTTGGTTTCAATTTGATGCTAATGAATGGGACACCCTCCTTGGATACCTTTTTGTATCCATCCATGTAGTATTCGACACCCTCGACGGTAATCGAACCCTGCATATCTCGATGCCAATTTTCTTTCTTGTCCTTGTTGGCAAACAGTGCGCCAGATTTTTCGTTATCGTATTGCATTAGAATGGTAAGTCCTTTTCTTCCGTTTTTGGTTTTGCTGCTATTTGCTCTAGCCGCCCCTTAATCTTCTGGGAAAATGCACTCCAATCAGGGTGACCCTCGTATTCTTTCTTGAGCGAAGGCCAGTGCTGACCCATGACAGTCTTCGCTTCCTCTGGTGTCTCTACTGAGGCAAGCTCATCAATCAGAACATCTGTGTTCTTCTTGAAGAAGTCCTCCGATGTGGGCACAACATCTGTCTTGACAGGCTCCGCTTTTGCCTTTGCTTTTGGTGACACGCCCTGCTTTTCTTCAATGGCGTACTGCACCTCATCTCCGCTGGCGTATTCGCCCCCACCTAGCCCTAATGCAGCGAGCGCCCGACCTATGGCAGAGGTAGCGCAGTTCTCTGTTGCTGACTTCTTATTGATAGGGCCATCGTTGCGGAACTCTTCTGCCCAATCGTTAGAAATCAAGTGCCATACATTGCCATCACGGACATGGACTTGAGCCTCGATCAGAACGCGATTCTCATTGGAGGTGTGGATCTTGGTGGTGATCCTCCCTTTGTCTCCATATGCCTTACGGAAAGCCACAACGCGAGTAGTGACCTTCGCGTAGAGCTTTCCCTTGATATTGATCTTGTCGGAATCGGACAATGATTCCATGTGATTGATTGCTTCAAGCAGCTTGTTATCACTCAACACTATTCTCCTGTTTAAACGTTGCGAATTGGTCGCAGTAGTCAGCCACATCACAGAACTGCTCACATCGTATAGGTCGTCCTCTACGGTGATCTATGGTGTGTTTGTCTGCGTCTTTCTGGGCGGCGATGAATGTCTCCGCTTCCTCTTGCGAATCGAATACACGCACTGCGCGTACTCGCTTCTCCTTCATCACGGCAAACTTGTCATCACGCAGCCAACGTTCTTCGTCGGTGCAGTCAGGTAGATTGCCAGCCCTAGCTTCCTCATGTGCAGCGATACGCTCCATCACAAACGCTTCGGTCTGTTCGGTAGGCCAGAGTGGGATGTTTTGGATAAAAATGTCTTGGGGTGGGTAGTCAGGCTTGCGCTCTGCTTCGTGTCGGCTCCAATCCTTAACGAAGTTAATGATCTGTAAACCGCTCACCTTGATGCCGTTCTTGTGCGCGATGTATGCATATATGTTTAGCTGCTTCTCATCGCTATCATTGTTCATCACGCCATACGCTTTGCGTGTCTTATAGTCCTGTAGAATCCGCGTACCGTCTTTTTGGATGTGCTGGACATCTATAGCACCTGACAGCTTAACGCCGCTTACAGAGCAATACAGGCGCTCCTCGGTGATGAAGTCAGGATGTTTGGAGTCTTCAAGAATCGAATGCACGGCAGTACCGAACAGCGTCCAAAGGTTTTCGGACACATCACGGAACACGATGTTGTCAGGATCATCGAAGAGTGCAGCCATGCGCGGTGGACGCAATAAGCCGGTGGCTGAGTACGAGGCATCGCCTCTACTGTATGTGTCTTTCGTGAGTGCTGCTGCCAAAGGCGCAGGCAAACCAAGCTCGTTGGTGTAGTTCATGTGTTATCCTTGTTGCGAAGGTGTGTGACGATAAGAACACATGGATAAGAGACAAGTCAAGCTAATTATTTTTGGAGCTGCCCATTCCAAGGCGAATGGTAGGCGGCTGGTCACGTTTGGCGGCAGACCAAGGCTCATCAAAAGCAAGCCAGCATTACAATTCGCGGAAGATGTAAAGGCCCAAGTTCAGCCAATGGATGAGATGTTGGAGGGAGATCTTTCTTTCCACGCAGACATCTACTATCCCAGCCGCAGGCAGGATCTCGATCCCAGCATCTTGCTAGATGCGTTGCAGGGTCTGATCTATGCAAATGATCGTCAGTTTAAACAGATAAGCAGTTGCAGGTATCTCGACAAAGAGAACCCTAGGTCGGAAGTCTGGATCAAGGAGATAAGTCACGACGAAAATGGCCCACCCCCAATCGACGGGTGATGAAGGTGGGCCGTCCTTCGCAACAAAGGAGTCATTTCTATGGAGATAGAGTTGACAGGCGAATTAAACCTGTGCTTTTTTAAGAAAGCAAGGAATCGCGCAAGGGGGTAAGGCCGCAATGCGCGTAATAAATAAGCGGCAATGTCCATGCTCGGCTCCGTCCGAACTGAGGCGACTCTCTCCACCGTCCTCAAAATGAGGGGGGTTTGGGGGGAGCGTCCTTCTCTCACCGTCCGAACTGTTATTAACGATTCTTTTCGCAACAAGGTGAACAGTGATGCAGATTGATAAGAATGTGCCGATGCCAGATAAGGGGCACGGCAGGAAGCAATACGAAACCAAGTTCTCATACCTAAGCAAAATTATCGAAACGTGGGAGGTGGGCGACAGCGTGGCCTTTGAGTTTCACAGAAAGAAATTTGAAAGCCAATCACGAACCTCGTTTTCGGCTGAAGCTATTGCTCTCAAAGGCAAGGCAAAGGCGGTTGGGCAAAAAACATCGCAGCGCGTTATGGCTGATGAAGGCGTGATTCGAGTGTGGAGGGTGGAATGAGACCGATATATGAGAGTGAGGCTGACAAGGAGCGAGAGCGGAAGTTAGCAAAACAAGTCGCCAGTAAATGGGGCTTACAGGCAAAAGAGAATCCCAATATGTATCCGATTGACTTCTGCTTTGTCGATGACAATGGAGAGGTCGAAGGGTTTGGCGAGATCAAGATACGCACCCACGCCTTTCGCACGTTCCCAACGTATATGTTGAGTGTGCATAAAGCGGCGGATGCGAAAGCACTTGCCAGCGCCACGGGCAAGCGTGTAGTTTTAGTGGTGCAATGGAGTTGTGGAACCATTGCAACGTTAGATCTGGACACAACACCAACCAAGGTTGAGTGGGGTGGGCGGAAGGATCGGGGTGATGGTCAGGACATGGAGCCTGTCAATCATTACGCCTTGGATGATTTCACAATCGCAACATAAGGAAACAACATGAGCGAATACGCTTTCGACGGAAACACCATCAAGCTGAAGCAAGCCGATTATGATCGGTGGGTAAAAGCCTACAAAAATATCCCCAACCTAGATGCAGTCTTGCAAAGCCGAGATGATTGGCTGACCTACGATGCAGAAATCAAGACGCAGCAACGCTGGTTCCTAAGCACCTCTGCTTATCTGGCAAGCCAAGACAAAAAGGCTGCGCTAGAGAACAGGCGTGACGTATCTGGGCGCAAGATGAACCCAGACGGTTCGATCCAATACAAAACCGCCCCTTAGCCGTGGGCTTCTACGATGAGTTGGCAACCCTAGGGTTTGCCTCCCGCGATCTGCGCGAGGGTCAGAGCAAGATTCTCTGCCCGTCATGTAGTGATACCCGCACAAAAAATAAACACGAAAAGTGCCTGAGCATGTCCATCGACGGAGAGGGGGCGCAGTGGCGCTGCCATCACTGTGATTGGGAGGGCAACGTCTGGAGAAATACAATGCAAAGTCCGTTTAAACAGAAGGTGGAGAAGAAGGTTCCGAAGATTCCTGATTTGAATGAGTTGAGCGAAGGGGTGGTGAAGTGGTTTGCCAATCGAGGGATTTCTGAAGCCACGTTGGACATGGCTGGAGTGGAGACCGGCGAGGCATTCATAGGTGGGGAGACGAAGAAAGCAATCGCGTTTGTTCATAGAGACAAAGATGGCAAGACCATCAACGTGAAATTTCGCACACAAGATAAGAAGTTCAGCCAGATTAAGGATGGGCATCGCTTGCCGTATCTCTGGAACATGGTCGATACGGATCAACCGCACCTAATTATCACCGAAGGCGAGGTCGATGCGTTGGCCTGCCTAGAGGCGGGACTGAGCAACGTAATCAGCGTACCTGACGGTGCGAGCGACAAGAAGCTCAGTTGGATTGATGAGTTGAACGGTGATCTGAATGGTTTCAAAAGGATCGTGCTTCTCACGGACGGGGATTCCGTGGGCATAGCTATGCGTAACGAGCTTGCGCGTAGGCTAGGCAGGCACAGGTGCTGGCGGGTTGAGTGGGATGAGGGATGCAAAGACCCGAATGATGTGCTGATTGGGTACGGGAAGGAACGTCTGCGAGAGTTGGTCGAAACGGCAGAGCCGTGGCCTCTCAAGGCTTTACATGAAACGAAAGCATACGCCGATGATGCGTTTGCTTTGTTGAATGGGGAAGTGAAGACGGGAATCTCAACAGGGATCACTGCGATGGATTGGAATTATAAGGTGAGGGCTGGTGAGCTGAACATAATCTCCGGCGCTCCGGGCGTTGGCAAATCAGAATTCATGGATCAGATCTGTTTAAACCTTGCGTCAGAGCATGGCTGGAGATTCGCGGTCTGTTCGTTTGAGAATCCAGTTGATGAACACATCAATAAGCTCGCAGCAAAGTACATACGCAAGCCTGCGTGGGATACGCAATCTGGGCAGAAGATGAGCCATGAGGAATGGGGAAAGGCGGTAGGATTTATCGGAAATCATTATTACTGGATACGCTCAGACGATGAGGCACCGACTGTGGATTGGTGTCTGGAGAATGCGACTGCTTGTGTGCAGCGATACCCAAACGTGCGCGGGTTGATCCTTGATCCGTACAACGAGTTTGAGCATCGCAGACCAAGCGGGTGGACAGAGACCGAGTATGTGTCCCAGATGCTCGCAACATTAAAGCGGTGGGCAGCAGCCAACGAGTGCGCGATCTTTCTTGTGGCGCATCCTGCGAAGCTGAGAAGGAACCAAGACGGTTCGTTCCCTGTGCCAGAGCCATACGACATTGCCGGATCAGCAAACTTCTATAACAAAGCGGATAACATTTTGATCGTGGAAAGAGATTTCACGCAGGGTTCCGATGACATTCGGATTCATGTGAAGAAGATAAGGTTTAAACAGAGCGGGAGGGTTGGTTGTGTTGAATTGAAATACAACTATACCGATGGGACTTACCGCTCACCTGTGAAGATGAGCGGGTAGATAGCTGACAGTATTGTCAACTATATTTTCTGGCCTAGCATTTCTTCGATCTCACGGATCGTTTCGTTGCGTTGCTCCTGCGTCTGCAAGATGCCGACTTTATCGTCAATGTAGTCCTTGTCGCCAAGGGCATCGACAGCCTTGATGACTTCATCGTTCATCTTCCACTTGAGGAAGTAGACGTACTGTCTACTCACTCCTTCTCGATCAGCGATCTGTGCAGGTTTCTCGTTTAAACGCAGCGACTCTCGGATTCGCTTGGTGCGTTCTGATTTGTTGAAATCAACAACGTATCGCTTCACCTCATCGTACTTGCTGACACCCATGTGAGAGCGAAGCTCGTTGCGTACTGTGGACGGGGCCACACCCACAACATCTGCGATGTCTTGCAGCTTCTTGCCTTGCTCACGCATGTGCATGGCTGCATCTATCCAAGGCTTATCCATCAGTAGTCCTCCGGCATCAGCATGGTCAGGGTTTCGTGACCAGCATCGAGGATCAGATAGGTACGCAGGTCTAGGTTGCCTGCCTTCGGGTTCTCATCGAAGGGGTACACCCCGATCATCATCTGACCCGTTTGCATGTTGTCCAGATTCTCCTTCACATCTGTCTCGGTCAGGGTCCCGTAATCAGCTTCGGCAAATCTTCTCAGGCAACCAGTGACATAGCTATTTAAACGCTCTTTGTCTCTGAAGTATTCGATCAGATGGCTTTCACAATTCGCAGTCAGTGCAAACTGCTCCAGCCTTGAGAACACATCAGAGCGTGGGGGCGTTAGCATACGATCACGATCTCGGATTGGTTCTTGCGTCACTCTATCGCGTAAGGTGTTACCCTGCATATCTACCACATCACCCATTGTCTTTGCTCCTTATCTCAGCGATGAGGTTGTCTGCTAGGTCTGCGACCTTGACCATCCCATCGTCACGCTTTCTCAGTTTTGCTGTTTCTTTCTCGATCATCTTGATGATCTTCTCCTCGCCAATATCCTTGGCTATCTTCGATAACTCTTTCAGCTTCATTGTTTCTCCAAATGTTTTGAGGCGCAGTCGGAATCTCTCCTGCACTGCTCTCGGAACTCAATCTCATGTGCCAGCCCAAACGCCGCGATAAGCAGCGTGACTAGCACACCTGTCTTACAATTTTGGGCGCAAGACGTTCCCATTAATGGATTTGCCTTGCCGTAGCAGCTTCAATCTGCATTGCCAACACCTGTGATTGAAGCGCATTCTGATGAATCGCCAACAGGCAGCGGGTGGTGAGGAGTGCTTGCTCCTTGGGTGGTAACCCACAAATAGCAGCCTGCTCAACAACGTCGGATGCGAGTCTGCCGTAGGCGTAGAACCTTTCTACCTCTGAGAAACCGCATTCACAGAATACCTTTTGCGATTCCTCATCTATCATTTTCACGATGCTGTCCATCGCGTTGTCCCAATCATTAGCCATTGGCTACCTTCTCCTCTAGTTGCGAAATAGTATTTTCTAGGTGTTGGTGCTTCACCTCAATCCATTGGGTCATGGGGCGAGTGACCATCTCGTCACCCTCCCGACGCTCCAAGTATTGCCTGCCGTTCTTGGTGAAGACGCGAGCCTCGATCATCGCAGCATTCAATACTGCGTTTAAACGAGATTGTGTAGTTCTGGTATGCCAGCCAGCGTTGGTGATCCAGATTTCGCCGTTTGCTTCGTTGCGCCAAGCAATGGCGTTCCCATGTAGGTACAGCGTGTTGTCCACCGACTCGGTGTTGGACTGCTTGCCCTCCCACCCACGCACAAACTTACGCACAATGTTGTTTTCGATGCCGTTCATATCTATTAGTCCTCCAACTCAACTAAGTGCTCGAATGATTGTTTAAACACCTCAACCAAGTGATCGTAGTCACCTGACATCATGTTTGAGATTATCGGATCAGGACTCTCGCCCGTCTGCTTGCATATGTTTCGGGCTATGCCCATCAACGCAAACGCATTTCCATCAGGGCCACTTAGGTCTATTCGTATCATCACTCTATCTCCTTGTTGCGAGTGTTACTAAAGTAGCACATGGGATTGGTTTGTCAACCCCAAGTGCAATCATGTTGTTGACGTAGTGCGTCAGGGTCTCAACGTCACGCTGCGCCCCATTCATCGACATACGATGCGATGCAAATTGACTCAACGCATGAGCCATCCTTGTATTCATCAATCGAAATGTCGTAATAGCCTTGCGCTCTTAGCTGTTGAACACGATCTAAGCACCCATCAAAATCAGTAACAAAATCAAACTCTGGTGTGTGATCTTGCGAACCGATTCTTTCTTCAATCGGTAATCGGTAATAGCCGATTTGAAAATAGTTCATTGATCTACCTCCACTAAAAACTAAGAGACAAGGTTGTCACGCGAGGTGACTTGTCGGTGATACGTTGCTCAATCGCCACAAGTATCTCATCTATGAGATGGATTTCTGCTTCACGCCAGTTATCTAGGTATTGGATTAGGTCTTTGCCCTCACGCCGACCAATGCTGTTCTCCACAAACGTTAGGTGTGCAACAGCATCGGAGATGTGGCCCACGAAAACCGCCAACTGAAATCGCTCTTTAGCGTCTAAACCATACCCTTGGGTGATCATTGAGCGCTGCTCCGCCTCAAGGATTGCGTTCCGCACGTTGGGGTACAGGAAATCAGACAGCGGGTGCTGTCCGGTCAGGTGGGCATCGCCATGTTTGCGATGCAAATCATCAGCGAGCAATCTGCTTTGCTTTGCCCAAGTGCGAGCTGCTTGGTAGTGGTGGAAGGTCTTCAGCTTGACCTCGTTTGTCCAGTCTTTTATGTCCATAGGTCTATCTCCTAGTTGCGATGTGTGTGTTACTACTGTAGCACGTTGGTGTTGATTGTCAACAGGTGTTTCATCGGGCCGGTTGTTAAGTTAGTTTTTCTTTTCCTTAGTAACTAAATGAAGCCGATAAATACCCGAATCCTCATCATCCTCAACGTCACGATCCACCACCTCAATTTCTACTGTTCGACCCACGATACCCGATAGGGAATCCGCAAAGGCATCGACGGTATCTACCATTCCACCATCAATAACGATCCGAATCTGAATAACTTCTTTAACGTCTTCCAAATAACTCATCACTCTGTCTCCTTGTTGCGTTTAAACAGTACGCTTATTTGCGTAATTCTTTTAGCTCGGCAATAAGCCTTGCTTGCTCGGTGTTGGCGGCGCACTCGCACCAGTGCCGTTTCACGGTGACGAGCGCATCTTGCATCGTGTAGTAGCCGGCGTCGCCGTACATCGGAGGGATGTACATCGCATCGGCAGGCAGGTCATCGAAGTCGTCCACTATGCCATAGCCGCTCACATATCCTGAGTAGGTGAACTCCATGATGCGGAAGCAAACTCGGCGCAACATGGATGGGTGTGCGAGAGCGAAGGCGATGCGGTCAAGATCAAGCATTTCGTCAGGGCGTTTGACCGTGATGAATATGCGCTGCTCGTCGTACTCGTATCCCCTTGTTTTTGTTCGCTGGCAGGCAATTAACTCCACGCGCTGCCCAGACTGCTCGATCTGATCAACGAGGGCGACGATGGCAGAACCTTTACGGGTCATCGCATTGGTACTGGTATGACATGTGGCACCGACGTCGGCGTAAATCTTGACGATGGGCATGGCGTTGCGAGCGCTGGTATCGTCCATCCAAACCATGTGATTCGGCACACCAGCGCAGTAGCTTGGGATGCAAGCTCGCTGACCGGCTACGCC
>CENJ01064765.1_pt1 | contig 14575 bp, 13 predicted proteins | sample 356161 | NCBI WGS metagenome assembly CENJ01 (sample SAMEA2619531, study PRJEB7988) | marine metagenome | biome: marine biome (ENVO:00000447); feature: surface water layer (ENVO:00002042); material: "saline water (ENVO:00002010), including plankton (ENVO:xxxxxxxx)" | depth 5 m
GGTTCAAATAAAAAAGCATCTTTATTTGTGGACAAATTATATAATGAAATAATTACTGTAGGCACTTATAAAGCATCAAGCATAAAAGTTGCTGAAGCTTCTAAAGTTATTGAAAATACACAAAGAGATTTAAATATTGCTTATATGAATGAGCTATCAAATATTTTTTACAAACTAGGTATTGATTTTAATGATGTAATAAACGCTGCAGAAACTAAATGGAATTTTTTGCGTTTTAGCCCTGGTCTGGTTGGAGGGCATTGTATAGGAGTTGATCCATATTATTTAATACATAAATCAAAGGTAGCGGGATATAATCCAAAAGTCATTTCTTCAGCAAGACATTTAAATGATAAAATGGGAAATTTAGTAGCCAATAGATTTATCAAAAAAATGAAAAGTAAATTTATTAAAATAAAAAAATCTAAAATTCTTATTATGGGTTTGACTTTTAAAGAAAATTGCCCCGATTTACGGAATGCTGGAGTATCAAGTGTAATTAAAAATTTAACAAAAAAAAAGTGTGATTTAGATTTTTTTGATCCATTGTCATCCCAAGCAGATATAAAAAAAACATATGGTAAAAAATCAATACTAAAATTAGTTAATAAAAAATACGATGGCATAATTATTGCTGTTGCTCATGATTATTTTAAAAAAATTGGAATTGAAAAAATAATCAAATTAGGAAAAAATAATCATGTTATTTTTGATTTGAAGTCAGTTTTTAATAAAAATTACTCTGATCTTAAATTATAGTATTAATGTTTAGTTAAATATAAAAATGATATCTTTGTTTAAACAAAATAAAGAAAAAATAATAATAAAAATAAATTTAATTCTTACAAATATAAATGAAGTCTAATTATAAATTTAGTTATTCAAGAAAACAAGAATTAATATTTTTAATTTCAGAATTTTTTATATTAATTTTTCAAATAATTATATGTTTACCTCTATTAACTAAGTTAAAAAATTCCTTAAAACATATTAATAAAAAAAAATTGTATATATTGGGTAATGGACCCAGTCTTCAAAAAGATTTATCAAAAATAAAAAAAAATTCACAAATTTTTGCTGTAAATACTTTTTTATCAAAAAAATATTTTAAAGTTTATAAGCCTAATTTTTTATGTTGTATCGACTCTATGTTTTGGGAGAATTACAACAGATTAAGTTCAAGTGTAAAAAAACCAGTAATACAAACCTTTTTAGAACTTAATAAAGTAAATTGGCATATAAAAGTGTTTATTCCAAATAAAGCAAAAAAAATATTCAAATCAAGGATCAACAATAAAAATATTGAAATTATAATTATTCCATCATTATTTTATGATTTTGAATGTACATATTATTTAAGTATTTTAAATTATTTAAAATTACCGCCTCCAAGAATAAATGTTGTAATTACAGCTATTTATATTGGTATAGTTTCTGGGATAAAGAATATTCAATTATTGGGAATAGACATGGATAGAATTTATTCTTTTAAAGTAGATCAAAAAACCAACAAGAGCTACATGGATTATATTCATTTTTCTAAAACTAAAAAAATTCCTATAAAATTTAAAAATAAATTTAAAGATAGAAAAGAAACAAATATGTATATAAAGTTAAAAAGAGAAGCCACAGTATTTAAGTGGTATGCATATCTTTCAATATTAAGTAAGCGAAATAATATTTCATTAAAAAATAAAAGTTCTAAGTCTTTAGTTGATTCTATTGATAGATAAAAAGGGCTAGTGTTGAATATTGATATTTTATGTGTTAGAAAATTTTAATAACAAATTTTTACCATAAATAAAAAACTGACTGAATATTTTGATAATCAAAAAATTTTTTATAAATTCTATACAAGAAATAGTTGATAAATCTGGATTAATAATTGTTAAAAAAAAATTTATTGATTTTGATAAAAATTTTGAACTTTCAAAGTTAAATTTATCAGAAGCTAATATTTTAGTAAATTACAAACTTCATAATCTAATTACAACTGCAGGAAAAAAATTAGGCTCATTAGAAGACCCTTACTATTATGCTTTAAAAGAGTCTTTACCTATTACTGAAAAAAAAAAATTCATCCAGTCATTTACAAATAAAATAAAATTCATAGTTAAATCTCCAAGAACTGCAGCCGAGGCCATTGGCTTAGGTGATTCAAAAATTTTATCTAAATACCCAGAATGGGCTCTGGTAAAACCTTGGGAAGAAAAGTTAATTGAAGAAAGTTATCAATCTTATTTGGTAAAATTTGTGTTAAAAAGAAAAAAATTAAAAAAACTCTATGCAACTATTAATAAAGAAAAAAGAGAGAATATAATCTACAATGATTTAGCATGGGAGTCTCATGCAGAGCAATTCTTTAAATTATATAATTCTATAAATAAAAATGGCTTTAAGAATACTAATTTGGTATCTGTAAATTTATTTGTACATAATGGTGTAAATAGACTCTCACTCAGCGAAGATGGAAATCATAGGACTAGAATTGCGTATGCTCTTGACCTAAATACTATTCCACTTAAAGTTTCAAAAATTGTTGATCTTAATAATGTTAATGATTGGTTTAATGTGAAAAATCAACTCTATACTCCTGAAGAAGCAAAAAAAATATTTGTAAATTATTTTAATTATAGTGGGCAAGGAGCATTCGTATAAATGTTTATAAGTTATATTATAAAAAAACTTATTGTTTTTTTAAAATTGTTTTTTAATAAATTAGGTTTTGCCATTAATTTTTCTTCTGATGGAGAAGATATTATTTTGCAAAAGTGGCTTGCAGGAATTAATAAAGGATTTTATATAGATATAGGTTCACATAAACCGTTCTACTCATCAAACACATATGCATTTTATTTAAACAACTGGAGTGGAATATGTATTGATCCAAACCCAGGTTTAAAGTTCAAATACTCATTATTAAGATCTTCCGATCTATTTTTAAATTCTGCAATAGTACTAAAAAAAAATAGAAAGAATAATTTATTTTACTATTATAAAAAAAATACAGACCTAAATACTTTTTCAAAAAAAAGAGTTTTGATACAGCAAAAACTATATGGAAGATACCCAACAAAAAAGATTAAAGTTAACCAAATAACAATTCAAAGTTTAACAAAGTTAATCTCTAAAAAAGAATTACATTTATTAAATATTGATATTGAAGGTTTGGAGGAAATCATAATTAAATCTTTATTAAAAAAAAAAATTTTTCCATGGTGTATAGCTATTGAAGAATTAGGCAAAACTTGTGAAAATATTAATAAAAGCAAAATAAAAAAATTTTTAAACAAAAATGGATATTTTTTAGCCTCCAAAACATTTTTGACATCAATTTACATAAGAAAAAGTATTCTAAAAAAATTACCCTCTAAATATGTCAGAGAATTAAATTTATAATTTAAATTAATGAAAGTAATTCATTTGAGCAATTCTAATAGTGGTGGTGCCGGTATTGCTGCATATAGAATACATAAATCTTTAATTGAAATTGGATCAAATTCTGAAATGTGGGTTAACGTGAAAACAAATATTGATAATACTGTAAAATCGCCAGCTAATATTATTAACAAGCCCTTAATATTTATGCGTCGTAATGCTAAAAAACCACTCTCATTTTTTTTTAAAACTAAAAATCCAATTTTACATTCGCCTTCATTTATTCCATCCTCATGGATAAAAAAAATTAATGAGAGTAAAGCGGATATTATTAATCTGCATTGGGTACAACATGAAATGTTATCTATATCTGATATTTCAAAAATTGAAAAACCAATAGTTTGGACATTACATGACATGTGGGGTTTTTGTGGAGCAGAACATGTTTCATGGGATGATAGATGGAAAAATGGGTACAATATTAATAATAGACCAGTACATGAAAGTGGATTTGATCTTAACCGATGGACATGGTTAAGAAAAATAAAATATTGGAAAAAACCTATCCAAATAATAACACCAAGTAACTGGTTAACAAAATGTGTTAAGCAAAGTAAATTGATGCAAAATTGGCCATGTGAAACGATACCAAATACAATTGATACTAAATTTTGGAAACAGGTAGATAAAAATTTTTCAAGGCGTGATTTAAATTTACCAAAAAACGACTTAATTATAGCTTTTGGTTCTTTTAATTCGAAGCAAGAGCACAATAAAGGATTTGATTTATTATTAGGTGCTTTGGAAAAAATTAAAAAAGAAAATTTAATAAAATTTCATCTTATTGTTTTTGGACAGAAAAAATCTCAAAAAAAAATATCATTAGACATTCCAGTTCACGATATGGGATACCTTGATGATGAAAAATTAAAAAAATTATATAGTGCAGTCAATGCAGTTGTTATTCCTTCAAGAACAGAGTCTTTTGGGCAAATTGCGTGTGAAGCACATGCATGTGAAACTCCTGTCATTTCCTTTGATACTAGTGGATTAAAAGATATTATTAAACACCGTATTACAGGGTATTTGGCAAAAAAATTTAATACAGAGGACTTATCGTATGGTATCGAATGGGTTTTAGAAAATTCTAAAATTAAAAATCTGGGCTATAATGCTAGAAAACATGTTATAAATAACTTTAACAACAAACTAGTTGCAGAAAAATATTTAGAAATTTACAAAAGACTATCTGAATCTTTAATTTGTAAATGAAAATTTTATTAACCCAATTTTAAAAATTACAATTTTACATGATTAACGTAATTATCCCTGTACACAATAGGATTAAATACACATTACAATGTATAAAATCTCTTAAAAAACAAACTTGCGCTAAAGAGTTTAAAATATTCTTGGTAGACGATGGATCGACAGATGAAACAATAAAAATTATAAATAATAAATTTCCGGAGGTGACAATTTTTAAGGGTGATGGGTCTTTATTTTGGGGAGGTGCTGTAAATTATGGAATTAAAAATGTTTTGAGATTATCAAAGAAAAATGATTGGATTTTATTGGTAAATAATGACGTTGAATTCAAATCAGATGCAATAGCAAAATTGCTACAAAACTCTAAAAAATATAAAAGAAAAGCTGTTATGGGAGCTTTAACTCTTTCTTTTAATGACAAAAAAACAGTTATAAAATCTGGAACCATCGTAAAAAATTGGTTTTTTAACATTACATTGCATAAATTTTTAGGCTTAAATTTAAAAGATTTGAGGCATAAAAAGCCTACAAAAGTTGATTTTCTAACTGGTAGATGTCTTCTTCATCCAGTTGAAATATTTAGAAAAGTAAAAAATTATGACTCAAAAAACTTCCCTCATTACGGAGCAGATGATGAGTTTTCAATGCGAATTAAAAAATTTGGATATGTAACAATTTTATGCCCTTCAAGTATAGTTTTTTTAAAAGATAATCAAAAGAATAATGACAGAGATAAAAAAAAATCAATTTTAACAAATCTTATTTTTACTTTATTCAGTATTAAATCAAGCTCAAATATTATAAATAAATTTAAATTATCATTACTTGTAGTACCTTTTTATGCTAAGTTTAGTTTTTTTATTTTTGGTATAATGAAATCAATTATTATTTTTACAAAGAGATGGTAAATCAAAAGATCAAATTTATTTTAAATTTTTAAATACATAGGCTTAAAATGAAATTAAGAATTAATAATAAATTAATTTTATTAATCTCACTTATTTTTTCAATATTAGTGGGATCAAAATTTTATGGATTTGGAATTGATTATTATTCTGCTTACAGATTTTCTAATGTAGATTATGGCAGTTGGTATGATCGAGGTGGATGGATTGTAAGCACTTTTACAATATTTGATAAGAATATTGGTGTTTATTTAGTAAGTTTTCTGCTCTCACTTAGTTTTGGAATTTTTTTTAAAAAGTTTCAAAATTTTAGAGGAACAAACTCAATTATTTTTTTTATTTTAGTTTATATTATGTCTTTACACACGTGGCCAATTATCATGTCTACTTCAAATGCCATGAGGCAAGGAATTACGATGTCACTTGCTTTTATTTCCTTATCTTTTCTTTTAGAAAAAAAAATTTTTAAATCGTTTTTATTTATGTTCGTCTCAATTTTTATGCATAAATCAGGAATAATACTTTTAATTATATACATTAATGTTCTTTTTTTAAAATTTATATCAGATTATTTAAAAGAAAATAAATATATATCTAATCTTTATATCATATACGGAGTAATCATTTTGTTTTTTATTTATTATCTAATTTTATTTAGTGATAGAGTTGAAGTTAGTTTCTCTAAAATTATTGAAAAAGATTATAGATTTCATTTTGTGCTCATTAGTTTAGTTTATGTATTAATATTTTCATATAAATTTAAATTTTTAAAAAATAATTCTTTCTGTTTATTTTTATATTTATTCAGTTTTGGAATATTATCGATTTTGTTGTTAGGACTTAATTGGGAATATGAAAGATTTATGATGATGATGACTTTACCATATATTTTTATGTTTTCTATGTTATTTACTAAAACTTCATCATATTTATTTTTATTTATTTCAATCAGTTCTTTGCTTTTGTTAACAATTTATAACGGCATGTATGCTGCATTAATATAAATGAAAATTATTTATCTACATCAATATTTTAATACACCTGAAATGCCTGGTAGCACCAGATCTTATGAGTTTTCAAGAAGACTTGTTAAAATGGGCCATGAAGTTGAAATGATAACTACTTATCGAGAACCTTATAAAACTAAAGAATGGTTTAAAACAAGAGATAATGGTATCAATATACATTGGTTACCACTGAATTATTCCAATCATATGAATTTTTTCAGTCGTTTAAAGGTTTTTTTCATATTTGCCTGGAAGTCTTATTTTAAAGCTAAAAAAATCGAAGCAGACATAATTTTTGCAAGTAGCACTCCACTTACAATATCAATTCCTGCTATTTTTATTAAGAAAAGAAAAAATATACCTATGGTTTTTGAGGTGCGAGATTTATGGCCAGACATACCTATTGTGATGAAAATTTTAAAAAATCCTATTTTAATTTATTTAGCTAAAATATTAGAATTATGGGCATACAAAAGTTCTAATTCCATTGTTACCCTCTCTCCAGAAATGAAAAAAGGAATTGTGAAAAAAAAAATTGATCCAAAAAAAATTGCTATTATTCCAAATAGTTCAGATCTAGAAAGATTTATTTTTGATAAAAAATTAGCATTAAAATTTCGTAAGAAGCGCCCCTGGCTACAAAAAAGACCTCTATTAATTTATACGGGAGCTTTCGGCAAAGTAAATGCACTTAACTACACAATTAAATTGGCAAAAGAATTGTTAAGAACAAAATCGGAAATTAGAATTTTACTAATTGGTGATGGTGCAGAAAAAAAAAAATTAGTTGAAGATGCAAAAAAAAACAAAGTTTATAAAAAAAATTTATTTATTGAAAAACCATTACCCAAAAAAGATATGCCAGCGTCTTTATCAGCAGCTAGTATAGTTTCTAATTTTGTAATAGATATAAGAGAAAATTGGGCAAATTCTGCAAACAAGTTTTTTGATGGTTTGGCAGCTGGTAAACCAATATTTTTGAACCATGGAGGATGGATGCAAGATTTAGTATTAATTAATAGATGTGGTTTATGTATGTATGGTAAAAAGATTGAAACAGTAGCAAAAGAATTAGATATAGCTCTTTCTAACAATAAGTGGCTAAAATCCAAAGGAAATTCATCTAAAAAATTGGCAAAAAAATTTTTTGACCGTAATATTCATGCAAAGCAAATAGAAGAGGTATTATCATTGACAAAAAATAATAGATCCAGATTAGTATCTAAAGTAACAAGTAACTTTTACAAATAAATTTAATTTAAATGTATAACCAAAAACAAATAAATTCAGTTATTAAAGTTTTAAAAAATAATAAAACTAATTATTGGACTGGTAAAGAGTGCAAAAATTTTGAAAAAGAATTTTCTGATTATCATAAAATCAAGTATTCTATTGCTGTTTCAAATGGTAGTGTTGCATTAGAGATTGGATTGAAAGGTTTAGATTTAAAAAAAAAAGATGAAGTAATTGTAACACCAAGATCTTTTATAATTTCTGCTAGTAGTGTTTTAAATCTAGGATTAAAACCTGTTTTTGCTGATGTAGATGATAATGGAAACTTAAGTATTGATGGGATAAAAAAAGTTTATAATAAAAATACTAAAGCAATAATTATTGTACACTTGAATGGATTACCATGTGATTTAAACCCAATTTTAACTTTTGTTAAAAATAATAAAGTTTATTTAATTGAAGATTGTTCGCAAGCACATGGAGCAATTTATAATAATAAAAAAGTAGGATCATTTGGAGATATATCCACTTGGTCTTTCTGCCAAGATAAAATTATATCTACAGGTGGTGAGGGGGGTATGATCTCAACTAATAACAAAAAATTATGGTTAAAGTTATGGTCTCTAAAAGACCATGGTAAAAATTATAAAAGTGTATTTTATAAAAAACATAAAACTGGTTTTAGATGGTTACATGATAATTCAGGATCAAATTACCGAATGACAGAAATGCAAGCTACTATCGGAAGGGAACAATTGAAATTATTAGACAAACAAATAAAAAAAAGAAATTCAATAGCCAATTTATATTTACATGAATTTAGAGATTATTATCAAAAATATAATATTTTTAAAAAAGTAGATTTTAAATGTAAAACTTGTCTTCCAAAAAATAGTAAAAAATCTTGTACTCAATGCGTGCACGCTTTTTACCGATTAAATTTATTTATTAATAAGAATAAGATTAATCAAATAAAATTAATAGAGGAACTGAATAAAAAAAAAGTGGACTGTGGTGTAGGTCCATGTCCTGAGATTTATAGAGAAAAAATATTTAAAAAATTTAAATTTTATCCAAAAAAAAGATTGATTAATGCAAGATTACTTGGTGAAACAAGCATTATGTTTCCTATAAATCCTCACAAATCATTAACTCAAATTAAAAATGAAATTTTAAAAACTAAGAGGGTGCTTAAAAAGTATCTTTAAATGTACAGCAAGTTTTTTAAAAGATTTTTAGATATTTTCATAAGTTTAATTATTATTATTTTTTTATTTCCAATAATGATCATAATTTCAATTTTAATTTGGTATAAGATTGGTTTTCCAATTTTTATCCAAAAAAGACCAGGTCTAAACAATAAAATTTTTAATCTTTATAAATTTAAAACTCTTTTAGATAATTCTGAATATGAATATGATATTAAAAGACACAATTCTTTAGGTAATTTTTTAAGAAAAATAGGACTAGATGAATTACCACAATTAATAAATGTTTTACAAAATAAAATGAGTCTTATTGGTCCAAGACCTCTTCTAGTTGAATATTTAGATAAGTATTCTGATTATGAAAAAAAAAGACATCTTGTAAAACCTGGTATAACTGGTTTGGCTCAAGTTTCTCAATCTCTTTATGGTAAGAAATACTGGAATAAAAGTATTAAACTTGATGTTTTTTATGTTTATAATGTAAGTTTTTTATTAGATCTCAAAATAATTTGGAGAACCATTAAATTATTAATTTTTAGAAAAAAAACCTATGATGATTTTATTAAACCATTTTAATTTTTTAATAAATGATATACTCAAATCAATTTATGATTATTAGATAGTCAAAACTCTAATTTTCGTTTTAAGTAGATTTATATGCAGACTTTTTTTTATCAGGAGTGATTTAAAGTGAGAATATTAGTTACTGGTGGTGGTTCCTTATTAGGACAAGGTATAATTAAAGCTCTAAAAAAAATTGATAAAAAATTTTATTTGACTGTAGTAGATGTTAACCCTTTATCTGCTGGATTGTTCTGGGGAGATGCAAGATATATAATACCATATGCTAATTCTGTAGATTATCTTGAAAGTATAAAGAAATTATTACATAAAACAAAACCAGATTTTGTTTTTATAGGCACTGATGTTGAATTGATACACTTTTCAGAAAACAAAAAAATACTTGAGAGCGAATTTGATACAAAAATAATTGTAAGCAGTAATGATGTTATAAAAATTGCAGACGATAAACTTAAGACTGCAAGATTTTTTAAATCAAATGATTTTAAATACCCTATTACAGTTGATCCAAATAATTTAGAGGACCTAGAGGATTTAATTTTAAAAAAAGGTTTTCCACTAATTGTTAAACCTAGGATAGGAGCAAGATCTTTTCAAGTCAGCAAAGTATATGATAAAAAAAGCTTAGATATCCAATTGAAAAAAACAAATTTTCCAATAGTTCAAGAATATATTGGTTCTGATTATAATGAATACACAGCATCTAGCTTATGTTTTGATGGAATTTGTAGAGCGTCAATTGTAATGAGAAGAGATCTAAAAGATGGAAATACCTACAGAACATTTTATGTAGAAAATAAAAAATTTCATTCAAAGATTAAGTCTTGGACAGAAGCACTCAAACCTTTTGGACCCATAAATTTTCAGTTTCGTATTGATAGTAATGGAGAGCCAAAAGTTTTTGAAATTAATGCAAGATTTTCAGGCACTACACCATTACGAGCAATAATGGGTTTCAATGAGATTGAAATGTGTATTAATAAACTAGCTCACAATCAAGAAATTATTCAACCTCCAATAAAAGATTACACAATACTAAGGAATTGGTCAGAGACTATTACAGACTCCTTAGATTTTACTAAAATTGAAAAAATTTAATTTATGCAAGTTTTAATTACAGGCGCATCTGGTTTTGTTGCATCAAAACTTATAAAAAAAATTCGAGATTCTAAAAAACATAAAATAATTGCCTCCTCAAGCACAATTAAGTCTAAAAATATTGTTTACTGGAATGCAAATATATCACCAAAAAAATTTGCCAAAACTTTAAGTGGATTTGATATGGTTATCCATTTAGCATCTTATATACCTCAAAATCATCAAGATGAAGGTGAGGCTAAAAAATGTATAGATATTAATTCAATTGGCACACTTAATCTTTTAAATTCTTGTAAATTAGCAAATGTTAAAAGATTTGTTTTTATTTCAAGTGCAAATATTTTTGCTGCAGACAGTAAAAAAAAAAAAATCACTAAATCAAGTATGATTGATTGCAGACATTCTCCATATTATCTTGGAAGCAAGATTTTAGCTGAAATATTTGTAAAATCTTTAAGTTTAAAAAAAATTTCTACATTAATAATTAGACCTTCATCTATATATGGAGATAATATGAAAAATGGGGCAATCAAAGATATTTCTAGAAAACTACTTAGTAAGCAGAAGATTGTTCTTAAAAATAATGGCAAGTATCAAGCTGATTTTTTATATATCGATGATTTTGTTTCAGTAATTGAAAAATTAGCATTTTCAAAAGTTAATGGTGAAATAAATGTTGGCTCTGGAACGGCAACTAGTATTTATAATCTCACAAAAACTATTGCAAAGATTCATTCTATAAAAAGTAAAAAAATTACTCTATTACCTTATCAAAATAAATACTTTAAAGGCTTTTATCCTGTAGACCTAAATCATTTGCGATCAGTAATAACATTTAAACCTACTAGAATAATGGATGGTCTTAGTAAAATGTTTTTCAAAAAAGATTTATAATGAAGATTGTTATTATAAGTGATCTTCATGCAAACTATTGTGCTTTAAAAGAAGCATTAAAAATAATCGATAAAACAGGATATGATATGATGATTTGTCTTGGTGATATCTTAAGTTATGGAGCTGATATTAAGCAAGTTGTTAACACAATTGGAAATAGAATTAAAAAAAAAAATACTTTATTGATTAAAGGAAACCATGATGAGATATATGATGACATATTTGCCGGTAAGGAATCTAAATATATTGACAGTCTTCCAAATTGGCTAAAAGAGTCAATTTATTTCACTGCTGAAAGATTAAATCAATCTGATTGGGATGAGTTAAAGTTCATAGAGAATTATTCACAAGATGGAGTATTCTATAGTCATGCCAACCCATTTGCAGATAGAGATTGGTCTTATCTTAATAGCTCTTTTAAACTAGAGAAAGCCTCAAAAATTTTGAAAAAGACGAACCATAGAGTTGGTATTTTTGGTCATCTACATAGAGTTTTAAATTCTACATTTTCAGAGAAAAATATTTTAAATATTAATTCTTTACGAGCTAACTCGCTGTCAAATAAAGAAATTAATATCTTAAACACTGGAAGTATTGGCCAACCAAGAGATAAAAATAACCCCAGGCCATCTTTTCTTTGGTTAGACATCAATATTCCAAATGATTTTCGGTTAGAAAATTATCAATATAAATACCAACTAGAATTTTTTGATTATCCTATCAATGAACATTTGAAATCAATTCAAACTAGCACATTGTCCCTTAAAACTAAAGAAAAGTTACTTTCATATTTCATAAAAAAAAACTAAATTTAATAGTTACTTTTCAATTTTTAGTATAATTATATAATTTAATGTTTCATAAAGATGCAAATAAAGAATTGAAAAGAAAAAATCAAGATTCCTCAAGTTATTCAGAACAAACTAAAGATTTTCAATTATCACACATAAACAAGTGGGGGGATAGCTGGAATCTTCATTCTTTAGTAACTCTTCAAAGAGAGTCTATAAGCAGAATTTTATATTATGATAAGTTATATCACAAAATTATAGGAGTTCCTGGGTGTATCATTGAGTTTGGAGTACAATGGGGCGCAACATTATCTCAACTAATTTCTTTAAGGGCAATTTATGAGCCATACAATCATAGAAGGCATATTTATGGCTTTGATACATTCAAAGGATTTATTAATACAGATAAAATTAAAGATGGAAAACATTTAAATGATGGAGATTATAAAGTTAACAAGAATTACGAGGCAAACTTAGAAAAATTATTAAAATTACATGAAAGTAATTGTCCATTACCTCAAATTAAAAAGTTTTCCCTTATTAAAGGTGATGTATCAAAAACTTCAAAACAATGGGTAAAAAATAATCCTCATTCCATTGTTGCTATGGCTATATTTGATATGGATATTTATAAACCTACAAAAGATGCATTAACGAATATAAAGTCAAGATTTACAAAAGGAAGTGTTTTAATTTTTGATGAACTAAATTGTAAAGAATTTCCAGGAGAAACAGAGGCTTTGAATGAGGTTTTGGGGCTCAATAAAATAAAATTAAATCATTACCCTCACCAACCCAGTAGAGCATGGGCAATTTGGGGAGAGTAATTAAAAAAAGTCTAAATTGTTTTCTAATAAAATAATATGTTTGTATACACTACACTTTTAGATTGAACAAAATCATAACCATTTGGTATAATAAATTATATAAAGATGTCATAATATAATGCCAAAAATTAATCATTTTTTAGTTAAACAAACTTTAAATTTACCTCGTTACGCAAAGCAAATTTTAGCTGTTTTAAGTGACGCAGCTTTATGTGTTATTGCTACTTGGATTGCTTTTTATTTGAGATTAGATAAAGCGGTTATATTACAAGACAATAGTTTGTGGGCAGCGATAATTTCTATAATACTCGCAATAACAGTTTTTTGGTTTTCTGGTTTATACAAAACAATATTTCGTTATTCTGGCAAAGCAGTAATCATAACTATTTCAATTGCAATATTGGTTTATGGATTATTATATTTTTCAATAATTACAGTTTATAGCATTAGTGGGGTTCCAAGATCAATTGGCATTATACAAACTCTAGTTTTATTTTTTTTAATATCTGGATCTAGATTAGGCACAAAATATTTGTTTAGTTTTTTAGAAAATAATAAGAAAAGTAATTTAAGTACACCAATAGCACTAGTCTATGGAGCGGGGAATTCAGGTAGACAAATAGTTAATGCTTTAGACAGTAGTAAAAAAATGAGAGTGGTAGGATTTATTGACGATGACCCAAATTTGCAAGGACAAATTTTAAATGGTCATTATATATACTCATCTGATAATCTAAAAAATCTCGTTGATTTAAAAAAAGTAACAAATATATTACTAGCTCTTCCATCTTTAAATCGAAATAAAAGAAATAAAATTTTAAATAAAATTAAAAAATACAAAGTTGTTACCAGCACTCTTCCTAGTATTTCAGATTTAACTGAAGGTAAAATTACTTTATCAGATATTCGAGAATTAGATATTGGAGATATTTTGGGAAGAGAACAAATATTGCCAAACAATAAGTTATTAAATCAAAACGTAAGATCAAAGGTAGTTTTAGTTACTGGTGCCGGTGGCTCTATAGGATCAGAATTATGCAAACAAATTTTAAAACAATCACCTATAAAATTGTTATTAGTTGAGGTTAATGAATATGCATTGTACAAAATTCATCAAGACTTAGAGGAAATAAAAGAAAAATCAGGTCACAATCTGAAAAATGTAAAAGTTATTCCTTTATTATCATCGGTTCAAAATATAGACAGAATGAGGCATATAATTGAAACTTATAAGCCAAACACCCTCTATCACGCAGCAGCTTATAAACATGTGCCGCTAGTAGAGGAAAATATTTGTGAGGGTGTGAGAAACAATGTTATGGGAACATTAAATATTGCAAAGATTGCAATAGAACAAAAAGTTTCTAATTTTGTGCTTATTTC
>CENJ01098307.1_pt1 | contig 14573 bp, 11 predicted proteins | sample 356161 | NCBI WGS metagenome assembly CENJ01 (sample SAMEA2619531, study PRJEB7988) | marine metagenome | biome: marine biome (ENVO:00000447); feature: surface water layer (ENVO:00002042); material: "saline water (ENVO:00002010), including plankton (ENVO:xxxxxxxx)" | depth 5 m
TCTTTATCAAGATTGACGAAAACCATTTTGCCGAAAACTTCAACAGCGACCTCAACCAGACTGTGACAGGACTTGTCAAAATCCGGGAAATCGCGTGGGTCGCGCATATTAATCAGGTGACCTTTATCATCATAAGACCAGCCATGATAGGTGCACACAAAAAGGTTGCGACGGCCTGTTTGCTCACGCACAACAGGGGCACCACGATGACGGCAGGTGTTATAAAAACCGCGTAATTTATCATCACGTCCGCGCACAATAAAAATCGGGGACCCGATGCGCTCCCAAAGGTAAAAACTGCCGGGTTCAGGCAATTCATCCATATGGCAGGCGTAGAGCCAACTTTTTTTCCAAAGATGTTCTATTTCAAGATCAAAAAAAGCCTGATCTGTGTATCTTTTGGCTGGGATTGGCGGCAGTTTAGGAAATCCCGGTGGGGGTCCCTCACGGGACTGCTCGTATGCCATACCTTTTTCTAAAGATTCAATGCGTGCAGCGTCCATTTGACATCCTAAATATGTAAAATTTCAGTGTAAGTATCAAAACATATAAAGAAAATGTATATAACTCTCAATCATACCAGTTCACTTTTATGAAAAGAATTATTACTAAAGACCTTAACTCTTTATAAGTTTAAATATATGTCTAAACCTCTAGAAAATATAAGAATTGTCGATATTGGCCGTTATGTCGCAGGACCTTATTGTGCCACACTTCTGGGTGCACTTGGGGCAGATGTAATTCGGGTCGAGCGTCCTGATGGTGGTGAAGATAGATTTATTTCGCCCCTTTCATTTGATGATAATGGGCAGCCCGGTGAAGGCGGTTTGATATACCAAACCGGATGGGGCAAAAAATCCCTTTCTCTCAACTTTTCTGATGAACGCGGGCGCGAGATTCTAGGCAAATTAGTTGCTACGGCAGACATTGTGGTCGCCAATCTGCCGCCTGCGGCACTTAAACGCCTCGGTTTGGACTGGGAAACACTCTATCAACGCCATCCTGAGATAATTCTGGTAACCCAAACCGGGTTTGGTGATACAGGGCCAGACAGCACAAAGGGTGGCTTTGACGGTATCGGGCAGGCGATGTCCGGCGCGATGTATCTCACCGGAACCCCCGGAAACCCGGCCAAGGCAGGTGCGCCCTATGTCGACTATGCGACAGCGTTGATGTCTGCGTTTGCAACCATGGCTGCGCTGATGGAACGTGAAAAGACCGGCCAAGGCCAGCATGTTCAGACATCTTTGTTAAATACAGCACTGGCGGTGATGAACGCGCATCTCATTGAACAGGATGTTACCGGAATTAACCGTGTCGGAACGGGCAACCGCGTACAGACCTCTGGACCCTCCGATGTTTTTGCAACGTCGGACGGGCATATTCTGGTGCATACGGTGGGCAATAACTTGTTTAAACGATGGGCAGAGACTGTCGGTAAATCTGAGCTTGTCGAGGATGAGCGGTTTCAGTCTGACCAGCATCGAGGAGACAATAATCAGGTCTTGTGCGATATTATGGCTGAATGGTGTGCGCAACGAACGACATCGGAGGCATTAGCAATGCTGCAGGAAAAGGGTGTACCCAGTGGGCCTGTTTTATCGCTACAGCAAGCCCTTGACAATCCGCAAGCTGACGCCATGTCTTATTTTACATCTGTTGCTGTCAATGGAATGGAAGGCACATTTGCCCCTGTTCTGGGTCTGCCGGCACAATTTTCATCATTGACCCCCAATACGCCGACGGCGCCACCGGAAATCGGGGGACATAATGCAGAAATTTTAAGTGAGCTTGGGCTATCCGAGGCTCAAATTGAAGAACTCGAAGCACAAGGCATTATTTAGCCGATAGGGAGATATCATGGATTTCAAATTAACCGAGGATCAGCAGGCCTTTCAGCAAACTGCCAGAGATTTCGCAAAATCTGAATTGCCTGAAGCCGCGCAAATTTGCGAGACAGAAGCCTCACCCCCGACCCATGAACTTATCCGCAAATACGGCGAGATGGGCTTTTTGGGCATTAATGTGCCTGAAGAATATGGCGGGCTTGGTCTCGGCAATATCGACGCGCTGATTGTGCTCGAAGAATTTGCCAAAATATCTTCAGCCATTGCCTTTCCTGTTTTCGAGTCGTGTGTCGGGCCGGTGAAAGCGATTGAGCATTTTGCCGAAGAAAGCCTGAAGAAAAGAGTCATTCCTGAAGTCTGTTCCGGAGACATGATTGTAGCAGTGGCTATGTCCGAGCCGGATGCCGGGTCGGCTTTGACGGATTTGAAGACCAAAGGCCGTGTAACAAATGACAAGGTGATTTTGAACGGGCTAAAAAGATGGTGTTCCGGCGGCGGTCATGCGGATAGCTATGTTGTATATTGCCGTTTGTCCGATGATCCGGGTGCCAAAGGCATTGGTGCCGTTTTTGTTGAAAAAGATGCCCCCGGCATATCTTTCGGTCAGCAGGAAAGTCTTATGGGCTTCCGCGGTGTTCCATCCTGTGACATTTTCCTGGATGATGCTGAAGTACCGTTGGAAAATATTATTGTTCCGGCAGGTGGGTTTAAAAAACTGATGGAAGCATTTGATCTTGAGCGTTGCGGCAATGCCACCATGGCACTGGGGCAGGCCTCCGGCGCGCTTGAAGAGGTGATGACCTATGTGCAGGACCGCAAGCAATTCGGTAAACCAATTGTCGATTTTCAGGCAGTTCAGATCAGGCTGGCGGAAATGCAGATGCGTGTAGAAGCGGCACGCCTGTTGATACATCGTGCCGCCTCAAATGCTGAAGATAATCTGCCGAGTATTCTCGACTCCTCAGTAGCAAAATGTTTTGCCAATGAAATTGCCCGCGAAGTAACCTCCAACGCTGTTCAGATGATGGGAGCGTATGGGTATTCGAAGGATTTCAATATGGAACGCCGGATGCGTGACTCATGGGGCTGGGGAATTGCCGGAGGTGCTATTGATATTCAAAAGGTGAATATTGCCTCCGCTATGGTGGGTCGACGATTCAATCAACGTGCTCAGTAGGTTTTCAGCAGGAGTTTAAGGTGTCTGATAATTTTGTGTTGGCAACAGGGGTTGATACCCTCGCAGAAAATGAAAACCGTGCCTTTGATTTAAATGGCGTGTCGGTTCTGATTTGCAAAACCGTGGATGATATTTACGCAGTTGAAAATATGTGTACGCATCAACTTCAGCCACTTGAAGGCGGGCGTATTCGTGGGTGCTTCATATTCTGTCCGCTTCATGGGCAGAGGTTTGATTTAAAAGACGGCTCACCGATTGGTGCCCTGACAAAAAAACCGATACGGGTTTTTCCGGTCAAAATTGAAAATGAAGAAATTTATGTTGATATGGGCGCTTAATCTGCCGTGAGGTAGCGCTTTTGCAACTCTTCCAATTCAGAGGGACCAAGTTCGAGGCCTTCCTTGAGGAAACTTTCGACAGAACCATACTCTTCTTGAATGGTTTCAAAACCTGCATTCAGATAATCTGCCTGAACTTTCATGACCGCATCCAGCAAATCATCCGCGATGTCACGCTCAAGACGCTCCTTGAGGTTCTTCTTGCGAATTTCTGTGGAGGCTGCAGTAAGTGTATTCGTCAGCAAATAATCTTTCATAATGGTGTCTTCCGGCACCTTAAGAGCAGTTAAAATCATCGCTGCTGCAAAACCTGTGCGGTCTTTGCCGCCCATACAGTGAAACAGCAGGGGAATATTCTCATCTTCAAGCAGTAGCTTAAAGAAATTGGCAAAAACATTATTATGGTGACTGACGAAGCGGCGATTGGCGGCTTTCATCATATCATGCAGATGGCCGGCGTCTGATAAATCACCACTGAAAAGACTGCGCCACATGTCTTCAACAAAAGCACCGCCCTCAAAAACTTCCATCCATAAGGTCTGGGTGTCTTCCAGCGTATCCGTGCGGCTAGGGGCTTCTTTCCTCTCATGATCTGAACGAAAGTCAATTATTTTGCGAATATTAAGTCTTTTAAAATAATCCATATCAGCGTCGGTCAGTGCAGACAGCCTGTCAGCTCTGTACATGACACCCCACTTGACGGCCTTGCCGTCCTGATTGATGTAGCCGCCCATATCTCGGAAGTTACGGGGGCCGTCAAAGGGAAGACGCCGCCATTTTTCGCGTTCGGTTTTGTCGGTTACGGCAGGAATGGGACGGGCTGCGCTTGGCGTTTCATTGGGGTCTTGCGAATTTTTATCTAGCATTATGTCTAACTTTTTAACTGGTATTTATCAAATACAGGAACACCCTAGTGAGGCATTGTAACAGAAATATGATAGGCCTAGTCTAAATCAAGAATTGATTTTAACCAGTCCATAAACGCATCTCCTGTGGCGACGCGGTCAATATCTTTTGCGGTTAACATGGCAAGCGCTGCCCCGGTTTCAAACTGTATCGTCTGTGTGGCGCATTTTGATACATCTGTGTCCTTTGACATTTTTCCAAGGCTTTTCAGCCGCGAAAAAAGCTTTTCCAAGTAAATGATACGCGCAGATTCTGCTTGTCTGAAGCGGGTTCTGAAAATCGGGTTTTGAGCAGCAAACCCCATTAATTCAAGCCGTACCCTCCAGTGGTTTCTTGTCGCGTCATTATAGGGTAGGCCATTCTTGATGGCCTCAAGAAAGGCAATTGCCGGATCCGAATGATGAGGGAGCAAGGCGCCTTGTTGCATGGCCGGTAAGATTTTATCGCTCAACACTGCGCTGATTAGGTCATCTCTGGAACTGAAATGATAGGTCAGCGTGCCGAGCGAGCAATTAGCCTGATTGGCAATATGTCGGAATGTCAGCCTGTCTAGTCCATGCATGGAGATAAAGTCATACGCCACATTAATTAAACCTGCCGACCCGATACGGCGGGGGTGGTTTTTGGGGGATTTATCGTCAGTTTTATCAGATGTCTTTACTGCCATTATGCCTCGATAATGCCTCGCTCGATTAACCCTTTAATCACGCGCTCGGCAGCATCTTCCACACTCATATCATCCGTATTAATTTCAATTTCAGGGTTTTCAGGCGCTTCATAGGGGCTGTCGATACCGGTAAAGTTTTTCAGATTTCCGGCGCGTGCTTTTTTATAAAGCCCTTTCGGGTCTCTGGTTTCAGCAACAGATAAGGGGGTATTCACAAAAATTTCAATGAACTCGCCCTCTTCCATAAGGTTGCGTGCCAGTTCTCTTTCAGCCCGGAAAGGAGAAATAAATGAAACAAGCGTAATTAATCCGGCATCAACCATAAGTTTTGAAACTTCGGCAACACGGCGGATATTCTCTACTCGGTCAGCATCAGTAAAACCCAGATCGCGGTTAAGGCCATGACGGACATTATCACCATCCAAAATAAAACTATGCCGTCCGGAGGCGAAAAGGCGCCTTTGGACTTCATTCGCAATCGTGGATTTGCCGGAACCTGACAAACCCGTAAACCATAAAACTGCAGGGCTTTGACCTTTTTGTTCGGCATTGGCCGCTTTGTTGATATCAAGATTCTGCCAATGAATATTGGCTGCCCGCCTTAGCGGGAAATTAATCATGCCCATGCCGACAGTATTATTGGTCATACGGTCAATCAGAATAAAGCTGCCGGTTTGGCGATTTTCATTATAGCTGTCAAATGCAATCGGGCGATCCACGGCAAGTGTACAATTCCCAATCTCATTAAGTTGTAATGTCTTCGCCGGTAATTTTTGCAGCGTATTTACATCTGTTTTATGTTTGGGTGCATTGACGGTTGCTGAAACGAGCCTGGAGCTTGTTTTCATTCTGTACGAACGCCCGGGTAGCATCGGCTCTTCTGACAGCCAGATGATGGTGGTATCAAACTGATCGGAAATTTCGGGCGGGGTCTCGGAGGTTGCAATCACATCACCACGAGAAATATCTATCTCATCGGTGAGGGTCAGTGTCACAGATTGTCCGGATACGGCTTCATCCAAATCACTATCCATAGTGACGATACGGGCGATTTTGCTTTGTTTGCCGGATGGTAAAACACGCACATCATCCCCGGGACGGACAATACCGCCGGCAATGCGCCCGGCATAACCTCTGAAATCTAAATCGGGTCGGTTGACCCATTGCACGGGCATACGGAACGGCAGGCTGGTTTCCTCGGCTTCGACATCCACACCCTCAAGATAACCAAGCAGGCTTGGTCCCTCATACCAGGGCATGTACCGACTGCCATCGACAACATTATCTCCTGCCAAAGCCGACACGGGAATGGCGTGAAGATTAGGAATATCGAGTTGATCGGCAAAGGTTTTGAAGTCGTCATCAATCTCGTTGAAAACCTTTTCACTGTAATCAACCAAATCCATCTTATTCACTGCCAAAACAATATGTCGGACACCTAGCTGTGAGGCGATAAAGGCATGGCGTTTCGTTTGGGTCAGCACCCCTTGGCGGGCATCTATCAAGAGCACTGCCAAATCTGCCGTCGATGCGCCGGTTGCCATATTGCGTGTATATTGCTCATGACCGGGGGTATCGGCGACGATAAACTTTCGGTGTTCAGTGGCGAAAAAACGATATGCAACATCAATGGTGATGCCTTGTTCGCGTTCCGCTGCCAAGCCGTCGACCAAAAGAGCGAAGTCAATATTCTCACCCTGTGTGCCAACTTTCTTCGAGTCTTGCTCAAGTGCAGTAAGCTGGTCTTCAAAAATCATTTTTGACTCATAAAGCAACCGTCCGATGAGCGTGGATTTGCCGTCATCAACGGAGCCGCAAGTGATGAAACGTAAAAGAGATTTATTTTCATGCGCCTTCAAATACGCGTCGATATCACTTGATATTAAATCGGACTGGTGCATTAGAAATACCCCTCTTGTTTTTTCTTCTCCATTGAGGCGGATTGGTCATGGTCAATGACACGGCCTTGGCGTTCTGAGGTGCGGGTGAGGAGCATCTCCTGAATAATGTCTTGTAATGTATCGGCCGTGCTTTCCACCGCACCCGTTAGAGGGTAACAACCCAATGTTCTAAAGCGCACATTCTTAAGTATTGGCTGTTCGTCGTCTCTGAGCGGCATGCGGTCATCATCAACCATAATGAGCGTGCCATCGCGCTCGACAACAGGACGTTCGGCGGCAAAATACAGCGGGACAATCGGGATTTGCTCAAGATGTATGTATTGCCAGATATCCAACTCGGTCCAGTTGGAAAGTGGAAAGACACGAATTGACTCACCTTCATGCTTTTGAACATTATAAATTGACCATAATTCCGGGCGCTGGTTTTTTGGATCCCATTGGTGCTGGGCCGATCTAAAAGAGAAAATCCGCTCTTTGGCGCGACTTTTTTCTTCGTCTCTGCGTGCGCCCCCGAAGGCGGCATCAAATTCATATTTATCAAGCGCCTGTTTCAGCGCCTGTGTTTTCATAATATCTGTATGGACAGCTGACCCATGGGTAAAAGGACCAATGCCATCGGCCAATCCCTCGGGATTTGTGTGGGTTAGCAACTCAAGTCCCAGTTTAGCAACCAGATCATCCCGAAATGAAATCATTTCCTTAAACTTCCAGCCCGTATCTACATGGAGAAGTGGAAAAGGTGGTTTTGAGGGGTAAAAGGCTTTCATGGCGAGGTGAAGCATCACAGCGCTGTCCTTGCCGACAGAATAAAGCATAACAGGGTTTTGTGCCTCAGAGACAACTTCACGCATAATGTGAATGGCCTCTGCCTCTAGTCTCTGAAGATGTGTCAGGTGAATTTGTGCGGTTGCAGACATAATAAATCTTTCATTTGAAGATGGTAAGTTTGCATGTAACCCCGCGAATTACAATCATATTCGCACATATGTACGAATAAATATAAATTATGCTCCTTTCCCTGTTTCCACCCGCTTACAGTATTGTTTTGGCTTGTAATTCGGATTGGGTTGGATAATCATGACGACAGATAAATTCAGTGAGGGACACATGGCTGCAGTTTTTGAAACACCAATGGATATGCTGGGCACCGAGGGACAGACACTCGGGACATCAGAATGGATGGAAATCGACCAAGATAGGGTCAACATGTTCGCCGATGCGACCGGCGACCATCAATGGATTCACATAAATAAGGAAATGGCAGAACAAAGCCCGTTCGGGACTACCATTGCACATGGTTTTCTAACTCTTTCGCTGTTACCAATGCTGATGAAAGAGACTTACTCGATTACTAAAGTCGCCATGGGCATTAATTATGGGTGCAACAAGGTGCGTTTTATCAATCCGGTGAAGGTTGGATCTCGTGTGCGCGGTATATCCGAAGTTGTATCTGTAGAAGAAGCGGGTGGTGGCATTCAATTGGTTGTCAAAGCAACAATTGAAATTGAAGGCGAAGAAAAACCGGCCTGTGTGGCAGAGACCGTCACGCGCCTGTTTGGTTGATTAAACTTTAAAACTTAATGCTTGAAGTGGCGCATTCCTGTGACCACCATTGCCAGCCCTGCCTCATCTGCGGCGGCAATCACTTCATCATCACGAATGGAACCGCCCGGTTGAATGACGGCGGTTACGCCAGCTTGCGCGGCGCTGATTAGCCCGTCTGCAAAAGGGAAGAATGCATCTGAAGCGACAACCGACCCTTTTGTCAGGGCTTCCTTTTCATCTGCTGCTCTGGCGGCATCTTCAGACTTACTCGCGGCGATACGCGCACTGTCAATCCGGCTCATCTGCCCGGCGCCAATGCCGACTGTCGCGCCGTTTTTGGCATAAACAATTGCATTGGATTTCACATGCTTGGCGACCCTGAAAGCGAACAGCATATCTTTTAGCTCTCTGTCATCGGGCTGGCGCTTCGTCACAACTTGAAGCATATCTTGGCTGATACGGCCATTATCTCTATTCTGCACAAGTAAGCCGCCGCTGACGGTTCTGACATCCAGCCCCGCTTCGCTGGGGTCAGGCATGCCGCCGGTGAGCAAGAGGCGCAGATTTTTCTTTTCCCCAATAATTGCGCGGGCATCTTCATCAGCATCGGGAGCAATAATAACTTCCGTAAAAATTTTGGTTACAGCCGCTGCGGTTTCTGCATCAAGTGGTTTGTTAAGTGCGATAATCCCGCCAAAGGCGCTGACAGGATCGCATTTAAGAGCATTCGCAAAAGCGTCTGACATGGTCGCTGCTGTTGCAACGCCACAAGGGTTGGCGTGTTTGATAATCGCACAGGCCGGCATGTCGGCATCCATTTCAGCAACAAGTTCAAAGGCCGCATTGGTGTCGTTTATGTTATTAAAGGAAAGTTCTTTCCCTTGAATTTGCTCTGCAGTGGCGACGCCAAAACGTTCCGCCCCCCCAACATAAAAACCTGCATTCTGATGCGGGTTCTCTCCATATCTAAGTGATTGCTTCAAACGCCCGCCAAGACTGCGGTAATCCGGCTCTGTTTGTGTATCCAGTTGGTCAGCAAACCAGTTTGAAATCGCGGCATCATAAGCTGCCGTTCTTGCATACGCCTTTTGCGCTAAACTTTTGCGTAAGCTGCCCGGTAATTTCCCGTCATGTTTGTCAAGCGCTTCAAGGACTTGCGTGAAATCTTGATTATCAACAATAACGGCAACATCACCATGGTTCTTGGCTGCCGCACGGATCATAGCCGGGCCGCCAATATCAATATTCTCGATGCATTTATCAAAATCACCACCTGCCGCGAGGGTTTTCTCAAACGGATAAAGGTTCACCACCAGCATATCAATGGGCTGGATGTTGTGTTCCGTCATCGCGGCTTGGTGCGTTTCATTATTGCGTATGGCGAGCAGCCCCCCATGAACGCCGGGATGGAGCGTCTTGACACGGCCGTCCATCATATCTGGATAGCCGGTTAATTCTGCAACGTCACGCACGGCAAGACCTGCCTTTGACAGTGTGTCTGCCGTCCCGCCGGTTGAGACCAGTTCAATATTTTTTTCTGCCAACGCTGTTGCAAAATCAACAATGCCATCCTTGTCGGAAACCGAAATCAAGGCTCTTGAAACCGGACGAAGAGAATTAACCAAACCTATATCTCCTTTTGAACGACATTAAATTGTTAAAATACGAGCTTATAAAAGGGCTCAAAGTAAACGGTCGACATAGAGTCGATATGCAGGGATTCGACAGGCCGAGCAAGGTGAGTCCACCTCACTTTTGTTCAATGTCGTGGGCAACTTTTAGACCCCAATTAATGAAAGCTCCATTGCTGTCCGGCATACCCGTCAGCACGATTTGATTGCTGCGTACCGGATAACCGTGGGCACCCATATAAACGCTTTCCATGACCTGCATACTCTCCAGATGTGTTCCGCTACACAGAAAAATCCAGCCCGGTCCTTTTTTATAAGCGAGTAAAACGGATTTCCCGTCAGATGATGCGGAGACATTAATATCGGGGTGTAGATGAAATCGTATGACAAACTTGGACGGTGTTTGTGTCTTGCCGGATGGGAGAAGTGAGTCCTCTCCCCGGAAGTCATAACCATCCGTCATCAAATAGATGCGCCGATGATGGGAATAGCCATTTAACTTTGCAAACAGATTATGCGAGGCTTCCAACCATGTGCCACCCGGGTCTTCAATTCGTCTGGCGACACATTTTAAATTTGGTGCCGATAATCTCGTGCCAAGCATTTTCTTGGAGAACTCACTTTTTAAGAAAAAGTTTGATGACAAACTCGGAAAGCTCAGTGTGTTATGCGCCGCAGGCGTACGCGATGCCTCTCGCCACTCGTTACCATTAACAAGATTAGGACCACAATTAACAAAAATGCGCTGAGCGTTATGCGTAAACTCAAATGCCAATGGCGCGACATGTGCTTGTTGGCTGTAGCTTGCCGGCGGGGTCTTGCCAACATCCATCATAATATGGCTCTGACCTGAAATAAGTTTCTGATAGCCGCTGGATGTTGCGTATTGAAAGCCTTTGGATTTTTTTTGCTTCAGCTTTTTGGCAGCGTCAATTAAAGGCTTTTCACCTTGTGTGCTGCCGTTAAAAACACAGAATTGACCATCTGGATAGCAATAAAAATCAATCGCTGAGGAAATGAGGTTACAGCTTGTATTGATATCCTGCGGAACTTCAATCTGCCTCTGTTGCATGGCATGACGAATAGCGGTGAGATCCATCAGAATTTGTGCGAGGAGCTTCGGCTCGCGGCTAATATGGCCGCCATCTTGTAATATTTGTTTTTTTAATTCACGACATAAAATTCTGATGCCTGTTTGAAGTCGTCCTCCTCCGCCTGTTATCGCAAAAGCAGAATAGGTCAGGCCGGAGGCTGAAACGATACGTGCATAACCCGGGAGTGTACTTTCTGCCATATGCTCCAGATAGCGTGCCTGTGTACCCATAGACGCGAGGACTTTGGCACGGTCTATGGTTGTCATGAGGGGTATTAGAAATGGCAATGCCTGACTCCAGACCATCAGCCTGCGGGCAACAATTTCCGACTTCCAAGCCAGTCGATTGCTCAATGAGGTGTAGGTGATCCAGTCAAGAATAGCCTGAACGGCAATCGTGTTTGCTTTGGGCGTGTTGAGTACGATAACGTGCTGCAACCAATCAAAACTTTGAAGAGACATTGCCCATTCCTCATTGGGTGGGCGCAGATAAAAAGGGTTGTTGCCAGGTGCGTGAACAATCGCCCCGGGCAGAGAATAGTCGCCATTAAGCCAAGCCTCTCCTCTTGCCGGATTGCCGGGGCTTAATGATGCAGGGTAGGAGATACCCGGCTCAGAATAAGGGCCGTCCAATAAAGGCCTGTTGGGTAAATATATGAGAAGCCAGCGTTTAAGCTTCCAGAAAACCTTGAGAATAAAGGCGGCTATCAAATCAGTATAATGCATTAAGCAAAACCGCTTATTGTTCTAGCCGGAGGGCCTTAGAGCCTTGATGTTGTCGGCATAGGCCTGCCTTCCGTTTTGGAATACGGCAGTTCCTGCAACAAGCACATCGGCTCCGGCGGCAATAATATCCTCGGCATTTTCTGAATTAACGCCGCCGTCAACTTCCAGTTCTATCTGTCGTCCGGCAGCGGTGATGAGGTCGCGGATGCGACGGATTTTATCTAATTGAGTTTTAATAAATTTCTGACCGCCAAAACCGGGATTAACTGACATGACAAGAATGAGATCAATATCATCAATTAACTCTTCAAGCGCGGCAATCGGTGTTGCCGGGTTCAAGGATATACCGGCTTTACATCCGGCGGCTTTAATGGCTTGGACGGTCCGATGTGGATGCGGACCGGCTTCAGGGTGGAATGTAATGATATCCGCGCCTGCTTCAGCAAATAGGTCGATAAAAGAATCTACCGGAGATATCATGAGATGGACATCAAGCGGTTTGCTGGCATGCGGTTTTATTGCTTTGACAACACTCGGTCCGATGGTCAAATTCGGGACAAAATGCCCGTCCATGACATCTACATGAACATAATCACAACCGGCTTCACATATTGCAGCTACCTCTTCCCCAAGACAGGCAAAATCTGCCGCAAGAATGGAAGGTGAAATTTTTACTCTGCTGTCGGGACCCATGGATTCCCCTAATTATTAGTGAATTATGTAATGATTAAAGCACTTTAACGCTTCAAGCAAGCAAGTGATGAGGGGTTATACAGTGTTTTATTAAGGGGCTAGTCTAAGGTGCCAGATTAAGGTGCCAGATTAAGGTGCTTGAATGCCTAGCCCATCAAGGAGAGGTTTGAGATGCGCGGCATAGGCCTCCCAGTCGCGTGAGCTGTTTTTATACATTTTCTCTCGCACCTGAACCTGACTTGCCGTTCTGACATTACGCGCAGTTTTATGGAAGTCGATACAGGCAGGTTCGAAGTCGAGATGACAAAAATCTAACAAGCTCTGTGTTTCTTTTTCTTGATTTAACGTCAGTTTCTCGTAATCGAGTTCATAAATGGCATCACCAAATTTTTTCTGCCAGAAGCTCATCAAATCCAGATAGGCCTTATACTGGTGCGCTAGATTTTCAAGGGTATAGCTATAGTCCATACCGCGAGATTTGAAGTGATGCTTGAAACTAGACCAGCAAACAGCCATTGGGTTTCTGCTGGTATGGATAATTTTAGCTTCGGGAAAGGCTGCATGAATAAATCCAAGACGAAAAAAATTATGAGGCATTTTATCTGTGATAAGGCTCTCAGAACATTCAATTTCAGAAACACTATCTAAATAACTCTGCCCGATTGACCCGAAAGCTGTATCGGTAAGTTTTACATCAGGTTGGCGTGAGAAATGATACATAAGTTCGCCCGTCGCTTCGGCCATAGCGCTGAGTTCCCCCCCGCCAAACACTTTGGAATGACTGGCAAGAATTTGCTCGACAAGACTTGTTCCCGAGCGCGGCATGCCAACAATAAAAATCATTTTCTTATTGTCTTGATTGGTTTTTGGGCAAGCCAAATCCTGGTTTAGTCGCTTGAAATCAATGGGGCTGAAAATATGCTTCAAGGTGAAGCATAGTTTATCTATATAACCCGTGTCATAGGGGTGCAGGGCTTCATGAAGCTGGTTAGCTTTATTTAAAATATTAAACGCCTTGGCTGTCTGTCCTAAATCGTCATAGGCCTTACCTAAGGCAAAGCCGACATTGATGTTTTCCACATCGGGCGTTGCAGGTTTTTCTTTTAAAGCTTTGTTAAATGATCTCTCCAACCCCTCCAGATCCACCATCTTGGGGTCCGTAATCTTTTGAAGCTTAATCATCGCGGCTAAGGTCTTGGAATTATTTTTATCTATTGCCAGAGCATTTTTGAATGATTGGGTAGCCTCGCGATTTTTGCCGGCAACCATATAGATATCCCCCTGCATCACATAAGCATCAACAGAAGACTGTTCTGCTTGAATCAGAGTGTCGCAAAGTTTTAAAGCTTCATCCGTTCTATCTGCTCCGTTTAGGGCTTCAATCAGAGATAGCCTGACTTGAGTTTGTAACTGATGATTATCTTTAGGGATTATCTCCAAGTATTTTTTATAGAAGCCGACCGCTTTGGCAAATTTTTTAGCCTCATAGAATGTATTGCCCAGAACTTTGATAATTTCCGGGTTATCCGGTTCAAGAGCATAGGCCTTTTCAAGGGCATTGGCGGCGAGGTGATAAAGCTCGACGCCATTATAGCCATTAACAAGTGCATAAAGAGACGGTAAGTGATTTGGATTGCGCGCAAGATAAGCTTTGCCTGTCGTAATCTGACCGCGATAGTCATTTAAATAATTGAAGCAGCTGAGGAGGTTTGTGACATGAACTTCCTCGTTCGGATGAATTTGGACAAGTTTTTTTAGATAAGGAAGCGCCCCCCGATGATCCTTTTGCATGATGAATGTTCTGGCAATCATCTCAATCAACATGGGATTGTCGGGATAACTTTTAAGTAAGTCTGTCGCGTAATTTAGTGTGTCGTTAAGTTGTCCTTTTTGGAGCAAGTGAGTGAGTTTTTGGCGTTCCGCATCTTGAATTGTTACCGAAGAGACAGCAGTATCATTCCTCACAATATTTGGGGCTGCTTCACTTGAAGTTGCCAGATGAGCGGATGTGGAAGATAGCCCTTGAAGTGCGTCTAAGGCAGTGCGGGC
>CENJ01057153.1_pt1 | contig 14572 bp, 11 predicted proteins | sample 356161 | NCBI WGS metagenome assembly CENJ01 (sample SAMEA2619531, study PRJEB7988) | marine metagenome | biome: marine biome (ENVO:00000447); feature: surface water layer (ENVO:00002042); material: "saline water (ENVO:00002010), including plankton (ENVO:xxxxxxxx)" | depth 5 m
ACCTTGGGTCTTTTGCTTTTGGAGGGATCAGGCGGAATAACAAAAAACACTTCCGAAGGCCTTGCTCTTCTACGTAAGGCAGCAAGCCAAGACCATCAATTGGCTAATCTATACCTGAAAAAACGGGAAGGTCGAAGTGATCCATCTTCTTCCCAACCGAGGATTTCCAAGGAAATCACACCCAAACCTTATCCCACCGATGATCGTTCAACCTTAGAAAGGGCGAGGCAATATTATACCGGTGTGGGCAAGACCAAGGATTATGACACTGCCTATGGTCTTTTTCTCCCGCTTGCTCAAGGAGGCAATGCGGAGGCAGCTCGGTTCGTAGGCTTAATGAAACTCACAGGGAAAGGAACAGCTCGAGATACTACTTCCGCTAGGCAATGGCTCTCTATTGCCGCACAAAAAGGCGATCGGGTGGCCATTCGACTCCTTGAGGAATACAAAGCTCTTTTTTAGAAAAAGTGACACTATGGCTCGCGTGGATTGCGGGTTTAAATTTTGCCGTGCCATAAAGGCGCTTTTAGGGGTGCTTAGCCCTTGAAACAAGGGTTTTATGAGATGGCACGAATCGTGCAATTTGTTTGTAAGCCTATCAATACAAACCACATACAAGGAGCATATATAATGAAAGTAATTAAAGATTATCCTTTTGCACTAACTGTAAATTCCATCCTCGATGGCATCAACCGAGACTTCGGCTCGTTGCGTTGGTCAAGTGGGAGTTTACCGCAGGCAAACCTCCTGCGTTTGGGAGAACCGTCGCTTCGGGAGCACGAAGACCACTATCTTTTGAAATTCTTATTGCCCGGATTCAACAAGAAGGATTTATCCTTGCAGATAGAGGGGCAAACACTCGTTTTTCGCCTTGAGAAGAACACACCCAACCAAGGAGGCATGTACCAAGATTCAGGACCTTGGAGCGGGAGCGTTCAGATTCCCGAGGATGCTGAAACCAAACGAACCTCAGCCAAATTTACCGATGGTGTTCTTTCCGTTACCATACCAAAGCAAAAAAAAGCAAAACCGATTGAAGTACGAATTTGTTAACCAACAAGGGGGAGCCTTCGCTCCCCCATTTATTTGATTGAAAATTTTTTTGATCATGAAAATCCTTGGTGGATGAAAAAATTGAATGAGCTGCCAGTTGCTCAACAATTTGAACTGATTCGCCGAGAATGGGCTAACTTCGATCACTTGGCGATCCAATCGCCGACAGGATCCGGTAAGTCCCTTGCTTTGCCCGCCCTTCTTTCAAGCAATGGAATGGTCGAAGGGCAAATTCTTGTTGTACAGCCAAGAAGAGTGGCCGCACGTCTCTTGGCAAAGAGATTGGCAGCTCTACTTGGAGTCAAGGTCGGCGACGAAATTGGATATCAAGTGCGCTTTGACAGTAAGGTTTCCCATAAGACTAAGATCATTTATCTGACCGATGGCGTGCTTATGAGAAAATTGTTCGACGATCGTACCCTTTCTAGAGTGGGGCTGGTTATTTTCGATGAATTTCATGAAAGATCCATACAATCGGATTTTTCTTTGGCTTTGGTCAGGAAACTGTCTCTAACCGCTCGCCCTTCGCTTAAGTGTATTATCACTTCGGCAACTCTTGATTTGGATAAGACTCAGCAATACATGCCCAACTGCGGAAAAATCTCCTTGGAGGCCCGTTCGTATCCAGTGCGAGTCGAGCACCGTGCTCGCTCCATCCAAGAACCCATTTGGGAACAGGTAGCTCGGGAATTAAAAAAAGTAATTCTGGTAAACGAAGGCAACCTGCTAATTTTTATGGACGGAGCGTTCGAAATCAACCGGATGATTCGGAAGATTCAGGGCATGCCTCTAGCCCGTCATTTCGAGGTTTTTCCCTTATTCGGGGAAATGAGCTTAAAAGATCAAGACCGAGCGATCGAGTTTGCAGGCAGAAGAAAAATAATTGTCAGTACAAATATTGCTGAAACCTCACTTACGGTTGATGGGGTCAGTCTAATTATTGATACCGGTATGGCCAAAAAAGCTAGTTTTGATCCGACCAGAGGCATTAATGTTTTGCTTTCACAACCTATCTGTAAGAGTTCCGCTTACCAGAGAGCCGGTCGTGCTGGAAGAACTTCTGATGGATATTGCCTTCGCTTATGGACTTCTGCCGAACATCAAAGAAAAGAGGAATTCGAGCCTCCCGAAATCTCAAGACTCGATTTGGCCGAACTTTATTTAAATATATTATCCATCGACGAGCGACCGGATTCTCTTGTTTGGTTTGACGAACTACCGGAAAGTTCACTTGAAAGGGCTTCGGCCACGCTTACTTCCTTAGGGGCGATTGAGGACAATGGGATAATTTCTTCTCTGGGAATGGAGTTGGCTCAAATACCCTTGCACCCAAAATTGGGAAACGCTCTTTTGCGGGCAGTCCATTTTAACTGCCTACCGGCAGTTGCTTTAATCTTTGCCCTTTCGGAAGAGCGCTCCCCCTTGGATTCCAAGAATCTTGACAAGTTTTCAATGCCTACTCAGGCGGGTTCTTCAGTTGATTTGGGGGAATCCGAATTACTGGCTTTACTCATTGCCTACGAAAAAGCTTTGGAAGTTAGGTTCGAACCTGAAAGATGCCGACAATTGGGGATCCATGGACTTCGATTTAGAGAGGCTGAAAAAGTGGCTGAGAAATTATGTAAGCAAATCGGCCATTCCTATGAATTCGAATTTCCTAAATACGAAGATCTAATCCGTGTTCTGATCATGTCTTTCCCGGAAAATGTTGCTAGACTAAGAAACAGAGGGACCAGCATGTACGAAACCTTGCGTGGAAAAACAATACGCTTACCGAGGCATTCATTGCTGAGAAAAGCTGATTGGGTGTTTGGGATGCGTATTTTGGAAAAAACAATTAAGGGCAGCGTTGGGCTGGAGATGACTTGGGTAACGCCACTTTCCCTTCCCTTAGTGGAGGACTGTTTCGAGCATGAAATTTCACAGGAAGAGAAGGTGGTTCTTGATTTGGATACGAGGAAAGTAGTGAGGCGAAAGTTTGATCGTTTGGGTATTCTGTTTTTTAATCAGTCGGAATCGGATCAAGTTACAGCAACTGAGAGAGCAAAGGCTTATGCAAACGCGATTGATTCCGGAGACCTAAGTTTGAAAAATTGGGATTCAAAAGTGGAAGCGTATCTTGCACGGACTTTATTTCTGTCTGAAAATTTTCCGGAATATGGAATTACCGTTTTGGATAAGAGTATGAAGCTTCTTCTTCTGGAGGAGATCTGTTCCGCAAACAAAACTTGGAGGGAAATCAGGAACACCCAGGTTTTACCTTATGTGCAAGCGATTTACAGTGATGAGCAGGTAAAGTGGATTGAAGCCCTCGCTCCCATTCGCTTGGATTTGGGAAATGGAAGAAAACCCTACGCCCTCCGTTACGAGGCAAAGTCAGTTACATTAGCGGCACCCTTACAGGATTTATATGATTTGGCTAATCATCCATCGATCGGCGGAGGAGATTTCCTCGTAGCGATCGAAATCCTTGCCCCAAATGGGAGAGTCGTTCAGGTAACCAAAGACTTACCTGGTTTTTGGCAGGGATCCTACCAAAAAGTGAAAAAGGATTTGGCGGGCAGATATCCCAAGCACGAATGGAGGTAGTTGCTGGGTTTATGCGATTTTCTAAATGCGAACGCTTGCTTTGGGCATTGGGCTTTCTACCTCAAATGGGAAATAATGCGGCAAATGGAAGGTATGGCGAATGGGTAGGCGAAAAATTTCTTAAAAGGCGGGGCTTTTCGGTGATGCATAGAAATTGGCGAAGTGCCCGTGACCGAAGGTTGGAAATTGATTTGGTATGCATGGATGTTGAGGTTCTCGTTTTTGTCGAGATACGAGCCAGATCGGAAAATTCCCTTGTCGACGGATACTCATCCCTGAATCGTAAAAAACGCAATGCATTGGCCCGGTCGATCCGCAGTTTCCTGAGGGAGGAGTCCCTGAAAGCCAAAACTTACAGGCTTGATTTGCTGGAAATCGATCTTCCGCGCACTACCCTACCTAAACCTCAAGTTCTGCACCACGAAAACATTGCCATTTCCTTTTGAAGTCTGCATGTAGGTAGGGTTCAAAATGACGAGTAAAAGTCCCACTTCCAATATTTTAGAAAACGAGGCAAGCAGCCCATCCACAATTCTGGTGATTTTTGGGGCATCCGGAGATCTCACCGCAAGAAAACTTGCACCTGCTATCTTTAATTTGTCACTGGACGGGCTTTTGCCTTCGGAGTGCTTTCTTATTGGGTATGGTCGCCAACAAATGAGTGACGCGGAATTCAAAGGTTACCTCAAGGACTCATTGAATGCTCATTCGAGAAGAAAGATTGAAGGAAAAGCCTGGGACGACCTGGAGCACAAGATTAGTTTTCACGCCGGATCCTACGATGACCTGAAAAGCTTCGAGGAACTAAAGCTAAAAATTGAGGGAATCGAAAAGCAATTGGGCCGCCCCCTTCAGTGTCTCTTTTATATTTCCACTCCACCTGGTGTCTTCAAGCCTATCCTCGAAAACCTCGGTAAGAGTGGGTTGGCTAAACGCCATGCGCGAAAAGAATTCGCGTCAAAGGTGATTATCGAAAAGCCATTCGGGAGAGACTTGGAGAGTGCCCGAGAGCTAAACGAAGTGATCAACCGACGTTTTGAGGAAACCCAAGTTTTTCGTATCGATCATTACTTGGGTAAAGAGACTGTTCAAAGTCTCCTCGTTCAAAGATTTGCCAATTCGATTTTTGAGCCAATTTGGAATCGAAATTACATTTCCTGTGTACAAATCACCGTTTCGGAAGATCTCGGTGTAGGCTCTCGAGGAGGATACTACGATCGAAGTGGGGCTCTGCGTGATATGATGCAAAACCATGTTATGCAATTGCTTGCCCTCACTGCAATGGAGCCACCCTCCTCCTTGGATCCTGAAGCCATTCGCGATGAGAAAGTCAAAGCCTTGCAGGCAATCAAACCGCTTGTTTTGGGGGGAGAAAATTCAGAGGTTGTTCGGGGTGTCTATACTCAGGGCTTGGTCAATGATGAGAAGGCCGTAGGTTACCTGAAGGAAAATGGAATACCCGAAAATTCCTTTACTGAAACTTATGCCGCACTATGCATGCAAATCGAAAATTGGCGGTGGAAGGGAGTTCCCTTTTACATTCGATCTGGAAAGCGCTTGGCGATGAAGGCCAGTGAAATCTCGGTTCAATTCAAAAGGCCACCCGAAATTTTATTCGGTTTGGACGAAAGATTTTCTCTGTCACCTAACCTTTTGGTGATTCGTATACAACCCAACGAAGGCATCACTCTTTTTCTTAATTCGAAAACGCCCGGACTGGAAACCAAGTTGCAACCCATCGAGTTGGCCTTTGGTTATGAGTATACCTTCGGGTCAAATACTCCGGAGGCTTACGAGCGCCTAATCCTGGATGCGTTGAATGGTGATGGCACTCTTTTCATTCGCGGAGATGAGACAGAAACCTCTTGGGGCTTAATAACGCCAATCCTTGAATATTGGCAGGAAAGAAATTCCCGAGGATTAGAGAATTACGCCTCGGGAACCTGGGGACCGCTCGCGGCTGACAAATTACTTCTTGCTCGCGGACACGAATGGTTAACTGGTAAAAATTATGAATCATGAAAACACTCTCCGTTTACTTCTCCATAGCTTCACTTGTAATTCTCGGATGCTTCGCTAACAATAAAGACTCTGTGAATTCCAATCAAAATACTCAGGAATCTTCGGAAAAAGGAACAGAAGCCATTCTTGGCGGTGGTTGCTTTTGGTGTACTGAAGCCGTCTTCGAAAAAATCAATGGAGTGACCGAGGTAGTTTCTGGCTATGCGGGTGGTAAAAGTGAAAACCCGACCTACAAGGAGATTTGCACGGGAAAAAGTGGCCATGCTGAAGTCATCAGGATTATCTTCGATCCCGCTAAAATTAGCTTTGCTAAAATATTGGATATTTTTGGGCTTTGTCATGATCCAACGACTTTAAACCGGCAAGGTGCTGATGTAGGCACTCAATATCGTTCCACCATTATGTATTTGAGCGATGAGCAGAAAAAAATTGCCGAGGATTGGAAGAAAAAATTGAGTAACAAATTTGCGGATCCCGTAGTCACAGAAATTGTAAAAGCACCTATCTTTTACCGAGCGGAAGAATACCACCAGGATTACTATAGAAAAAACCCAAATCAAGGGTACTGTTCTTATGTCATCCGACCGAAGCTGAAGAAACTCAATTTGGAGTGACACTTTCTTCGTTGGTGGAATGCACGGGTTTGTTGCCTTAATGTAAGATTTTCACTGTTTTTAGGCGTTGCCTGCCTTTTGGTGTCATTACATCATAAAGCCTACTTGTTGGCTATATTAGCTATCAATAATGTAATAATTTAATTTTGTTACATACCTGATTTTAGTGTGTGAATCTGTTTTATTAAGCTTGTTTTCCAAACTTTAATAAATATCTCAAACTACCTAAAATCAGGGAGATACGGCAGAAAGAAACAATCAAAGCTAAATTTGGTTATCAAAGAGAAATATGCTCAATTTTTAAAAGACATTAAAATATTCTTGTTGAAAACGAACATTGATGTCAGTATTAACATAAAATGAATTTACTTGAATCGAGTCGAGTCGGAAAATGGTTTGGGGAGCAGGACTGTGATCCTATGCAAATTTTCATCCTCTTCGAAAACATTCCTGGGATCTCCTTTTTCGTTAAGGATTCGAACCACCGCCTCCTCTTTATGAATAAGCGTTTTCTCCCCCGCATTGGCCTTTCGACCAATGATGAACTTTACGGTAAGACTGATTTTGACCTGTTTCCTCCTCGTTTGGCTGAGCATTTCCGGCGTGATGACCGCGCGGTTATGGATAGCAAGCAACCGATGCTTAATATCTTGGAACTGGTCTTCAATAGCCAAGGTTTGCCCGATTGGTATCTCACCAACAAGTATCCTTTGACCAATCGTCATGGGCAAGTGGTGGGTGTCATGGGGACAGTTCGCCCCTACGGAGAGGAGAATCCTGCTATCCATGGTGACCTCAAATGGGAGCGTGATGATGAAATCGGGCGTGCCGTCAGTTTCATTCGGAACAACTTTCGTTCAAATCTTGAGATTGCCGATTTAGTAAAAGTGTCAGGTCTCAATCACCGCAAGCTCCATCGTGGCTTCATTGAACTTTTCGGAGTCGCTCCGATGCAGTTCATTACAAGGACTCGCATAGAGTCGGCTTGCGATGACTTACTTACTTCTGAAAAGAAGCTATCGCAAATTGCCAAGGACAACGGGTTTTATGATCAGAGTTCATTTACTCAGCATTTCCGCAGGCAAATGAAGGTCACGCCTTTGAAGTACAGAAAACAACGGGGCTTTGCCTAAGCCTTGGGCACTCAAACTCCGTTCGAGAAGACCTTTATTCTTCGAACAAAAACATCTGAATTTTCTTCAGCCAATTCCCACCAATAGTCTTCTGCATTCCCTGTGAAGCTTGAAGGTACTGGAAGCTTACCCTCTTCAAAAAGAGCAATGACCGATGCACCTTCGGAGGTTAGAACTCTCACCATTACATCGACAACTTGCGGGAACGAATCTGCCTTTGATGAGCAAATCAACTCGTACTCATCGGTTGATCCGTTTTCCCTGACATCAGGAAAAATCTGATTGAGATAACCAGAACCGTCGCTCCTTTTCTCGATCGTGTAGGCCCGAATGCCAAAATCTATAATATTGGCGGCCATCGAGAAAGTAGTTGGCAAATAACCATCTATTTTAACGAGGGGGTTTTTGATAAGGCTTGTCTGCCGAATTCCCGTTTGGTTAAGGGCCAACTGACCGTATTCGGAGTTTCCACTCTCATCAAATAATGGGTTTAGGTTATAACCTGCCTTGATGGTATTTTCCACTGAAACATCCGAGCGAAATAACTGATACCGAGGTTGTGCGTCTTGTGAGTCAGTGATCAATCCATGACGAATAATTTGATAGCTTACCGCTCGGGCGGCTCCGGAATTTTGGGCATCAGGGTCAACTTCGGGGGCTTGGGTAAAGAACCTTAGCCAAACTCCTCGCTTTCCAAACCTTGATTCGGTTAACGGCCCTTGTTCATTTTCTTTTAAGATCTCGTCTACCTCAAGTCCCTGTTCTTCCCAATGCCGCAAGGAAACCCTAAGCGAAGCTCCGACAGGTTTGGGATTGTCCTCCAAGTTTTCACTCCACGGGTCATCGGAGTTGTTTGTGGCTTCTTCTCCTAGCACAGTTGCCACAAACCAGTTGTTGCCATCGTTACGCAAAATAGCACATTGCAAATCCTCTTGGATGCGGTCGAGGATGAATTGGGCTACCTGATTTGTCTCCAAGTCACCGGATGATTGAGTCTGGGTTTTGATAACCTGCGAGGTGATGGTGAAAAGCATGGCTGCCAGAAGTGCCGTAACGGAAACCGCAACTAAAAGCTCTAGCACGGTAAATCCTTTTTTATCTAATCTGTTCATCACTTTTATCAGTTAATTTACCAATCGATGATCAATGAATTCAAGATGATTGTTAAAAAAGGAGATAAAAGAACTCACGCAGACCGCCCCAATTCATCCCCCATCTTCGCATAAGTTTCGATATTGGCTTCCGTATGCAGCCTAAGGTCATCAGAAATCCTTAGCCTACCCTGCTCAAAGAGAGTGACGACGGATGACCCTCCGAAAGAAAAATACCCTAACTCCTCTCCTTTTTTCAAAAGTTGGTTTCGTGAGTAAGTAAATGTCGCGGATCCGACACATGTGGCCCCGACTATGAATTGAGCCACTTTGCCGTACGATTCACTATCAATCATACACAGGTACCTTTTGTTTTCCCAAAAAATGGAAATGTTTTTACGAAGAGCAATTGGGTTTACGGAGTAAAGCGAACCGTTGATCAAACGCTCCTCGCTCATTTTTCCACTGACCGGAGCATGAAAGCGATGATAGTCCACGGGGCAAAGCCTGCTTATAATCAAGCTCCCTTTGTCGAATCTCTCGGCAAGCTCTTCCGATTGAAAAAGTTTGGGTAAATCGAATTGCTGCCCTTTAACATAAAAGCCCTCGCTTGCGCCAAGAGTTTGAATTCCCAAATGCCTGCCATCCGCAGGAAAGACCACGACCTCATTGGTTTTTGGGATTGGTCGGGCCTTCGGCTTGAGCTTTCTGCTGAAAAAGTCATTGAAGGACTTAAAGCTTTCCGGGTCAGCTGCGAATTCATTTTCATCCAACTTATATTTCTGGATAAATGGACCAATTCTTTCCTTACTGCTCGGACGGCTCATCCGCCAACCATACCAACAAGAAAACCAAGCTCTTTTTACTGCAACCCAAAGCAAAAGCTTCCCCACAGGTTTTTCGTAAATCAGTCGTAACCAATCTTCGCCATACACATCCTCAGTTTCAACAGTTCCTTTAGAACGGTTAAAAAATTGGATCATTACCAAATACTTTTTTTTAAAAATAGGGTAAACAAATTTGCCAACCCTATCTTTAAGGCAATTAAGCCTTGTTCACTTTTCCGGCCTTGATGGCCTTCGCAGCTACCCACATTCTTTTAACCTGACCTGAAGGTAGTTTTACTCGAACACGTTGCAAATTAGGGCGGAATTTTCTTTTGTTGTTCTTAACCAACTGCAAGCCAATACCGCCAGCTTTTTTGCTGACACCCTTGTGAATAATTCTTCCGCCCACAACTGGACGTTTCCCTGTGATTGCGCAAATTCTAGCCATGATTTTTTAGAGTAAATATTTACAATGTATTATAGTTCGCGTGCTGACAAGATTAAATCGCCTCCACCTAATCACTACCTATATAGGTCAAATCCACCTGACCGTCATTCCTAAGCATGAAATACGCTTCGGTTTGCCTTTGATTGCGGAGATACCTTTGGGATTTTTCTATGCCCAGAACAATACAGGCAGAAGCCAAGGAATCTGCTACAATGCCCGTAGGTGCTATGATCGTTACCTGTGCCTGTGTCGTCAAACCCAACCCTGAGAATGGATTGATTAAGTGAGAGAACCTTTTGCCGTTTAGTATTACAAATTGCTCGATGTCACCCGAGGTAGCCGCGGCACAGTTCGACAATTCCAAATAAGGTGAAGCGGAGTGTTCGAGACCACCCACTTTGATTCGCCACCCTTTTGATTTGCGGGGCGGATCTCCAATCACCAAGTCGCCTCCCGCGTCTATGATGCAACGAGACAAGCAATGCCTACGCAATGTTTTTAGCATGCGATCAGCGGTGTAGCCTTTAGCTATGCCGCCCAAATCCAATTCGATTCCTTCAAGGGTCAGTCTTGCTTCCTTTGTTTTGGGAAAAAGCTTCAAGTGTTTGTAACCGGTCATGGACATAGCCCTGGAAATCTTTGCTTGCGAAGGCATCGTTTTCTTGAAGCGTGCGATTCTCCAGAGACGGGAAAGCTGACCAATAGTCATGTCAAAGGAACCGTTGGTGTCTCGTGAAACCCCTTGCCCATGTTTAAGCACCGTAAAGAGATCATCGGAAAGCCTTTGCTTTTTCATGGTGTAGGAACTGTCAGAAAGCATGCTCAATTCGCTGTCACCCAGATAGTCACTGAAGACCAATTCAAGCCTCTTGGCCTCTTCGAATGCTGCATTGGCTCCTGTCTCTGCGCTTATTTCATCATCATGATCAATGAGCAAGGTGAATTGTGTGCCCATGCAATTATCCTGGTACTTAAGGTAGGCGAGGCATGTGTTGGGAGATACTCCCGCATAAACCAAAGTCGAAAGTGTGAGTAACGCAACCCGACTCATTATGAATCTCGAAGTACTATTAGTCATCGTTGTTCTTGAACGCAAATAAGTGCATCCAGGTACCCTACCCCAAAACCTTGTGAAAGATAAGCATGCATTGAAAAAAATCGTAAATATTCATTACAAGCCTTGTAAATTTGAGATAGTAGTGAATTATGAATTGTGTTTGTCTTCACATCGTCCCCATCCATTATCGCATACTGTTTTTGCATTAATTAGACATTTCTTAACAAATGAATAACAAAACGACAACAATCGCCATCGCTCTCACCACTTACTTTTTGTTTGCTACTCAAACATCCGCAAAGAAAAGCTCGGAGGTCATTTCCGTAGACGGGAGTGTATACCAGACAGGGTTGTACCCCAAGGAGCTTTATAAAAAATTAGGCTTCAAAGCTGGACCTGCGGACGAAAAATTCGAAAAGTACAAGCAGGATGTACAAACATCGGAGCTTTCCTTCGACATGATGCCTGTCCCCGGAGGCACCTTTAAGATGGGTAGCTCCAAAGAAGATAATAATCGTGGAGATGATGAATTACTGGAAAGGAAAGTCCAAGTCTCCGATTTTTGGATGGGAAAGCACGAAGTCACATGGGATGAGTATGAGCTTTGGATGATCAATTTGGACAAAGACAACCGGGTGTACAACAAATTGGAGGAAACCGAGGCTGATGTTTTGGCTGATGCTATCACCAAACCTACGGCTCCTTACACGGATATGACCTTTGGCATGGGGAAAGACGGATACCCCGCAATCTGCATGACCCAACTTTCCGCAAAGATGTATTGCATGTGGCTAAGTGCCAGAACCGGAAAATTCTATCGCTTGCCCACCGAGGCAGAGTGGGAATATGCCTGCAAGGCAGGGACAAGCACCGCCTACAGTTTCGGCGATGATTCCTCTGCACTGTCCGATCATTCTTGGCATATGGATAACAGTAAGTTTCAATACCAGAAGGTTGGACAGAAAAAACCGAACCCGCTTGGTTTGTTTGACATGCACGGAAATGTTTGGGAGTGGGTGCTCGATCAGTTTGTCCCCCCAGGAGACGAATCTCCTTCCAAGACTTTGGTAGACCCCTTGGTTTTGCCCAACACCCTTTATCCTAGAATTGTCAAGGGAGGCTCTTGGGATGACGATGAAGTCATGCACCGTAGCGCGGCTAGAATGGGTTCCGAGGGATGGTGGAAAGAGCAGGATCCACAATTGCCACAAAGTGTATGGTATCACACGGATGCTCTGTTTGTTGGTTTTCGGGTTGTTCGGCCTCGGGATATCCCCTCCATCGACGACATTGAAAAATTTTGGCCATCCGAGGCTGAGATCAAAGCCATTCCAACCCGATAGCACTCATACTCAAGGAAAACTTTTTCCTTGCGAATCATCAGTCTTTGGGCTCAATTTTAAGTAGCCTGATGAACCCTTTGCGACCCATACCCACAAAATGTAAGACTCAACGGAAAAGGGGTTTTGCCTTGGTTATGGCGTTATCTTTGTTGAGCTTGGTTTTCCTGTTGGTGATCTCCCTAATTAATTTGGTTGGCACTGATCTTAGTTTGTCTGAAGTCCGCAAGGAAAGAATTCTGGCCAAGGCCCATGCACGCGTCGGCATGATGGTTGCCATAGGAGAAATCCAGAAACATTTGGGACCGGACACCCGTGTTACTGCAACGGCTGATATTCTTGACGAGAGAATCGAGTCCGGTTCACTCTATGCTTCCAGTCAGAATTACGATGAGGAAAGTGATCTATTCGGTTTCAATGATGGTGAGGACAGAAATCAAATCATTGATTTGAATGAAGATGGTAATTTAGACAAAGTCCCTTTTGGTCAAAGGCACTGGACGGGCGTCTGGAAACACCGTGCAAGAAGTCGAAACACGGATTCAGCTAAAAGAGGGGCGAAGCCATTACCTAAAAACTACGAGACTGCTCAAGGCATAAAAATTTCAGCTCAATATGACTCGGAATATGATCCTCATCCCGCAGTCGAATTGGCCTGGCTGGTAAGTGGTAACGAGGGTTATCATAAAAAGCTTTTTGTGGGCGAAGATACGGATAACTTTCAGGAATTCTTGGAAAACCCAAGCGGCCTTTGGGATGAATCCACCTTAGACAACGGAAGAAGAATGGTCAACGGAGGGGTTTATGGTAAACATCGTAATGGATGGAAGGATTATTCGGAGACTTTGGGTCTTGATGAAAATGGAAACTTTGATCAAGGACGTTCAGAACTTTATAAACATCCTGAGTTTGGTACTTATGCCCATCCGCTCATCCCTACGGAAGAAGACTATGAATGGTTACTAAAATCACCTCTGCTTTCCTCTGATTATGATCATGAGTTGCATCGGGAGCAATGGCAGGATTTTTTAAGGAGCGAGCCGGTTTTAGCACCCAAGACAAGATTGGATGTGGATGGAGTCCCCATCGAGCGAAGCGGGAGGATTATCAATAAGCCTTCATATGCCTACTGGGTTGGCGATGAAGGAGTTAAGTCTAAAGTGAATATTTCCAACCCTAATGCCGATTCGAATGAAGAAGATAAAATTAGGGATAACATCACTGTTTCTGCAGTTCCCAATCTGTCTTTGTACGATGATACAGATGACGCCTCCGAAGGCCCAGTTAAAGGTGGGTTTGGTTTTTCCATGGACGATGAAGACAGAGAAAAAATCTTGTCCGTCGAGTCCATGAAGCTTTTAGTGGGAGACAATTCCTCCGACGAAGAATTGGGAGATTTAGTTTCCGCTCATTACCACTCACTTACCACTACTTCTCATGGTGTGCTTGCGGATGTACGCACAGGGGGCCTAAGGAGAGACTTGAGTTCTGCTTTTGCCCTGGACGAAAAGATGAATGATAATCGTTGGGATGATCACATTATAGACGACAGCAAAGCATGGTCCCGTGATTTCGAAGATTATCTTTACAGGCACAAGGTTAAGCTTGAACGAACCACTCCTGCTTTCGACGATTTGAAAACGATCAACAATCTCACCTACAATGCAGTTAGATCCAACAAGTGGGCGGATGATCCTGAGGATTCCAGTTCTGGTGGGATTGGCTGGGAAGGTGCGATCTTAGCGGGTCCACGTTGGAGTGTTCTTGGAGCGTTTCACAACCTCTACGCAAACAATACGGATTCGGATTCGGAATTCAGGGATGTTCTTCCCTGTCACCCCAATTGTTCGATCCCGGGGCATAGTGAAAAGACAATGTGCGGCGTGTTTCCCCGTTCAGTCGGAGACAATTCACTTTTACTTGGGTTAACTGGTGGACTTGGGCCATTTAAGCAAATCATAAGTTTTTTCAGAGGGGGAAGAGAGGAAATTTGGGCTAGATGGAATTTTTTCAAGGAATTAAATATTCGACCGGAGCCCAAGAATCACCCATTGCAACCGATTTTAACCGAATTTAAGTTTTCTCAAACTCCAACCATCGAAGGGAGTAATTTGGCTTTGGCAATGTATCCCTCGGTAGCCCTTTGGAATCCATATAATGTATCCATTTCTATGGAAGAATTGTATGTTGAGATTCCTTTTAGAGACAATCGCTTACTGGCTGCGAATCCCAAGGATTATGATCGTTGGAGAAAATGGAGAATGTATTTTTCTCATGAATTAGATGACATAGGAACGGGAGGTCCCGGTAATCCTCCCCCTCCCTCCCCTCCCACCCTACCGCCTAACTATGGACTGAGAGGTTCTGCGGGTTTACTTGGGCCCTACGGGCCAGTGAG
>CENJ01010342.1_pt1 | contig 14561 bp, 14 predicted proteins | sample 356161 | NCBI WGS metagenome assembly CENJ01 (sample SAMEA2619531, study PRJEB7988) | marine metagenome | biome: marine biome (ENVO:00000447); feature: surface water layer (ENVO:00002042); material: "saline water (ENVO:00002010), including plankton (ENVO:xxxxxxxx)" | depth 5 m
CCATCGGCTGCTAGCTCGGCCGTCAGTTCGAGTTCTTCAAGAACGCTTTCGTCCACACGGTCCGCCAGTGAGTTGGAGCCGTCCATTTTAATGCGTTCGGCGCGCTCCGGATGCTCTTTCGCGTCCGCTGCGAGCTTTTTGAACAGGCAAAATTCACCCGTGCGCAGATCTTTCATGCCCGCAAAGCGGTTACCGGACGCGGCAGGCCAGTAAAGCGGCGACACATCAAGCGCCAGCTTCTCATGAACCTCTTCCAGAATATCGAACGGGTCCTGCGCCTCGCGGTCCATCTTGTTCACAAAGGTGATGATCGGAATGTCGCGCATACGGCAGACTTCGAACAGCTTCAGCGTCTGCGGCTCGATACCCTTCGCGGCGTCGAGCACCATGATGGCAGAGTCCGCCGCCGTTAGCGTACGATACGTATCCTCGGAGAAGTCTTCGTGGCCCGGCGTATCAAGCAGGTTGAACACTTTGTCATCATGCTCGAACGTCATGACGGAGGCCGAAACCGAAATACCGCGGTCACGCTCGATCTTCATCCAGTCAGAGCTTGTCCGGCGACGTTCACCACGCGCAGCCACCTGCCCCGCCAGACGGATCGCACCGCCTGCCAGCAGCAGGTTCTCCGTCAGCGTGGTCTTACCAGCGTCCGGGTGGGAAATGATAGCGAAGGTGCGCCGGCGTTCGGCTTCATCGTGCAGGGATAAACTCATGCGCGCGATTTAGTTGGGATTGGGCGAATTGTCGAGGTTCAGTCGCCCACTTCAAAAAGCGTTCTTTCAGCCATCTTGGTTTGCCAGTCTGGAAGCCAATGCTCACCCAAATAATCAAGAAGGCTAGTGTATGTATCAAATGACAGCTTTCCGCTGTAATAAATTCCCATATTGTGGTCTTCTGGAAAACTGTCGATCTTTTTGGCGTTTCCGCGAGCATAATCATAAACGCGGTCGACTTGAGCCAACATCTCTAAGATATCTCGAATAACGCTAAAGAAGTTGGTTTGAATCAGGATCCTGCCATATTCAGAATCTTTCTTCGCCAAAGTATTATACAATGAATGTAATCGAGAACTCGTAATCTGACTGAAGTTGATCAGCGCCGTTAGCTTTTCGGCATCAAGTACATCAGCTTCTTCTACAGCATTAACAACATTGTCGAGGGCTTCCGAGGGAAGTGATAAATATTCGTTTGGAATTGGATGAACTCCATAAGGCGCCCCCCAAGCATCTTCCCCGCTTTCTTCCCACTGAGCAAAAACCCTAACAAGTTCGAGCAACGTGCTTTCGTAATAATCGTGTAGCTCTTTTAGTGCCAACGGAAGCTTCGCACGCAATTTTCGTAATCTCCGGGTACGGCGCTCCGTTTCCACTCCAACTTGGTGCTCGATCTGCTGCCGCAGTTTCAAAACCATCCAACCGCTGAAGATTGCGGCGGGCAGCCCCACTATTATCGTCTGATGATCGTGAACCCAAAAAAGAGCATGGTTCATCCAACAAGGCATATCGATGAAAGAGATGACATCAATCGAGCAAGTCATACGGAAAAGCGTGTCCCCATTTGTTGCGACAGTCGCGCCAATGATGAAACGCATGTCAGGACGAATCTCTAGAAACCACAACCTAAGAAAGCTATTTCACCTACAGCCAATAAGGATTTGGGTTATCTGATTTTTGGGTCGAAGTGTGATATTTTCACTTGATGAAAATCAAAACTCGATTATGTGAGCGCACCGGATTTCAGATGGTCAGACAATGCCTCCCTTCCGGCCCACCTGACAATAAGGAATCCCGCAATGTCTGATACCATTGACCGTCAGCGCAAAGCTGAACTCCTCGACAATCCTGTTGAGCATATCGACATCACTGAGTTTGATGGCCGCCAGCTTATCGAAGCCTGGAGCAAGATGAGCTTTTCATCCCGCGATGCAGCGCGCGCGGCGAAAATTATCAACATGATGCTGGAAGACAAATCCTGCTCGACCATGCTCACCCTTGCCGGCTCTACATCTGCGGGCGGCTGTATGCATGTCTGGCGCGATATGGTCGCCAACAATATGATCGACTCAATCGTCTCTACAGGCGCGTCCATCATCGACATGGATTTCTTTGAAGCACTTGGTTTCAAACACTATCGCGCACCGGAAATTCCGGACGACCGTATTCTGCGCGATCTCTATATCGACCGCATTTACGACACGTACATTGACGAAGAAGAGCTTCAGGCCTGCGATCACGTCATCAAGGACATCGCAGACAGCCTCGAGCCGCGCCCGTATTCCTCCCGTGAATTCATCTACGAGATCGGCAAATGGCTGGCGGCTGGCAATGCGAAGAAAGAAGGCTCTCTCATCCAGACCTGTTACGAAGAAGGCGTGCCGATCTTCGTGCCGGCTTTCTCTGACTGCTCTGCAGGCTTTGGCCTCGTAAAGCACCAGGTCGATCGCATGAAAGAGGACAAGCCTTACATGACGATCGACTCTGTCGCGGACTTCCGTGAGCTGACAGAAGTGAAGATCCAGGCAGGCCGCACAGGTCTGTTCATGATTGGCGGCGGCGTGCCGAAGAACTTCGCGCAGGACACTGTTGTGTGTGCGGAAATCCTTGGCGAAGATGCTGAAATGCACGCTTACGCGGTGCAGATCACCGTTGCTGATGTTCGTGATGGCGCGTGCTCATCCTCTACGCTGAAAGAAGCCTGCTCATGGGGCAAGGTCGACGTCGCGCTGGAGCAGATGGTGTTCGCAGAAGCTGGTACAGTTGCGCCTGTGATCGTCTCTGACGCTTACCATCGCGGCCACTGGAAAACCCGCGAGAAGCGTCGCTGGGCAGACCTCTTCCAAAAATAAATTAATCGGGCGGGCGCTTTACTGGCGCCTGCCCTATTCTGCCAGTGCGAACTGGCCTGCAGGTGCAGACAACATGCGCAGACGATGCATCAGAAACAGAGCGAGCGTCAGGCTCAGCATGACTTCTGAATACTCTTCAAACGATTCATGCTGAAGCAGCAACGCCGTTGAAAGCGTCAGCACCATGCCAAAGCGCGCAACGCCCAGCCAGTCGGCAAACGCGGCAATCTCTCCGATCACAGGCATATCAGCCCGCGCAGACAGCCAGCGGCGTGCCCCGCCAAGCACGGAGGCCGCACACATCGCAATCAACGCAAAACCGGCCACCGCATAGATCGGACCATAAAGGCGCGGATTTACCAGATTATGGATGTTGGTTTCCTGCTGCAGATTCACTTCGGCGAGCGCTTCAGGCGTCTCCCAATGGAAAATCCACTGCCCCAGCTCAGCTCCTCGCCTGCGATCAGAAAACACGCCGCGCCAAGCCCGATATAGGCAAAGCGCATCATGGTCTGGTCTGCGCGCGCAATCAGAAATGACAGGCCGCACGCCATCAGGAAGAAAAGCACCGTGCCATACTCGATCGGGCCAGCACCTGTCTCTTCGGTACTGAATAGCCATGCGAGCTCTAGCGAGCCCCGCGCATGAAGCACGCTCAAAACAGCCAGCACCGCAATCGGCGCACCGGCGATGAGGAAACCGCTCAGCCGGTCGACAGATGTCGCCTCCAGCCCACGCGGGAAGATGAAACGTATCGAAATGATGGCTGCGAAAACCGCAGCGATACAAAATAGAACAGTCTGAAATAACATTGGCGTCTCAAAACTCAGTTTTGTGACGCTTTGCAATTTCAGGGCCGCATTCAGGACACCGCTGCGTGACAGCCGCTCCGCATTCGGATAGTTTCAATCCGGTCAGTTGAACGGCATCGCTTCATTCGGCAGTTCGCCGATAGCGGGTAACGCTATATGGCGCACGAGCCCGAAACGTCTGTCTATCGCAAAAATTTCGCCGGAATTGTTGGGCACAAATGAAAAGGCCTGCCCTTCGGCTTCAAGCGCTATTGTCGCGACATGGACGAGGACCGGCCCCATAGTCGGCCGTGCAACTACATACATTTCAGGCAGGTCGTGTCCTAAAAGATACAAAAGCCCATCCGGCCCAATCGCCCCGCCTGACGCCGCATAAGGTGCCATGCGCTCGATCACGCTCGCGGGCATCTGCCAGCCACCTTTGCGACGCCATTCATTGTCGAACACCACGACGCCAGAGAATTCCGATGCTTTATAGTCCAGACCGCCATTGCCCGAATAATGCGCGAAGCCAGCAATCCTGTCGCTCCCAAAATCGTCAAACCAGGTAAGCGACCCCTCTTCCATAAGTCCAAGAGACCAGCTGTGTGAATGCTCCATGGTTTCTGCATCGAACACTTCCATCGAAGACGACATTGGCGTGAGAGAATAGTTGGAATTCGCACACCAAAGCTGTTCATCACGGGCATAGCAGGAATTCATATGCCGCAGCAGGCCGCGCGGCGCCGTCATGAATCGGTCGACCAGCTCACCCGTATCTCGGCGATACTTGCCAATCGTGGAATTATCGACAGGATAAAAGAACTCATCATCTACCGCGACGCCCTGATCGGCTTCCGGCGCTTCATACACGCGAAGCGTTTCTGCCGTCAGATGCTGAACGGCTGGCGGCACATAATTTTCCAGCGATCCAAGCTCCGGTATGTCCTGCGCCACAGCGCCCGGCAGAATTACAGCGGACAGACAGGCAAGCGCGCCTGACAGGGAAATATGTCGGATCATAAATGATCTCCTCACAATTTAACCGGACCGACTAAGCCGGCCCGGTCCATATCAAATGAATTCAGATCGAAATCAGAAACCGTAGCTCGCACCGAGGTATACGGTACGGCCGACATACTCATACTCAGTGTTACGGAACTCCTGACCGCCCTGAAACTCAGTTGTCGGCTCATCGTTCAGGTTCACACCCTCGATGAAAACTTTCAGGCCATCGCTGACTTCATAAGACAGTTTCGCATCCCAGCGGCCAAACTCACCCTGATACAGGTTCACGTCCGGATTGCTCAGATTTACGTCCGTGAGGAAGCTGCCATTGTAAGCATAGCTGACAGAGGCATCGAAACCGTGGTTCTGATAGAATACGCTGACTGCATATGTTTCTTCAGCCTGATTCAGAAGCGGCAGCGTCTGGCCATTCACTTCAGTCTCACCATCGAGAAAAGTTGCTGATGCCGTAAAGCCAATGCCGTGAAGCATTTCTGGCAGGAAATCATCAAGCTGGGTTTGCGCGATCAGCTCAAGGCCCTGAAGCGTGGACGAACCACCATTCACCGTCGTTGATATATTCAACTCTGTCAGGATGGATGTATCGATGGCGCCGGTAAGTCCATTCGCAGCGAGCGCCGCGTCAATTTCTGATGCCGTGGTGTAACGTTCTGAAAGCCCCACAAGGTCATCCTCGATATCCTTGTAGAAAACAGCTGCGGAAATCAGCGTCAAATCATTCGGATACCACTCAATGCTGGCATCGAAGTTCCAGGACATACGCGCTTCCAGTTCCGGATTGCCGATAGACAGACCGCCAATGCCAAGTTCTTCATTATAGCTTGCACGCGGTGCGATCGCGTCAAAGTCCGGACGCCCAAGGGCACGCGTCACAGATCCTCGAACGATCAGGTCTTCTGTCACATTCCAGTTTGCAAGCACGGATGGCAACCAGCTGACATAGTTACCTTCTGTGGAGACGCGTTCGATCTGGTTATTTTCCAGAAGGAAGCCTGCACTCTCAACGTCGGTCGCTTCCATACGAAGACCAGCAATCAGCTCCACAGGACCAAAGGAATGTACGCCCATACCATATGCGGCGATCACTCGCTCAGTGATGTCGTAGTCGGACGAATACTCGCGCACGAATGTATCGCCCGTATTCAGAGAGAAGTAACCTGCATTCGCCGGATCGTTAATGAACGCATTCATCGCATCCACATCCATGAAGATGTTAGGTGCGCAGCCCTGATCGATACAGTTGGTGAAAATCCCGTTTGTGAAATCGGCCGACGTACCGAGGTTCAGATCAAGCGTACCCCCATCAAAACGTTCCCGGCTAAAATCCCAGCTACGTTCTGTCTCGCGTGCCTTCAAGCCGGTTTTGAACCACGTATCCGTATCCATGTCCCAGCGAAGATCGATCTGACCTGTCAGACCATCCTCTTCCATATGACTGTCCTGAAAGCGCGCGCGTCGAAAATCAATCAGCGATGGGTCCTGGCGGTCCGGCGTGCCTGCGTCAGGCGTTATCGTAACTGCTCCGTCACCAGAGATTGAAAAGCTGTTTGGACCGAAATCGCGACCAGATCTCCACTCCCAGTAAGAATATGGCTCATCAATACTATTCTGGTTCGCCGTCAGCTCATAGTTCAGGGTAAAGGCATCGATGACGTTTTCGCCGCCGAATGCGAATGTCAGAACTTCTTTTTCAGCGTCTTCGAGACGAATGTTGGTTGCGATACGATTGAGCCCGGATGTCCCACTTGTCGGGGTGTCAAAAACAACGTCTGTGTCCAGGTTTTGCTCATACCGGTTACGGTGCTGAAATTCATCCCATGACGCGTAAAACGCACGTGCAAAATAGCTTGAATTATTATCGGGACGATATTCAAAAACACCGTTTACGTTCAGCCGTTCACGACCGATTACATAGTAATTGTTTTTGACATTCACCGGCGCGTGGCCACCTACACTGCCCGTTGCAGAATCTGCTGGATTGCTCTCCCAGTCATCCTGATAAAAGCCAGGGGCGATATATTCCCGATCAGACCATGACGCAGCCAGGAGCCAGCCAAAACGTCCTTCACCAAACTTGCCGGACAATGTCGCGTCCAGTCCGTAAGGGTTCTCTCCGCCATATGCATTGGCAAGGGGTTCGATTTCTTCAAAACCGTAACGGATGGTGCCGTAGCCCCAAAAATCGTCGTCACGGTCAAACGGTGAACGCGTTTCAATATTCACAGTACCGCCAATACCCTGAGCATCCATATCAGCGGTCGGCGCTTTGATAACCTGCACGGCTCCGAGGATGCCGCCCGAGATTATATCTAGTGGAGCGTTTCTCCCCCCACCTTCGGTCTCAGGCGAGCCAATATTTGCACCATTGATCGTGACATTATTCAGCCCCGGATTGATGCCACGAATTTGCACATAGCGACCCTCGCCCTTTTCGACGAGCATAGACACGCCAGCAATACGGTTCAGACTTTCGCCGACATTATTGTCTGGCAACTGACCAAGCTCATCCACACTCAGCGCGTCAATAACGGACAAAGCATTCCGTTTGTCATCAATACCGCGCTGGCGAGACAATTGCGTGCCGTATACTTCAACAGTGTCGAGCCTCTGATCAGCGTCCGTCTCTGATGCATTATTCTGTGCTACCGCCGGCATCGTCGCAACAAAAAGCGCCGTCGACGCCATCACCAATTTCTTCAATGTCATGGTTAATCCCTTTCACGTCCCACTCAGTGAAAGGCGTCTAAACAGCTATTGTGACGCTCGGGCGTCAGTTCGATTTCAAATAGGTGACGGTTTATTGAAGCTTTTAGAACGCTGTTTACAACAGATTGAATCGACCCGGATCACGCCTCTGAACAGGCAATCCTCGACCGTCGGCTTTTGCATTGTCGCCGTATCAAATCCTGATACCGCGCTTTTCCAGCTTCTTCTCGATGAGACGCATATTCCGGCGATGGCTTTTAAAGCCGAAGTCGAGAAAGTCACCCAGCAGCGGCACAAGGCCGATCACAAAGTCGACCCCCAGATTGCCGATCATCTGCATGCGGGTGCCCCAGCCCATGCCGAGCTTGTTGGCAAGGCTGACATGATAGGCGCCCATCGCCGTGGTAAAAGCATCACCCACGCCTGGGATGAGGCCGATAATACCATCCAGCCCCACGCCGAAACCGGCAATCTGGAACTGGTCATCCAGCAGCCGCGACAGTGCACGCGCCTGTTGCAGCGCCTGTTCCTGTTCGGGGGTCAGCGTCTCTTCGGGGCCAAGAATTTCCATGTTTGGGACTCTATCCAGTGATTATGGCATTCTAACGCTAGAAACCGGTTCAAGGTTGCGACGTTATTCAGCTTGAATTCTTATGGCATGGATCAGGGCTGCGATAGCCGGGGGAAGAAATGAGTACACGTCACCAACCGGCATCCATCCTGCGCATTATAGCCAAAGTGCTTCTGCATATCGTATTCGTCATTGCCGCCTTCATCATGGCCGGTGGCATTTATTTCTGGGTTGGCTGGCCCGTTTCTGCGCGCGAATTTGCGGGCATCGCTGTGTTCCCCGTCGCGCTCCTCCTCTGGTTCTGGCCGGGTAAGTCTAAACTCTTCCGGCGCATTGGGCTGGGCCTGATCATGATCGCCTTCTTTGCGGTTTATTACACCAAGCCTCCAGCCTCGCAGGACTGGGTGCCCCTGCATGAGCGCCGCGCCTCTGCCGTGTTTGAAGGCGATAGTGTCACCATTCATAACTTCCGCGATGCCGAACATCATTCCGATGCGCCTGTTGAGGTTCACTGGCGCGATCAGAGCTTTGACTTATCAGAGGTCGAAACCGCCGAGCTGATTATTCAGCCTTTCGGAGACGGTCCGTTCCTCACCCATATCTTCATCACTTTCGGATTCGAAAACGGCGAGCAATTAGCTGTGTCGGTTGAAGCGCGGCGCGTAAGCTGGGACCGCTTCCAGCCGCTGGGCGGGTTCTTCCGTAATTTCGAGACCTATCCTGTTTTTGGCACGGAGCGTGATCTCATCGGCAAGCGTCTCGCGCATGTGCCGCCAGAAGAGATGTATTTCTACCCGCTGGAGCTGACACCGGAGGAAGTCCGCTCTGTGCTGGCAGACCTGCTGCGCTTTTCAACCGATTTGTCTGAAACGCCGGACTTTTACGACACGCTGGAAGAGAGCTGCTTTACCGGTCTTGTGAACCAGTCACGCGAGCTGAAATCGCGTATTCCGTCCTGGGATATCCGCCGCTGGATACCGGGCTACGCCCTGCCGCTGATGCGCGATCACGGGCTGATCAGTGATGAACTACCGCTGGAAGAACAACAAATGCGGGCCCATCTTCCAAATGATGTCCCGCATCCATTCAGCTTCGAAACAGACACGGATTTCAGCCTCTATCTGCGTGAGCAATTAGGCGAAGAGGCGTGAGCCACAGCCCACGCCTCCTTCGGCTTTAGGCTGGCACGGCCTCGCGGTCTCGCGCAGGAGAGCGCGTACTTGCCAGCAGGATGGCCACACCGGCCAGAGCAGACAGGGTCGAGCCCATGAGGACACCAAGCCTGATCTCGTTCATTGCGGCTGCATCCGAGAAGGCGAGCGTGCCGATAAAGAGCGACATGGTGAAGCCGACACCTGTGAGGCAGGCAAGGCCGTAGAGATGCGCCCAGTTTACGCCATCCGGCAGACGCGCAATGCCTGTCTTCACCGCGATAAAGCTAAGGCCAAACACGCCCACCTGCTTGCCGATGAAGAGACCAGCGGCCACACCGAGCGTCAGCGGCGCCATGAGTGTTTCCATCGTCAGGCCTGAAAGCGAGACACCGGCATTTGCGAAGGCAAACAGAGGCACAATCGCGAACGCGACCCACGGGTGGAGACCATGCTCCAGACGTTTCAGCGGCGATGGTTCGCTCTCATTACGGCCGTAAATCGGAACCGCAAGAGCCGTGATCACACCGGCAAGTGTCGCGTGGACACCGGATTTGAGCACGCACACCCACATGAAAAGACCGATCAGCACATATGGCGCGATGCGTTTCACACCGAGCCGGTTCAGCGTAATCAGGCCTGCAAGACCAACCCCTGCCAGCATGAGCGCCTCAACCGACAGATTGCTCGTATAGAAGAGCGCGATGATGATAATGGCGCCAAGGTCATCAATGATCGCCACCGCCAGAAGCAGAACCTTCAGCGCAACCGGCACACGGCTTCCCATCAGGGCGAGAATGCCAAGCGCGAACGCAATGTCAGTTGCCGCCGGAATGGCCCAGCCATTCAGGTTTTCAGGGCTGCCTGCATTGATGCCGAGGAACACAAGCGCTGGCACGAGCATACCACCCACCGCCGCGAACAACGGCAGTACAATCTTGTCTCGTGATGAAAGCTGCCCCTGTAATACCTCGCGCTTGATCTCCAGCCCCACGAGGAAAAAGAACACCGCCATCAGGCCATCATTAATCCAGAGGATAAGCGGCTTATCGATCTCAAGAGCCCCCACAGTTATGGCAACGGGTACATCCAGAAATGCGGAATACAGGCTGGCAATCGCGCTGTTATTAATGAGAACGGCGAAGACTGTCGCGAGAATGAGGAGCAAGCCAGCTGAGGGCGCCCACTCGAAGAATTCAACAGCACGTCTGAATATGCGTGTCATAAGGGTCCTTCCTTGGAAAAAGAACTGCGAGACCGGGGACTCAGTCTCGCAGAGTTGGGGTGGAGGTTAGCTATGAGGGCGGATGGGCGTCCGCCTCAGCTGCTTCAGCTGCCCGCATACGGCAGAGAAGAGTGGTGGAGGACGATGCGCATCAGGCCTTCGCTGTCACGCACATAGCCGAATGAGAACTCGACCTTTGTTTCCTCCGTTTCACCGACCGGGGTGAAATAATAATTGCCCATGGCAAGGGCGCTGTCGCCGAGCGTTATGATCTGCTGTTCGCCGAAGCGGACATTGGACCAGGGGCGGATGGCAAAGCCTGAATCTTCGTCGATGTCACCGCCGACAAAGTACGAGAGCGCGCCATCAAACTCGGGGCGGAACTGCTTTTCTGCAGCCAGTGTCGGCTTGAAGAGGACTTCCAGCTGATCATAGGCATAAAGCGAGCGGATCATGTTCGACGCGACAGCGTTATAGTCTTCACCATTCTGAAAAGCCGTGCCGATGCGAACAATTCCTTCACCCCAGACACGCTGGGCGTCCAGTACGTCCTGCTCGGTAATGCTCGCCGACTGCTCAGCCGCCGTCGTTGCGTAAGCTGGCGCAGCTACGGAGAGCGGTGCCATGATGGCAGCGGCGGCTCCAGCTTTGAACCAGCGACCTGATGCGGCGCTCTTCTGGCGGACTTTCTTACGGCGGATAATGTCTCTTGTACGTCTCATGTTTCGCTCCTGTTTTCGCTTACAGAAGTGAAATGGATTGCACCCTTCCATTCTTCCAATATAATAAAAATTGAATTTCAATCGGAAAAATCGATAGATGAGACCTACGCTGAAACAATTGGAATATCTCGTCGCGATTGCCGAGACGGGAAAATATGGAGAGGCCGCAAAACGGGTGAATGTCAGCCAGTCCAGTCTTTCGACGCAGATTGCAGACATGGAAGAAGAGCTGGGCACGCGCCTTCTGGAACGTGGACGCCATGGCGCTGTGCTCACCCCGACAGGCCGGGATATTGTTGTCCGCGCGCGCTATATTCTGCGTCAAGTCGAAGAGCTTCACACGCTCTCGCGGCAAAGCGAGGAAGACTTCAAAGGCCGCATCAATCTGGGCGTCCTTCCCTCCGTTGGCCCCTATCTTCTGCCACCAGCGACCCGTCAGCTCCACCAGCGTTTCCCCGAACTCAGACTGATCGTGCGCGAAGAACGCACCATCGATCTCGCCGAGCATCTGAGTGATGGCCGGTTTGACCTGATCATCTCCACACCCGAAAGCCATCCTGAGTGCCGGAGCGAACCGCTCTTCACCGAACAGCTCTGGATTTGCGCCGCATCCGATGATCCGCTGAGCAGTACGACCGGGCCGGTAGAGCCTGAGGAACTACGCGGTCACCCGCTTCTGACAATCGGATATGGCCACCGCCTAAGCGAGCTGGTGCACAGGCTGGCAGATGACATCGGCACGCAGGTCAGCACCGAATACGAAGGCTCCAGTCTCGATGCCGTCCGACAGATGGCGATTATGGGCGCAGGCGTTGCCGTATTGCCGAGCCTCTATGCGCTGTCTGAAGCCCGCCGTGACCCCGACCAGATCATCAGGCGCATCAACTACCCTTCAGCCGAGCGGGAGATTGCGCTCTGCTGGCGGGCCTCCTCACCCCTGACCAACCGGTATCGCATGCTTGCTGACGAGCTTTCCCAAACGGCCTCCAGCATACTCGAGCAAGGCGCCGCAAGCATTGGCGCGGCTTAATCGCTTCCCATAGCGCAGCGACGCAGATACAGATTTTAATCAGGTGACATGGGCGACGGGACTGATGATCGACTGGTTGATCGCAAACTGGATTGAGTTGGCGGGCTTTGTAACGGGCGCGGCCTGCGTCTGGCTGCTCGTTATCCGTAATATCTGGACCTTCCCGGTCGGCATGGTGAACTATGTGTTCTTCGCCGTTCTGTTCGTCCAGTCAGGCCTTTACGCAGATGCCGGCCTTCAGGGCGTGTACTTCATTCTGGCCTCGCTGGGCTGGTACTGGTGGCTGCGCGGCGGCGATGACCATAAGGGCGTGGAAGTTCACGAAGCCTCCCCCAAGGTTCTCATCGCCTGCGGCGTAGCGGTTATTGTCATCGCAGCCCTCATCCAATGGGTGCTGCACGAATACACAGACTCCACAGTGGCAGGCTGGGATGCGCTCACCACGGCGATGAGCCTCGTCGCCCAGTTCATGCTGTCGCGCAAATGGATTGCCAACTGGTGGCTCTGGATCGCGGTCGATCTCATCTACATCCCGCTCTACATCCATAAGGGCCTCTGGCTGACAGCCGGTCTCTATGCGGTCTTCCTGGCTATGTGTATTGCCGGTCTGATCGAGTGGCAGAAAGCGCGAACCGACAAACCAAAAGCTGCCGACAGCCTCACGTAATGGCGAATATCTTCTGGCCTTTACTGCCCGCGTCCTTGCGCGCCAAATTCTGTCGTCGCATTGTCGTGACAGGCGCTGAAAGCACCGGCACAACCACGCTTGCGCTCATGGTGGCCGAGGCTTTGAACTCGCCTTACGTCGCCGAATATGGGCGCGAATACACCGAACGCCGCGCGAAGGTGACAGACGAGCCATGGCGCACCGAAGAACTCGTCGAAATTGCCGAAGAGCAGAACGCGCTGGAAGATGCTGCCGCGCGCCGCTCTGACAATGGCCTCATCATTGCTGACACCGATGCCCTCACCACAGCGCTCTGGCATGAGCGCTATTTCGGGTCTCGCTCGCCAGCTGTTGATGCCGTCGCGGCGAAACAGGTTCGCCCGTTTGCCTATATCCTGACCTCTGATGACATTGCCTTTGAGGCCGATGCCATCCGCGAAGGCGGCCAGGAGCGCCACACCATGACAACCCGCTTTCGCGAAGAAATCATCAAAAGCCGCGTGCCGTGGATTGAAGTCCGCGGCAGCCGCGAAGAGCGCCTCACCGAAGCGCTCCGCTTTCTCTGCTCGCTCGGCGTCAAATGAAGCTGACGCCGATATCCGGCATCAGGCGGTGACCAGATTAAGCGCGCGTTTCGGCGTCCAGACACCAGTCAGCGACGTCATGCTGGCATAGTCGCGGAAATCACGTGGCGGACGCCCCAGAGCTTCCTGCACGCCATAGCCGATCTTCTCATTCCGGCCATCCATCACCGTCGCGAAAAGATAATCCATCAGCCAGACAAGCTCTGCGGGCATGCCCATATCTTCAATGCCTTCCAGAAACACGTCATGCGGAATGTCTGCGAAGGTGATCGTGCGTCCAAGTGCGGAGGAAAGCTCTTCGGCGATATCCTCAAGCCCCAGAAGACGCGGGCCTGTCGTTTCATAGGTTTTGCCCTCATGGCCCTCCTCGGTGAGCGCTGCGATGATGACATCGACAACATCATGCACATCAACGAATGGTTCGCGCGTACCGCCGGTTGGCAGAGCAATTTCGCCTTCCTGAACCATGCTGCGAAAAGCCCCTTCAGAGAAATTCTGGTTAAACCAGGCCGAGCGGACAATCGTCCAATCCATGCCGGAGAACCGGATAATCTGTTCGCAGGCCAGCGCCTCTTCCTCACCGCGGCCAGACAGGAGAACAAGCTTCTGAACACCCATCCGATAGGCGAGGTCCGTGAACTCGGTGATCGACTGACGCGCTTTCGGCATCGCAAGATCCGGCGCAAAATTCACATAAACCTGCGTCATGCCCTCAAGACAGCGCCGCCATATTTCCGGCTTTTCCCAGTCGAAAGCAGGCTCGGCCTGTCGCGACCCGATACGAACCTTATGCCCGCTATCCCAGAGCGAGCGCACAACGCGGTGACCGGTGCGGCCCGTGCCACCCAGCACCAGCGTAGACGGAACTTTAGGGCGGCGGATTTCAAACAGTTTTGCAGGCTGGAAAATTGACTTCATGACTTGCTCCTCCTCGTCAGAACAAGTCCATGTCTACCGGCACTCTAATCCTGCATCTTGACGCCGCGCGACAGAGTTTTGGCCGGACGCGTCACGCATCATCATCCCGTCAGGCGCTCGTGCGGAAGCTTCCCGGCGAGCGCCCCTCCCACCGGCGGAACGCGCGATTGAAGGCGCTCTGCTCGGAAAAGCCGGTCAGAAACGCGATCTCTGCAAGCGAGTATCCGGTGTCATTCAGCAGCTTGCGCGCCATGATGTGACGGGCCTGATCCACAAGCGTCTGATAGGTAACATCTACCTCGGACAGACGCCGTTGGAG
>CENJ01057129.1_pt1 | contig 14555 bp, 12 predicted proteins | sample 356161 | NCBI WGS metagenome assembly CENJ01 (sample SAMEA2619531, study PRJEB7988) | marine metagenome | biome: marine biome (ENVO:00000447); feature: surface water layer (ENVO:00002042); material: "saline water (ENVO:00002010), including plankton (ENVO:xxxxxxxx)" | depth 5 m
GATAATGAAAAAATTTTAAAAACAGATAAAAAAACTTTATTAGGTGCGATAAGACGAGTCTCTATTTTTTCAAACAAATCTACACACCAGGTTGCATTTAATATTTCTAAAGAGTCATTAATTGTTCACACAGAGGACCCAGAGTCTAGCTCTAGAGCAAAAGAAGAAATAATTGGTGAGTATGAGGGTGATGATCTCATTATTGGATATAATGGTGAATATTTAAAAGATGTAATTAGTCATATTTCCGGTGAAAATGTTATCATAAGATTAAACACACCTATAAGTGCCACATTATTCACAGGTGAAAAGGAAGAATATACAAAAACAATGTTGTTAATGCCTGTTCGTCTAAATAGTTGAAAAAAATAAATGGAAATCAACAATCTTGAGATGATTTCTTTCAGAAACCATAGAAAAATTAATATTGATTTTGATCCAGGTTTAACAATTATATGGGGAGAAAATGGCTCCGGAAAAACATCAATTTTAGAAGCTATACACAGTTTGTCTTATGGAAAAAGTTTTAGAACCAATAATAAAAAAGATTTAATTAAAAAAGGTTCTGATTTTTTCTTTATAAAAGGTTCTTTTAAAAAAACAGAAAACTTTAAAAACACAGTTTCTCTATCCCAAGATATAAAAGGAAATAAAAAAATACAAATAGATAATAAAATCATAAAAAAAAGAAAAGATCTTTTTGGTCTAAATAATGTTGTTGTTTTTTCACCAGAAGAAGAAGGTATAACAAAAGGAACATCATTATTTAGAAGAAACTATTTTGATAGAATTTTTTCTATTTGCTCTTATGATTATTTAAACAGTCTTCTTTTATATAATAAAACAATTAAACAGAGAAACAGTGTTCTTAAAAACAATAACTCGTTATTTGATAAAGAGAAAGAATTAGAAATTTGGGATAAACCGTTTTGTATTAATGGTTTAAGTCTTTGGCAAAAAAGAGAGATGTTTATGAATTCTTTTATAAATCTTTTTTTAAAAACAGTTGAAGATTTTGATAAAGACTTACTCTTAAATGTTAAATATGATTTAAAAATAAAAACAAATAAAGATTTCTTAAAAAAAACAAAAGAAAACAGACATATAGATCTATTTAAAAAATATACTTCTTTTGGTCCACATAAAGATGACGTTGTTTTTTTATGGAATAATCAAAAAATAAAAAACCACGGTTCGCAAGGTGAACACAAAATTTTTTTAGCACTTTTAAAAATTACTGAATATATATTTTTATCTAACGAAACAAAAAACACACCAATTTTTTTAATAGATGATATGTTTGCAAACCTAGATAAAGAAAGAAGTAAAAAGCTTTTAAGATTTATAGAAGAAATAAAAAACGATAATAAAGAAAAAAGCCAAACAATTATCACAACCACAAACATTATAAATATAAAAGAAAACGGTTTTTTTATGGAGTTTGATGATATAAAAAAACACCACCTAGTAAAAAATGGAACAACTTAAAAAAGTTCTTGAAAAAACTATTGAAAAATCTGGTTTTAAAAATGCTATACTTCAAGAAAGTGCAGTCTCTATATGGTCTGATGTTGTTGGAAAAAATATTTCGAACATATCAAAAGCCACCAATGTTGATAACGGTGTTCTTTTTATTAAAGTAGAATCTGCCACATGGAAACAAGAACTCTATATGCAAAAAAACGAAATAATTAATAAAATAAATAAAAAAATAGGCTCAAAAGCCATAAAGGAAATACGATTGGTATGAATGAAAACAAAAGCAATTATAGTGCGGAAAGCATTAAAGTATTAGAGGGGTTAGAGGCTGTAAGAAAAAGACCAGCTATGTATATAGGAGATGTAGGAAAAAGAGGCCTTCATCATCTTGTGTATGAGGTTGTGGATAACTCTATTGACGAAGCTTTAGCTGGGCACTGTACAAGAATAACCGTTTATTTCAACAAAGATGGTTCAGTTACGGTAGAAGACAATGGTCGAGGCATTCCTGTTGATATGCACAAAGATGAGAAAAAACCAGCAGTAGAAGTTGTAATGACAGTCCTTCACGCTGGGGGGAAATTTGATAAAGACACCTATAAGGTTTCTGGTGGATTACACGGTGTTGGTGTTTCTGTTGTTAATGCGTTGTCGGATTGGCTATGGGTTGAAGTTAAAAGAGACGGAAAGGTTTATAAACAAGACTATAAAATAGGAGCAACACAAAACAAACTTAAGGAAATAGGAAAAACTAAAAAAAGTGGTACAAAGGTATGTTTTTTACCTGATAGTTCAGTTTTTAACACAACTCTTTTTGAGTATGATATTATTGCAGAAAGATTACGAGAACTTGCATATCTAAATCAAGGACTAGAAATTAATCTAAAAGACCTTAGAGAAGAAGAAGGTCAAAATGATTCATTTAGATTTAAAGGAGGGTTAAGTGACTTTGTAAAATATTTGGATGAAAAAAACAACCCACTTCACAATAAAGTAATCACAGTAACAAAAGAAGATGGTGAAATACCGGTTGATGTTGCACTTAGGTATGGAAACACGTATAACGATAACATATTAACATTTGTTAATAATATTAACACGATTGAGGGCGGAACACATCTTTCTGGTTTTAGATCTGCTCTTACAAGAGCGATGAATAATCACGCCTCAAAAAACAACCTAATTAAAACTAAAAAAACAGAAAAATTATCTTTAACGGGCGAAGACTTTCGTGAAGGTTTAACAGCTATAATTAGTGTAAAGGTTCCTGAACCACAATTTGAAGGACAAACAAAAACCAAACTTGGTAATGGAGAGGTGAAGGGCCTTGTAGATAAGGTTGTTTATGAGGGGATTTTAGACTTTCTCGAAGAAAACCCATCAATTGGTAGAAAGGTTATAGAAAAAGCCCTACTTGCTGCGAGGAGCCGTTCTGCAGCAAAAAAAGCAAGGGAGCTAATTAGACGAAAGAGCGCCCTAGGAAGTTCTTCTTTACCAGGAAAACTAGCTGATTGTTCAAATAAAGACCCTGTTTTTTGTGAGCTATATTTAGTTGAGGGTGACTCTGCTGGTGGTTCTGCCAAGCAAGGAAGAGACAGAAAAAATCAAGCAATACTACCACTAAGAGGTAAGGTTATTAATTCAGAAAAAGCTCGTGTAGATAAATTATTAAGTAATAATGAAATTCAATCAATTATTACAGCGCTTGGAACGGGTTTTGGCGGTGGTGATGATGAGGCCGGTGAAAAGTCTGCAGGTGATTTTAATATTGAAAAAATACGATACCATAAAATAATAATTATGACAGATGCTGATGTTGATGGCTCTCATATTAGAACACTGCTTTTAACCTTTTTCTATCGAAAAATGAGGCAATTAATTGATGGTGGATATCTTTATTTAGCAATGCCTCCATTATATAGGTTACATCAAGGAAAAAAAGCATATTATGCTTATGATGACAACGAGAGAGATTTAATTACGGAGAGAATGAAAAAAGATAATAAAACCACAAAAATTGGTTTACAAAGATATAAAGGTCTTGGTGAAATGAACCCTGAACAATTATGGGACACAACAATGGACCCAGAAAAAAGAACATTGCTTCAAGTTACTGTAGAAAGTGCAGAAGCTGCAGCTGTAACCTTTCAAAACCTAATGGGAAGCGATGTTGAAGCGAGAAGAAGTTTTATAGAAAAAAACGCAAAGTTTGTTGCAAACTTAGATATTTAAGGATACAAAATGGTCGATATAAATAGAGACAACACATTACCTAGAGATATTGTAGATGAGATGCGAGAAAGCTATCTCAATTATTCCATGTCTGTAATCGTTTCACGAGCCCTTCCAGATGTAAGAGATGGGTTAAAGCCTGTTCATAGAAGGATTTTATATGGAATGAGTGAATTAGGCTCTTCTTGGAATAGACCATACAAAAAATCTGCAAGAATTGTTGGTGATGTGTTGGGTAAATACCACCCACATGGTGATTCATCTGTATATGATGCTTTAGTTAGAATGGCTCAGTCATTTTCAATGCGATATGAGTTGGTGGATGGGCAAGGAAATTTTGGCTCTGTTGATGGCGACAACGCTGCTGCTATGCGTTATACAGAATCTAGAATGGCAAGGCTTTCTAGTGAAATGTTAAAAGATTTAGATAAAGAAACTGTTGATTGGACTGTTAATTTTGATGAAACACTTAAAGAACCAACAGTTTTACCAACAACAGTTCCAACGCTGCTTATTAACGGGTCTGAAGGAATTGCTGTTGGTATGGCAACAAAAATACCACCACACAACTTAACAGAGATTGTTAATGGCTTGGTTGCCATGATTGAAGACCCTGAGATTGCAACTGAGGGTATAATGGAGCACATTAAAGGACCCGATTTTCCAACAGCTGGTTTAATTATGGGTGTTGATGGATTGAGTGATGCTTACAATACTGGCCGTGGTAAAATAAAAATAAGAGCGCGCGCACATATTGAATCTGCAAAAAACGGAAAAGATAGTGTTGTTATAACAGAACTACCATATCAGTGTAACAAAGCAAGTTTAGTGGAAAAAATTGCAGACCTTGTAAGAGATAAAAAAATAGTTGGCATTACTGACCTTAGGGATGAGTCAGACAAAGATGGCATTAGGGTTGTGGTTGAAACTAAAAGAGACGCTGTCCCTGAAGTGATTTTAAATCAATTATATAAATTCACACAATTGCAAGACACTTTCGGTATAATTCTTCTTGCTCTCGTAAACGGTGTTCCCAAAATAATGCCATTAAAAACGGTTTTAAACCACTTTATCGATTTCAGGCACGATGTTGTCGTAAAAAGAACGCAGTTCGAATTAAACCAAGCAGAGGCTAGAGCACACATATTAGAGGGTTTAAAAATAGCTTTAGACAATATTGATGCTGTTATAGAGTTAATAAAAGCAAGTAAGAACCCAGAGGCAGCCAAAGAAGGCTTGATGAACAGCTTTAATTTGTCTGAAAAACAAGCTCAGGCTATTCTTGAAATGAGACTCCAAAGATTAACGGGTTTAGAGGTTGATAAAATATTAGAAGAATACAAGGAATTGATAAAGCTAATTGCCCATTTAAAAAGTATTCTTGAAAATAAAAACCAACGCATGGATATAATTAAAAGTGAGCTTCTAGAAGTTAGAGAAAATTACGGGGATGAGAGAAGAACGGAGATCATACCTGTTGTTGCAGATTTCTCTATGGAAGATATGATTGCAGAAGAAGAGGTTGTTATCACTATTACGCACCAAGGTTATATAAAAAGAACAGCTTTAAACACATATAAAACACAGAGACGTGGAGGAAGAGGTGTTCAAGGAGCTGGCAGTAAAGAGGAGGATTTTGTAGAACACCTTTTTATAGCGAATACGCATAATTATATGTTGTTTTTTACTGATCGAGGAAAGTGTTTTTGGTTAAAGGTTTACGATATTCCTCAAGGTGGAAGAGCAACCAGGGGTCGAGCCATTGTTAATCTTATTGGTTGTGATCCAACAGAAAGAGTAGAGGCTTTTGTAAGTGTGAGTGAATTTAAAGATGACCATTTTATAGTCATGGCAACTAAAAAAGGTGTTGTTAAAAAGACGGTTCTTTCTGCGTATGGTAAGCCAAGAAAAGGCGGTATTTATGCTATAGAAATCCGTGAAGACGATCAATTAATCGAGGCGCGGATTACTAATGGAGAGCACGATATTTTACTTGGAACCCACGAAGGTAAGTCTATTCGTTTTTCAGAAACGGGGGTAAGGCCAAGTGGTAGAAAAACAATGGGTGTTCGTGGGATTAAACTGAGCTCTGAAGATGATTATGTTGTTGGTATGTTGGTCGTTAAAAGAGAGGGTACAATTCTTGTTGCAACAGAAAAAGGGTATGGAAAAAGAACAGATGTCATTCAGTATCGTACTCAAACTCGTGGAGGTAAAGGTGTTCTTACTATGAGGTGTACAGACAAAACTGGAAAGATGGTTAAAATAATGGAGGTTGTTGATTCTGATGACTTGATTGTAATCACTGATGCTGGTGTTTTAATGCGCCAACCCGTGGGTGCAATAAGAACCATTGGTCGTGTTACACAAGGGGTTCGCTTAGTTAAGTTAGATGACGGCAGCATAATTTCATCAATAACAAGGGTAATGCAAGAAGCAGAAAAAGCAGAAGAAACAGATAAAGATGAAAAAGATGCACAAATTGAAATAGACCTCGGGGAAAGTGATAATAAAACCGAAGAATAAAATTGGATCTTAATCAAAATGTGAAGTTGGTTTTTGATAAAATCAATGATGCAAAAAAAAGATCGCCGCATAATCAAAATGTAGAGTTAATCGCAGCAACCAAAACAAGGGACATTCTTCAGATTCAAACTTGTTTTGAGTTGGGAATTTCAAGTATTGGTGAAAACAGGATTCAGGAAGCAGAAAAAAAACTTAAAGAACTACCAAGTTTTAATTCTATAAAGAAAAGGTTTATTGGTCATTTACAAACCAACAAAGTAAATAAGTGTTTGCGTTTGTTTGACACCATTGATAGCGTCGACACCTTGAAATTAGCAGAAAAAATAGATTCATCCTCTAATCCCCAAAAAACAGAGTGCCTTATTGAAATAAACACAAGTAATGAATTACAGAAAAAGGGCTTTAAACCAAAACTTTCAAAAGAATTAATGTCTTGTTTTTCTTTAGAAAACTTAAATATTGTTGGGTTAATGACGATAGGCCCACACACTACTAGCGAAAAAGAAATACGAGATTCTTTCCAAGCGCTTAGAATTTTTAAAGATCAAATAAATCAAGAACTTGGTGAAAACAAATTAACCGAGTTATCCATGGGAATGAGTAACGACTTTGAACTTGGTGTTGAAGAGGGTTCAACAATGGTAAGAGTTGGAACTGGCATTTTCGGGCCTAGAAAATATTAAACAGTTGAACGTCCACTATTATAACAACCAGTTAAGTAAGTTTAATATAGATCAAAAATTGGATTTAAAATTTTTTAATCACAATATTGGTATAAAAGAGAAAGACGTATTTATTGTTCCAGACCAATTTAATGAAACATCAATATCTCCAACTGAATTTTTAGGATTAAAAAACAAATACCAAATAAAAACGGTAAATATGTATGACCGCACATTTGGAATAAAAGAAAAATCTGTAATTATAGATCATGTTAATAGGTCAGGGGTGTTTCACTTAAAGGGAAACACACCACATGAACAGCGACCAATGTTTCCAGACATGTCTTATATTTATAAAAAAGACCCTTCACTAAAAAGCATTATAGTGCAAACGTTAGGTTATAGTAGGTTTAAAAAAGTTAAACTTGAAGAACGGGTGTTTTTTTCTGAAGCAGCAGCAATTATAGCTACTATTTGGCATTATGTTGGTGTTGGCGTTCGCGGTTTTGCAATTCCGACTAAATAAGCATAGTTTTAAAACCGATTAGACCTAATGAACCAAAACGGTTCATAAATTGGCCTTGTTATTGAAGACCCAACTATTGCGCCATAAATCCAAGTTGCAACCCAAATAGCAAAAACAAAAGGAACTATAACATTAATTATAAGCTCTAAAATCGCAAAAACTAAAACAACAGAAAAAGGCAATATCACAACAATTGACAATAATGGATACTCTAACATTAGACTTCTTAATTTACTCATATTCTAATATATCAATTACTATTCCAATGATGGTATGTTGACAAAATGACAAAAATTATATTTTTTGAGCTATTTTAGCTCCAAGGGAAATATTGTTTAATGCCAACTTTATATTTGTTTTTAAACTTTTGTTTTTAGTTTTTTGAGCTATTGTTTTTAATAGGTATGGAGTTGTTTCTTTACCAGAGATTCCAACGCTTTCCATTTCGATAATAGCATTGGAAATTATACTTTCCATTTCTTGAGATGGTATTTCGTGTTTTTTTGGAACCGGATTAAGAACCAAAATTGAGGAGTTTAATCTGGCCTCTTTGTTTAGTTTAAATAACCCAACAACCTTTTTAGCGTTTTTATAACAGTGTTGAAGTTTTATATCAGAGCTTGAAGTGTAAAAAAGAGGAAAACAATCTGTTTTATATCCAACAGTTGTGATCCCAAAAGTTTCTAATGCTTCAGCTGTTTTATCCACATCTAAGAAAGATTTTACGCCAGAACAAACAACAACAATTGGAGTTTCGCTTAGAGAAATGATATCCTGTGACATATCTAGAGACTTATCATATCCTCTATGAACGCCTCCTATACCGCCAGTTGAAAAAACTTTTATACCAGCATTAAAAGCAATATGAGAGGTGCTGCTGACAGTAGTTGCACCAGATTGTTTTTTTTCTAAACAAATCCCAATTTCTCTTTTTGATATCTTTTTAACAGACTTATCTGTCGCAATAAACAACAAATCTTTTTCTCCCAACCCAACATGAATTTTCCCTTTGATAATTGCTATAGTTGCGGGAACTACACCTAGATCTAAACATATTTTTTCCGCTTTGTTTTGGAATTCAATGTTTTGCGGAAATGGCATACCACTAGATATTATAGTAGACTCTAAAGCTAAAACCGGCTTGTTGCTATTAATCGCGTCTTTTACTTGTTTAGATAAAGTAAATTTCATATTCAAAAATACGTATATTGATTGAATCAAAAAGAAAAAACGCTATATGAGTAAAGAAATAATTCTAAAAGAAATTGATCCTAAAAGTGTTGGGGTGCCATCGCGCTCAGTAATTGGAGAAGACAGAAACAACCATTTTTATATAATTAAAAACATTAAGTCACGAATTATTATGAAACATGGCCATAAAATAGTAGAGACCGCTAAGGAAATTAAAAACAAAACAAACAGTAATGTTTCACTGGCGACAACAGCTCCTGTTTGTAGTAAAACAATAAAGTTTTTAAATGAAAACGATATAAAAATAATTTTTGATTACATTATAAAGTAAGTAGTGATCAATAATTTTATATACCCTCAAGATCGAAAAATATTCAATGCTGTTTGGTTGCTAGCTTTTCCTGTAATTATCAGCAACCTTAGCCGCGTAATTATGAGCCTTGTTGATGTTGCAATGGTTGGTCATTTAGGGCCAGAAGCATTAGCTGCAACAGGCATGGGTGGCATGTTGGCATGGGGAGCGCTTAGCATTGTACTTGGTATAAGAACTTCAGTTCAGACAATTACATCAAGACGGCTGGGTCAAAAAAAAACAAAGGAATGTATTAACGCACTAATTAATGGTTTTATCTTAGCATCCGCTTACGCACTACCAATTTCAATATTGGGTTATTCATACGGTTATCTAGTAATACCTCTTTTTATAAACGACGCCCTAACAACACCAATTGCAATAAGTTATTTTAGTATATCTTCAATAGGAATTTTTTTTAATGCGTTGAGTTTTGTTTTTCAGGGTTTTTACACTGGTATTGAAAAAACAAAAATCCATTTAAACGTAACAATTGTTAGCAATGTGATTAACGCATACCTCAATGCTGGGCTTATTTATGGAAAACAAGACCTAGTAAGCGTTCTTGGTTTAGAAAAAATCTCTTTCTTTGATTTTTCTAACCTTTGGTTTTGGGCAGACTTTGAGGGTATGGGTGTTAGTGGCGCAGCAATTGGAACACTTATATCTTCAATTTGGATGATGCTTCATTATTTTTACTATTTAAATAAACAGGATGTTGTTAGACAAAATAAGGGTTTTTTAAATACGGGCATCAATGTTAAAATGTTGAAAAAGCAAGTATCATTGTCTTTTCCGATGGGAATTCAAGAAATGATGATAGCGATTGGGTATTCAATCTTTTATAAAATTATGTCAATAATTGGGATAGTTGAGTTAGCCACAACACAGCTTCTTTTTACTATTATGCATGCATCGTTTATGCCAGCAATGGGCGTTGGACAAGCGTGCGCAACGCTTGTTGGTAAATATATGGGCTCTAAAGAAATAGAAAAATCTGAACAAAGTATTAAAGAGTCATTGCGTATTGCAGAGTATATAATGGGAACAATGGGCTTGTTTTTTATTTTTTTTTCAAAACCCATTCTTATGATTTTTACCACAGATCCAGATATTATCAACCTAGGTGTTTGGGGCCTTCGTTTAATAGGGTTTCTTCAATTTATTGATGCAATTTGTTTCACACTGTTTTTAGCGTTAACCGGCGCAGGTAACACACTTTTCCCTGCGCTAGTGGAGTCTTCTTTGATCTGGGGGTTTATGTTGCCAGTCAGCTACTACGCGGGGGTGGTTTTAAGCATAGGATTTAAAGCTCCATTTGTTACTTTTGCTGTATATTTATTTCTAATGGCGTTTATCCTTTCTATAAAAGTTGCTAAAGGAGATTGGAAAGAAATAGAAGTCTAATAGATATTTGTATTAAATTTGGAATCTATAAAACAATATTATTTTGTCACAAAATTATAAAGATACAGACCCACAAGAAACGCAAGAGTGGCTTGAATCAATTGATGATGCTCTTGAAGAACACGGGTACGATAGAGCAAGGTTCTTATTAGAAGAGCTTATAGACTATGCACAAACTAAAGGTGCTAGACTACCGTTTAATACTAACACACCATTTATAAATACAATTCAACCTAAGGACGAACCGGAGTATCCAGGCGATCAAGAAATTGAGAGAAGAATCAAGTCCATAATTCGTTGGAATGCTATGGCTATGGTCGTTCGTGCAAACACGAATACTCCAGGCATTGGTGGGCATATATCCACCTACGCCTCTTCGGCAAATTTATATGAAGTTGCTTTTAATCACTTTTTTAAAGGCCCTGATCACTCAGATGGGGGTGACCTTGTTTTTTTTCAGGGCCATGGTTCCCCCGGTCAATATTCCAGGGCGTATCTTGAGGGTCGTTTAACCGAAGAAAACTTAGAAAGTTTTCGCAGAGAACTGACTCCTGGGGGCTTATCTTCATACCCGCACCCCTATTTAATGCCAGATTTTTGGCAGTTTGCCACTGTATCAATGGGTCTTGGTCCAATTATGGCTATTTATCAAGCAAGGTTTTTAAGTTATATTACTGATAGAGGGATATATAAAAAATCTGATAGAAAGGTTTGGGCTTTTCTTGGAGATGGCGAGATGGACGAACCCGAATCAAAAGGCGCATTAACCCTTGCTTCGAAAGAAGAGTTAGACAACCTTATTTTTGTTGTTAATTGTAACCTACAAAGACTTGATGGACCGGTTCGTGGTAACACAAAAGTTATCCAAGAGCTAGAGGGAGCATTTAGAGGAGCTAGTTGGAATGTAATTAAGGTTGTTTGGGGTTCTGATTGGGATGAGCTAATTGAGAAGGACAGTTCTGGTAAGCTTCTTCAAAGAATGGACGAAGTAATTGATGGTGATCTTTTAAAATATGTTGTAGAGGGTGGTGCATATTTTAGAGAACACTTTTTTGGGAAGTACCCAGAAACACTTGAGCTTGTTTCTCATATGAGTGACGATGAACTTATTAAAATGAAGCTTGGTGGTCATGATCCAGTCAAAATGTATGCTGCATATAAAGAAGCTATTGAGCATAAAGGACGACCAACTGTCATACTCGCGAGAACTATTAAGGGGTATGGAATGGGTTCTGCTGGCGAAGGAAGGAATATTACACACAACCAGAAAAAACTCAACGAAGATGAGCTTTTATATTTTAGAGATCGGTTTAGTGTTGAACTTTCAGATAAAGAAGCGGTTAAGGCTCCATTTTTTAAACCAAAAGCAAACAGCAAAGAAATAAAATATCTTAAACAAAGAAGGGAAGAGCTTGGTGGTTATCTTCCAAGTAGGGTAGTCAAAAACAAAAAAATGAATCCTCCCGATATAAAGATATTTCAAGAGCTTTTAGATGGTACCGGCGATAGGTCAATATCAACCACGATGGCTTTTGTTAGATTATTAACAATTATATGTAGGGATAAAGAAGTTGGAAAATATGTTGTTCCAATAATTCCAGATGAAGCTCGCACTTTTGGTATGGACCCTCTTTTTAGGCAGTTAGGTATTTATGCTCATAAAGGTCAGCTTTATGACCCCGTTGATTCAGATCAGTTTTTATATTATAAGGAAGCTGTTAATGGTCAAATTTTCGAAGAGGGAATAAACGAGGCTGGAGCAATATCTTCCTTCATCGCTGCAGGAATGTCATATCAAACCACTGGTGAAAATATGATTCCATTTTATATTTATTATTCCATGTTTGGTTTTCAAAGGGTGTGGGATTTTATTTGGGCTGCTGGCGACATGCGCGCCAGGGGTTTTTTGCTTGGTGGTACAGCAGGAAGAACAACGCTTAATGGTGAAGGTTTACAACATCAAGATGGCCATAGCCATTTAGCTGCGGCTGCTACCCCAAATGTTAAAGCCTATGATTTAGCTTATGCGTACGAAATTGCTGTTGTTGTGCGACATGGAATAAAGGAAATGTTTTCCGATCAGAAAGATGTTATTTATTACTTGACATTAGAAAATGAAAACTATTTGCACCCACCAATGCCAAAGGGAGTTGAGGAAGATATAATTAAAGGAATGTATAAACTGCATTCAACGAAAAAACCTAAAGTTAGACTGCTAGGAAGCGGCCCATTATTGAATGAGGTTATTGAAGCTGCAAAAATTTTAAAAGAAGATTGGGATATTGATCCAGGAATTTGGAATGTTACATCATTTACAGAGTTAAGAAGAGAAGCCGAAGAAGTAGAAAGGTGGAATATTATTAATCCAACCAAGAAGGCTAAAAGATCTCATATTGAAAAATCATTAAACAATAATTCTGTTCCTACTATTGCAGTTTCTGATTATGTTAAAATGTCTTCTGAGCAAATTTCACCCTATGTATCTGGTTCTTTTTATTCTCTAGGAACAGACGGTTTTGGTCGTAGTGACACTAGAGAAAATTTAAGGCACTTTTTTGAAGTAGATCGGTATTACATTGTGTTAACTGCTATTAGGGCTTTGGCAGATCAAGGCGATTTAGAAATGAAAGTGGTTAATGATGTAATAAAGAAATATAACATTGACCCAAATAAACCTAACCCAATAAAAGTATAAAATGTTAAAAGAAGTATTACTACCTGATTTAGGCGAAGGAATTGATTCTGCAGATGTAAGTGAAATTCTAATTAACCCAGGTGATTCTGTATCTATTGATGATATTATTTTGGTTTTAGAGTCAGATAAAGCCAGTATGGAAATACCTGCAGAAGATGCGGGGGTAGTTAAAGAAGTATTTGTTAATGCTGGAGATGAGGTTAAAACAGGGGCCCCATTGATTTCTATTGAAGTTTCATCTGGCTCTACTGAAGAAAGCAAACCAGAACTAAAAGAGGAAGAACCAAAAAAAGAAGATAAAGAAACAAAGATAGAAACAAAAGCACCAGAAATTAAATCTGAAGACATATCTTCTGATAAAACTTTTGCAAGTCCTGGAGTGCGAAGACTCGCCAGAGAATTAGATATTAATTTAACAACTATAAATGCCACTGGTCCTAAGGGTAGAATTACAAAAGATGATCTACATGGTTTTATTAAGCAAAAAATGGCACAAGGTGGTTCAGTTGGAGCAGTTTCCTTACCAAAAATTGATTTTTCTCAGTGGGGAAGTATTGATGAACAACCGTTAACCAAGATTCAAAAAATTACTGGAGACAGGCTACAACAGGCGTGGCAAACTATACCTCACGTCACTCAATTTGATGAAGCAGATATTTCAGTTTTAAATAAGAAAAGAATAGAGCTTAAAAAAGAAGGTGAAAAGAAGAATATTAAAGTCACTTTTTTACCTTTTATAATTAAGGCGGTTATAAAGTCACTTAAAGAATTTCCAAGGTTTAATTGTTCATTAGACCACTTGGGTGAAAACCTGGTGTTAAAGAACTATTATAATATTGGGATTGCTGTTGATACACCTACGGGACTAGTTGTTCCTGTTATTAAAAACGCAGACAATAAATCAATACTTGGCCTTTCAGAAGAGTTGATGGATTTAAGTGAGCGAGCTAGAACTGGCAAGTTAAAACCAGATGAATTTAAAGGTGGTTGTTTTACAATATCTAGTTTAGGAGGAATTGGTGGAACGAATTTTACTCCAATTATCAATCCTCCTGAGGTTGCAATTATGGGGGTTTCAAAAAGTATATGGAAACCGGTGTACGATCACAAAAACAAAGAAATTGTGCCAACTTTTATGATGCCTTTTTCATTGTCTTATGATCATAGGGTTATTGATGGTGCTATTGGAGCTGCGTTCACATCCTTCTTTTCTAACGCTGTTCTTGATGTTTCAACTTTTGAGTAAAAACTAATGTCTAACAATAAGCATACAGATATATTAGTAATAGGCTCCGGACCAGGTGGTTATGCAGCAGCATTCAGAGCTGCAGATCTAGGACGTGAGGTGACTCTCGTGGATAAAGATCCAACACTTGGTGGTGTTTGTCTAAATAGAGGATGTATACCTTCAAAAACATTATTGCACATAGCCAAGGTACTAGAAGAAGCAGAATCGCTAAAAAAAATGGGCGTTACATTTACCAA
>CENJ01079697.1_pt1 | contig 14542 bp, 13 predicted proteins | sample 356161 | NCBI WGS metagenome assembly CENJ01 (sample SAMEA2619531, study PRJEB7988) | marine metagenome | biome: marine biome (ENVO:00000447); feature: surface water layer (ENVO:00002042); material: "saline water (ENVO:00002010), including plankton (ENVO:xxxxxxxx)" | depth 5 m
AAATGTCTAATAATAGATTCATAATATTTAATTTTATTTTCAATATCTATTAATTTTGTAGCGTCACCTTTTATATTAAAAATTAAATAATGTCCTTTATTATGATTATTAATTGAAAAAGATAGTTGTCTTCTACCAATATCTTCAGTTTTAGTGATACTAAATGAATTTTGTTTAAGAAGTGACTCGAAATCGCTAATGAAAATATCAACTTTAGAGGAAAAGTTGGGATTTAATATAATTACTGCTTCATAATTTGTCATTTTATACCTTATGGTTATAGATTTTTAAACTAGTAAAAACCAAGGAAAATGCATTCTAAATCAATTAATTTCTATTATCAATACTCACTTTTGACTATTCTTAAAAGCTTAGAAAAAAATCCTTGGCTTTGTTCAGATAACATTTCATGATTAACTTGTTTATATCCATGCTCAATTAATCCAATGGACGTTGCGTATATTGGATTTTGTAAAATAGTTTCCATGCCTTGGAATTTAGATGGTATACCAAGTCTTACTGAGGTCTGAAATATTGATTCTGCTAATTCAACTACGCCTTCCATTTTTGATGTTCCGCCTGTTAAGACGATACCAGCAGATATTTTTTCTTCAAATCCATTTCTAGATATTTCTGCTTTAACTAAATCAAAGAGTTCGGAATACCTTGGTTGAATAATATCGGCTAGAGAACTTCTTGATAATTCTCTTGGTGGTCTCCCGCCAACAGCAAGGACTTCGACTGTTTCATCATCTTTCGTAAATTCTGTGACAGCGCAACCATTTTTTTGTTTTATATCCTCAGCTTGTGGAGTCGGAGTTCTTAAAGCTTGTGCAATATCGCTAGTAACTTGGTCTCCAGCAATTGGAATTACTCCTGTAAAAACAATTGAACCTGAATTAAAAATAGCAATATCTGTAGTGCCGCCTCCAATATCAACAAGACAAACACCAAGGTCTTTTTCATCTTCAGATAAAATTGAGTGTGAGCTTGCAAGTTGTTCTAAAACAAATCCGTCAACGCCTAAACCACAATTTTTAATGCATTTTTCAATATTTTTAATAGCGCTACTTGCACAAGTTACTAAATGAACTTTAGCTTCAAGTCTAACACCAGACATACCAAGAGGGTCTAGGCTTACTTCTTGATCATCTATTACAAATGATTGAGGAAGAACATGCAAAACTCTCTGGTCTGAAGGAATAGAAACAGCTTGTGCAGACTCAATAACTCTATCAATATCATGTGAAGTTACTTCACTATCCTTAATTCCAACTGCTCCTTGAGAGTTCAAGCTTTTAATATGATTACCTGCTATTCCAACAAACACAGACTTAATTTTATCCTCAATCATTGATTGAGCTTGATCTACAGCTTTACTAATTGCGTCTGTGGTAGCATCAATATTTACAACAACCCCTTTTTTTAGTCCACTTGATGGATAAGAACCTAAAGCAACTATTTCCAATTTTGCTTCATCATTATATTTTCCAACTATACAAACTACTTTAGATGTCCCAATGTCTAGTCCAACTATCATATTCGAATTTTTAATATTACTTGCCATAGTTCAAAGCAACTCCATCTTTATATCTCATATCTATGATACTAGGTATTTTTCCAATATCTAACAAATATTTAGAAGTATCTCGAAAATTTTTAAATCTTTTTTCTGTAAGAGTATTTCCAAATCTAATTAATGTTTTATCTGAGTTTACATCCCAACCATTTACATAACTGTAATTTATAGTTTGGATTTTAAATTGTATATTTGGTATTGATTCTATTTCTCTGATTAACTTAAGAATATCTTCAGGGTTATCTACCGGTCCTTCGACAAGGATTAAATTTCTTTTTGAATTGTCATATTCAAATTTTGATAACTTTCTATCGTAAAAAAACTTATTGTTGAGAATAAAGATTGGTTCTCTGTTTTTAATATTGAGATATATTTCTTTTTTAAATGGTTTATATGCCAAATAGTAATCTTTAATCCAATCTTGATCAGACACAAGATTCTCAATTTCTTTTTTAGAGCTACATTCTTTTAAGTCATTTATTAATAAATGTTGAGACTTAAATTCAAAACCAGATTCATAGATAATACTAATTTTGTATTCTCCCATTAACGTGACAGAAAATATTATAGATAATGCTGATATTGTTTTTCTAAACTGATGCATCAATAATTTTTTTTACAACTTCATTGTAAGAAAGTCCTAGAATACCTCCTGACTTTGGAACACAACTATGAGTTGTCATCCCAGGCACTGTGTTAATTTCAATTACATAAAATTTACGTGTTCTGTCACATTGAATTAAATCCACCCTTCCCCAAGCATTACAACTTAATGCATTAAAAGCATCAATTGCTATTTTTTTTATCTCTTTCATTTCGTCGTCACTCAATTTAGCTTCTTTCAAATGCGTATCATCAGAAATATATTTTGCATCATAATCATAAAATTCATTTTTTGTGATTATCTCGATTGGTGGCAAACATTCATCACCAATTATAGTTACTGTGAATTCTCTTCCATCAATAAACTCCTCAAAAATAAATTCTCTATCTGGATTAGCGCACATTCGATATGCCTCCTCTAAGCTTTTAGCATCAGTAATTTTAAAAATATCCACACTAGACCCATCTTCAATAGGCTTTAAAAATAAATATTTAAATGGTATGAATCTATCATAAGGACTCCCTTTTAGAGCATGTTTAACAATCTGCTTGCCAAACATTACTGCAAGTGAAATAGGTGTTTTGATTCTATTTTTTTCTAGTATCTGCTTCGCAAATTTTTTATTCCAAGTATTTTTACATGCCTCTGAGTTAGAACCTGAGTATAAAATATTAAAATGATCTAAATCTTCTTGTAGCTTTCCCCCCTCACCCTCAAAACCGTGAAGTGCTATGAATATAAAATCAAATTTTTTTAAATCTTGTAGATTTTCTATGCTACTGAAATCTATCAAATCAGATTCAAACCCTAACTCTAATATTGCTCTGTGAACACCCTCACCGCTTTGTAATGATATTTCCCTTTCAGATGAAGAGCCTCCATATAAAACTGCGATTTTATTTATACTTTCCATTTGTTTTAATAATCTGACAGACATTTGAGACACTTCCAGCTCCTTGTGTAACTAATATATCAAATGTATCCTTTTTTTCTTTTAATAAATTTATTATGTGATTATGATTCCTCAAGTAGGTTACATCTTTATGTCCTTTCTGTTTAAGAGTTTCTACAATAGCTCTTGAATTAATTCCTTTTATTGGTTTTTCACTTGCTGGGTAAATATCAAGCATTATTAATGAATCAGTTTTTTTAAGCACCTTAATAAAATCGTTAAAAAGCTGCGCAGTTCTTGAGAATCTATGAGGTTGAAAAATCATACATGCTTTTTTATTTTTGTATTCCTCTTTGTATGCCTTTATGTTTGATTCAATTTCTAAAGGATGATGTCCGTAATCATCAATTAAGGTTATTGATTTTGAATTAATTTTAATGTCATGCTTCTCATATCTTCTACCAACCCCGGTAAATTCTAAAATGCCATTTCTTATTGAACTAATTGAAATACCTTCCTCTAATGCGACAGCAATTGCAGCTGTCGCATTAAAAACATTATGTTTGCCAGGAAGATTAATTTTAAATTTGTGGATCTTGTTTGTTTTTTTGTCAAAAATTTGAAAATCTTGCTTACCATTTTTTGAATTTATATTGATTATTTTATAATCACAATCTTTTGATTCTCCAAATGTAACTTGTGATCTAGATATTTTTTTTGAGATTTTTTTTATATTTTTATCATCGCCATTAATAATCATATATCCGTAAAAAGGAACATTTTCAGAAAAAAGAACAAACGAATTTAAGAGGTTTTCAAAAACGTTATTAAAGTGAACTAAATGATCGTCATCTATATTTGTAAGAACAGCAACATCGGGTTGTAGGTGAATAAATGATCCATCACTTTCATCAGCCTCAGCGACGATATATTTACCATCACCCAAATCTGAATTTAAATCAGTACTTAAAACTTTTCCACCAATAATGTAAGTTGGACTTAAATTAGCATTGCTTAATATTTTTGCAATCATGCTTGTTGTAGTAGTCTTGCCATGACTTCCAGCTACAGCAATACTCTCATAACCAATCATTAAACTTCCTAACATCTCAGCTCTTGGTATAGTAGTTATTGATTGTTGTTTAGCTTCAACTAATTCAGGATTGATCCTATCAATAGCCGAAGAGAATACTAATAGATCTGCACCTTTAATATTATTTCTTGAATGTCCAATAAAAATTTTTGCTCCATCTTTTTTGAGTTTTTGAATATCGTCTGAGTCTGTGATATCAGAGCCTGAAATGAAATACCCTTTTTGATGTAAAACTTTCGCAATACCTATCATTCCTGCACCACCAATACCAACAAAATGAATATGTTTAATTTTTTTAAAGAATTTCATCTGTTAAAGTAATTCTCAACATGATTAACTATTGTTTTTGAAGCATTCATATGCAACATACTCTTGGAATCTTTCCAATCAATAAATTTTTTAGATTCAATAATATCTTTTATCTTTGCTATTAAACTTTCAAGACCATCTTTTTCTTCATGCATGATACCTAAATTTATATCCTGAATATTTTTAGCATTTTCAACCTGATGATTATCTATTGCATTTGATAATGGGATCATTAAAACTCCCCTTCCTAGTGATATTATTTCAGATAAGCTGAGCGCGCCTGCTCTTGATATGACAAAATCGGACCACTTAATAACGTTTTCTGGATTGTCATAGAATTCTGAAACTTCTACATGGATATTCATGGAATCATAATAAGTTTTAACTTTACGTAGATGATTTATACCGCATTGATGCTTAATCTCTATGTTAGAGGGAAAGCTTTTAAGTGCTACCGGAATATTTTCATTTATATAATTTGCTCCTTGACTACCTCCGGTAATATAAATTTTAATTTTTTTATCTTCAGATTTATTTCCATTTTTAATATTGAAAAAGGAATCTCTTATAGGATTTCCTGTTAAAACTGAATTATTTAGTTTATCGATTTTAAATCCTAGGAAGTTAATTTTTGAAAAATTCGACAATAATTTGTTAGCAGAACCCATTACAGCATTTTGTTCATGAATAAATATAGGTATGTTTTTTATCCAGCAAGCAATACCACTAGGAACACTTATAAATCCTCCAAAACCAATCATGCCATTTATTTTTTCTTTCTTTATTATTTTTAATACACGAAAGATGTTTGTAAAAACTTGAAGAATTACCAAAAACTGCCTGTATAAATTTTTCCCTCTAAAACCCTCAATTGATAGTTGATAAAATTGTGAATCAAACTTTTCGTAAGCTTTTTTTTCTATTTCAGAATCAGTGCCAATTAATACAATTTTGTGATTATTCCTTATCAATTTATTTGCAATTGCTACAGCTGGAAATACATGACCACCTGTTTTTGCTGCAACTATTAAAAATTTCATTTATTTAATATATTTTATTTTCATTATTAATTCTAAGAGCGATTCCTATCAAAGATAACATTATAATAATACTAGTTCCTCCATAACTTATAAAAGGAAGAGTTAACCCTTTTGTTGGCAATAAACCTATATTTACAGCCACATTAAATAAAACTTGTATTGTGATTAAAAGAAAAATTCCAAAAACGGTATAACCTTGAAATATTCTGCCTTTTTTAAAAGAATCAAAAGATATTGATATCAATCCTAGAAAAAGAATTATAAATAGTACTATTAAAAATAATCCTCCCAAAATTCCAAGCTCTTCAACAATAATTGCAAAAATAAAATCTGTATGTGCCTCAGGCAAGAAAAAGCTTTTTTGAAAGCTATTACCAAGTCCGACCCCTAGCCAGCCACCTTGACCAATACTTATTAACGAGTTTGATAACTGCCAACCAGCATTTCTTACAACTTCAATTGCAAAAGGATCAGTGAATGCAAGAACTCTTGCAAGTCTCATTGGCGATGTTGTTATTGCAAGATATCCTAATAATACTATTAATAATAATAGTAGTATAAATTGAAAAAAAGAAATGCCCGCATAAAAAAGAATTCCCACAACTAAAATACATATAATAGCTGTTGAACCAAGATCAGGTTGACCCATTATTAGTATTGAAATTACAAACAAAAGAATTAACGGTTTCAAAAAACTACGTAATGAATTTATTTCTGTCATCCTCCTTACAGAATATCCGGAAATATATAAGATTAAACTAAATTTACAAATTTCTGTTGGTTGAATATTAATTGGTCCTATTCTTATCCATCTAATACTTCCATTAACACTAGTTCCAACATCTGGAATAAAAAGAATTATTAATAGAAGAATACTCAATAGCATGAACACCCAATCAAATTTAAATAAAAAATCTGATGGCAAAATTAGAAATAATGATAAAGAAAGTATCCCAATTGCAATAAAATAAGCTTGTCTTTGAGCAAAATAAAATGGATTTGAAGTCATATCATCAGCAATATAAATACTTGAAGAAGTTATCATTATTAATCCAAAAATTACAAGAAATGATATTGGTAATATAATTAATACATCGTTTTTAGAAATTTTCATTTAAATATTTTTTTGCTTGAGAGTTAAAATACTTCCCTCTATCCATAAAATTACTAAAATCTTTTCCACTAGGATAGCCAGGAGAAAACAACACATTTTGATTAATATTGTTTTGTCTGATGTGATTAAGTAAATCTTCAAGAGATTCAAAAATGATTTTGTTGGTATTTTTTATACATCTATTGATTTCTCTTGAGTGTTTGCCAAAAATGAAAACTTCTTTAGGTCCATCTATAAGTATTTCCTTATAATTTTCTTTTTTTGGATCTCCACAAATTATTAAGATATATTCAGAATTAAATATTTTTTTTGCTTTTTTTATTGCATAAGATAATGAATGAAAATTCGTAGATTTTGAGTCATTTATTATTTTTTTTGACATTAATTCAAATCTAAAAGGGAGATTCTTAAATTGCATTCTTTCGGGTTGTTTGTTTGTAATCCACTGAAATAATTTAAAAGGATCCATTTCATCAGAAATAGTATTTTTTGCTGATAAAATTTTCTCTTTTGCACATTTATAAGATTTAAAACTGCCATGATAATCTATATGATCTGATTGAATATTTAACAAAATACCAAAATCTAAATCATTACTTTTCATCTTATCTAACTGAAAACTTGATAATTCCAATATTGAATATTTTTTACCATCATTAATGAAATCAAGCATTGGATTTCCTATATTTCCAAGGAGTTTTGAAGAACTATATTTGCTAAATAATTGATGTAAATGATAAGCGGTCGTGCTTTTTCTATTAGTTCCTGTAATACCTATTTTTATGGAATCATCTTGATTAAAAAAAATATCTAGGTCTGTTAAGACATTTTTATTGTCCTTCTTAATTTTTTCAAATATATTTTTTGGTATTCCAGGACTACATAAAATCTGATCAAAAGAACTCAGATCATATTCATTGTTAAATCTAGGAATATTTTGATCATATATAAAAAATTCAAACTGATTATTATTTATTAAGTATCTTTCAAAAGATTTTCCGGTCTCACCATAACCATAAATTAATGATTTCATGGATCTACCTTAATTTTAAGGTAGCTAGAGCAATTAAGATCAGAACTAAAGTTATTATCCAAAAACGAACAATAATTTTAGGTTCTGGCCAACCTTTTAGTTCATAATGATGATGAATGGGAGCCATTAAAAATACCCTTTTACCTCTTGTTTTAAAAGATATAATTTGAATTGCAACGCTTAAAGTTTCTATTACAAATACTCCAGCCATGATTGCAAAGACTAATTCATGTCTCAGAATGATTGCTATGATTCCTAGAATGGCACCTAAAGTTAATGATCCAATATCACCCATAAATATTTGAGCTGGATAAGTGTTATACCATAGAAATCCAATGCCTGAACCTATTAAAGCTCCACAAAAAACTATTAATTCTCCAGATAAGGGAAGATGAGGTAAATAGAGATAATCTGCTATTAATTGATTACCCATTGCATATGCAATCAGACCTAGAGCACCTCCAATCAAAACTGATGGAAGAATTGCAAGTCCGTCTAATCCATCAGTCAAATTAACTGCGTTCGATGAACCTATTAATACAAACATGCCTGTTAGTATAAAAATAAATGGTGACATTGGAATTATAAGATCTTTGAAAAAAGGAACTATGAAAGAAATCTCAGGTATTATTTCAGCAGAATAATAGAGATAAATTAATGCTATTAAAGAAATTACAGATTGAAAGAAAATTTTTTGCTTAGAAGACAACCCATCAGAGCTTTTTTGCTTTATTTTTAAATAATCATCGAAAAAACCAATTACTGAAAAACCAACTGTCACTCCTAATACTACCCAAATATATCTATTACCAAGATCTGCCCAAAGTAGAGTAGAAACTACAAGTGAACATAAAATTATTAAACCACCCATGGTTGGCGTGCCAGATTTTTTAAGGTGTGATTTTGGGCCATCTTCTCTCACATATTGTTGAAATTGCATTGATTTTAAAAAATTAATTATCAATGGACCCATCCATATTGAAATTATTAATGCTGTTATTGTCCCACCAATTGTCCTAACAGTGAGATATCTAAAAACATCAAATCCAGGATCAACAGAAACTAGAACTGTTCCTAAATATTCAAACATCTATAAATCTCTCCATTCTCATTCCTCTAGAGCCTTTTATTAAGATAACATCTTTTGATGTAATTTTTCTCTTTAAGTAGCTCTTTAATTCATCCTCTTTTTCAAAAAAAATGCCGTTCTTACCATAACCTCTAACTATTTCTTTAGCTAATTTTCCAAAACCAATAAGAACTTTGATTTCTTTTGCTTTAGCATACTCTCCGACGTCTTTATGAAGTTTCTTTCTGTTAATTCCAAGCTCAAGCATATCGCCTAAAACTATGACTGTATTTTTTTTATAACTACTTAATAAATCAATAGATTTTTTTGTTGAGTCAGGGTTTGCATTGTAAGTATCATCTATTAAAGTGGATCCCTTTAACCACTTTGATTTGATTTGTCTTATGTTTTTAATAGCTTTTGAATTAATTTTTTGGGCAAAATCTTTAGGGTCTTTGTTTAAACAATTATGAATAGCAAAGCTTGCTAATATATTTTTAATATTATGCTCTCCCTCAAGGTTTGTATTAATTTTAATATCTTTATCAACTAATTTTGAAGAAATCATAAAATGCATTCCATTTTCTTTATATTTAATATCATATGCAAAAAAATCAGCATTTTTAAAACCAAAACTATAAACTTTAATATCGTTTCTAATACTTTTCCAAAACCTTAAATGTTTTTTATTTTCATTTGGAACAATTAGAAAACCATCTTTTTTTATATTATTAATTAATTCTGATTTTGCATTTAATACGCCATTAATATCTTTTAAGTTCTCTAAGTGTGAGTTTCCAATATTAGTAATTACTCCAACATATGGTCTTATTATTTTGCTTAAATAATCTATATCACCAGTTTTTGAAGCACCAATTTCTAAAATAAGATTTTTTGATTTTGGTGATGCATTCATTATGCTTAAAGGCATTCCAATTTCATTATTATAATTTCCAATAGTTTTTGAAGTTTTATTTAATACGCTTGAGATGATATTCGTAGTAGAAGTTTTACCATTACTTCCTGTGATTGCAATTATACTTCCATCATATTCTTTAATAATATTTTTAGAAATTCTTTTAAGTGCTTTTATCGTATTTGCAACATAAATAATTTTTTTATCTGTTACCAACTTAAATTTTTTATCATCAACAAGAGCTATAGATGATCCTTTGTTAAACGCCTCTTTAACAAAGTCATTACCGTTAAATTTCTTCCCTTTAATTGCAATGAATAATGAGTCTTTTTTAATTTTCCTTGTATCTATAGAGATATTCTTTATAGGGATATTCTTTTTTATTTCTGCATCTAAAAAAATAGATAGATCACTAGAATTACTTATATATTTCATTTACGACCTCATGATCACTAAAAAACTTTATTTCATCTTTTTCTTCTTGAGTTTGTTCATGACCTTTACCTAATATTACCAAGCAATCGTTTTTAGATATTCTTTTTGACGCATGTATGATTGCTTCTTTTCTATCCTTTATCTTAACAACATTTTCAATATCATTATTTTTAATTGCGTCCTCAAAAATAAGTTCAAAATCTTCAGATCTAGAGTTATCAGAGGTAAAAAATATTTTTGATGAGCTTTTTATAGCTGCTGATAGCATCTTTGCTCTTTTAGATTTATCCCTATCTCCTCCACATCCCATAACTACAACAAGATTATCATAATATTTTTTTATTCCTTTTAATAAATGACTGACTGCCCTTGGGTTGTGAGCATAGTCAATGATTACGTTAGAAGGTATATTCTTAATAATTTCAACTCTTCCTTTTGGTAGCTTTAGAAAATTAAGGTCATTAGTCTGGTTTTCAACAAATTCATCAACCCCAATAGAGCAGATAGCAAATACAAGATTATGTATATTAAACTCAGGAAAAATATTACAGGAAAATTTAAATTTCTTTTTACCATTTTTGCCGTATCCATTGGGTGATTTATTTATAAATATTTCAAATATTGTTTTCTTTAATGATATTTCTCTAATTTTATAAAAGATGTCAGAAAAGATATTTTCTTTACTAATAACTGATAATTTATAATCAACATTCTTTAAGAAGTCATAACTATCTGAATATTTATAAGATTCATCATCAATGAGTTTTAAAGAGGATTGAAATTTAAAAATCTCAAATTTTGCAGCTTTATATCTATCGATATTTTTATGATACTCCATATGGTCACTGGTAATATTTAATATAGAAGTTGAATTAAGCCAGCCTACACCTTTCAATCTCCCCTGATCCAATGCGTGTGAAGAGATTTCTATGCATATGCTTATAGAATCCAAGCCAAAATTTAACGATTGTATAATTTCATACAACTCAAATATATCTGGTGTTGTTTTTAATGAAAACGATTTGTTAATATCATTATTATTATATTGAATACCCAAAGTACCAATATATATAGAATCATAATTCATGGAAGTGAGAAGTTGATGGCAAAGATATGCAGCTGTAGTTTTACCGTTAGTGCCTGTAAAAGCAAAAAAATTATTACTATTTATATCAACGTCATACAAAGCATCAAGAAAAGATACAATTTTTTTATCAAGATCTTCTACGTAAAAAATATTTTTATCAAAAGTTTTGTATTTAGGGTCGTTATGAACAGCTAATGCTGCACCTAAATCAATGGCATCTTTACAAAATTTACTTCCATGATTATTTGTTCCAGGTAATCCAAAGAAGATTGTATTTTTCTTGACCTTATGTGAAGAATTTGTTGCGAACGAAAGCCTAGTATCTTTAGGAAAATTTATATTTAATATTTTTTCTAGTTCATTCATCCTGAAAGTATCCAAGGTAATTAAGGGAACTTTCAGCAATCTTTGCAAAAACGGGAGCTGCAACAGCACCACCAGAATATAAATTTAAATCAGGCTCATCTATTGAAACAAAAATAGTTAATGATTCATTATTCAATGGAGTTATTCCAACAAAAGAAGCCCTATAAGAATCTTCTGCATAACCAGAACCTCTTTTAATGCGGTGAACAGTACCTGTTTTACCTCCCTCTGAAAAACCTTTTATTTCTGCAGCTTTTCCAGTTCCATCTTTAATTACCATATTGAGTGCTTCTAATATATGTTTTGCTGTATCAGATGAAATGATTTTTCTAGATGTAACCTCTGAATTTTGTAATAGTTTAAAATCCTTAAAAATGCCTTCGTTAGCAAATACTGAATAAGCGGATGCTATTTGAAAAGGGCTTATTGTTAAACCATAGCCATACCCTAGGCTAGCAAGCTCTTTTTTAGAAACATTTTCTTTAACATTAATATAACCGAGTGCTGATGAGGGAAAGTTTATAGATATAGGTTTTGTAAAACCATAATCATAATAATTATCTTTTAAATCTTTGTAACCAAGCTCAAGTGCTATTTTTGATGCTCCAATTTGACTTGATACTGAGATAATTTCTTTTGGTGTTAACTGTTCATGAGCTTTTGAATCAACAATTATCTTGTCATTTAGGTTAAGTCTTCTTGGTATATCAATATATTTATTTGGTGCAATAACTTTGTTTTCGATAGCTTTTGACAAAACTATTGGTTTTAGAACTGATCCTAATTCATAAGCATCTACTAATGCTCTATTTTTTTGAATTTTCCTTTTGGGGTGATTTGGGTTATAGGATGGGTAGCTTGCCATTGCTAATACTTCACCTTTTTTATTGTCTAAAATTATAACTGTGCCTGATTTGGCCTTATTACTTTTAATTCCTTCTACTAGATGTTTATATGCATAAAATTGAATAGTGGCATCGATTGTTAAGTGGACATCACTTCCATGTTTAAGTTTAACTAGTTCTATTGGTTGAGAAATTAATTCCTGTTTTGCATTTTTAAAATATTTTTGTCTTCCAGGTAATCCAGATAAAACGTTATCATAACTCTTTTCTAAGCCTTCTTGTGCTCCATCTTTTCCAAAAAAACCAATTAAAGGTGAGATTTGGTCACCTAGAGGATAGTGTCTGCTATGTCTTGATTCAACTTCAATACTACTTAACTTTAATTTTTTAAGAAGTAGAATTTCTTCATTAGTTATATTTTTCTTCAAGAGTGTTTTTTTACTAAATTTTTGAACTGAAAAATCAGTATCTAATTCAAAAATCTTTGACAGCTTAAGTAATTGTTTCTTTTGAAATCCTTTTAAAGCATAGAGATCATAATTCACTACCGACACTGCTAATGGGAAGTTATTTCTATCAAATATTGTTCCTCTGGTAGGAACAATTTCTTTATATTTTATGTATCTTTTTGCACCCTCATTTTGTAAAAAAATACTATCTGAAATTTGTATAGATAGAATTTTTACAATAACAATTACTGTGAATAATGCTATCGAAAGAACAATAAAAAGAAATCTCCAATTTAAAAATGTTATTTTATTTTTCATTAGTTATCTGTATTGGTCTTTTTTTCTTCATCCCCAAAGATTCTTTAGCAATTTTTTCTATATTTGCTGGAGAATTTTCAACATGAAATTGTGTAATTAATTTTAAATTCAAATTTTTTAAATTTTCAAATTCAACTTGTAAAGTTTCTTTGTTGTTGTATAAAGTGCTTATTTCCCATGAAAGTTTCACTTTCTCAATGCTTAATATAAAAATTATAAAAAGAGCAGATAAATAACTTAATAAAATTCTTTTTTTAATCATATTTTTTGAAACACTCTCATTATTGCACTTCTTGAACGCTTATTATTTTTAATTTCTATATCAGAAGGTCTAATTTTTTTTGCTATGCACTTAAATTTTTTTTGTTCTATATTATTAATTGGAATATCTTTTGGAAAAGATTGAACACTTCCCTTAAAAAAATTTTTAACTATATTATCTTCGAGTGAATGAAAGGCTATAGTAACAATAAAACCATTTTTCTTTATTATTTTTTGTGCCATCTCAAGAGACTTTCTAAATTCATTCAACTCATCATTAATAAAAATTCTTAAAGCTTGAAATGACTTTGTGGCTGGATGTATTTTGTTATTTTTTTGTGGATACACATTTTTTATAATATTTGATAACTCAATTGTAGTTGAAATAATATTCTTATTTCTTGCTTTATCTATTGCGTTTGCAATTAATTTTGCATGTTTTTCATCTCCATATTTATAAAGAATTTCAGAGATCTCATCTTTTTTAGCATTTTTAAGCCATTCAGAGACTGGAATGCCTTCACTTATGTTAAAACGCATATCTAAAGGGCCTTTTTTATTGAAACTAAAACCTCTTTTTGCATCATCAAGATGAGTTGAACAAGTGCCAAGGTCATAAAGAATTCCATCAATACTATTTACATCAAAATACTTGTCTATATTTTTAAAAGAGTCATGAAATATTTTAAAATTACTTTTTTTGATATTTGATCCAAATATAAAAGCATCTTGATCTTTGTCAAAGCTTGATAAAGAACCTTTATTAGATATCTTACTTAAGATTAATTTTGAGTGTCCGCCTCTTCCAAATGTGCAATCAATATAATTACCATCCACATTATTTATGAGAAAATCTATGGATTCTTCCAGTAAAACTGGAAAATGAAGCATTTTAATCTACTTGTTTTCTCATAAAAGTCGGCACATCAAGGAAATCAATTTCCTCTGCAGACGACGTGCCAACTTTCTGACTTGTATTAACTTTATTAAGACCAACAGGATTTAATTTCATTGATGGCTCATTTTCTATGACTAGAGATGGAGCTCTCTGATCTACCCCAGTTGCAACTATAGTTACTTGAAGATCATCTCCAAAACTCTCATCATAAACGAGACCATAAATTATATTTGC
>CENJ01006894.1_pt1 | contig 14526 bp, 13 predicted proteins | sample 356161 | NCBI WGS metagenome assembly CENJ01 (sample SAMEA2619531, study PRJEB7988) | marine metagenome | biome: marine biome (ENVO:00000447); feature: surface water layer (ENVO:00002042); material: "saline water (ENVO:00002010), including plankton (ENVO:xxxxxxxx)" | depth 5 m
ACTGAGTATATTCCTCTAATTGATGGATCCCAAACGCCACCGCCGGAAAGAACATTAATAATAGAAAAAATTGGATCGATATAAAGTGTGAATAGGCACCCCAAAATTAAGCCAAAAAAAGTACCTAATATTCCAGTTGAGGCCCCACATATCAAAAATACTCGCATAATTGATCCTTTTGATAATCCGATAGTGCGCAAAATACCTATATCTCTCCCTTTATTTTTAACCAACATGATTAAACCAGATATAATATTCATACTGGCTATCATTACCAAAATTGACATGAGAACAAACATTACATTGTCTTCTATATCGAGCGCTTTTAAAAAACTGCTTGAAGCATCTCTCCAAGTCCATAGCTGAATATCGGGACCCACGATATTTTCGATATTGGAAATAGCTTCAGTCAGATTACTTGGATTATCCAAAAGAACCTCAATTTCGTCTGCTAACCCTTCTCGATTAAAGTATTCTTGTGCAATACTGAATGGTAGGTAAGATCTGGTTCTGTCAATATCATATCTCCCAGCTGTGAAGATATAAACTATTTTGAACTGTTTAACTCTTGGTGACGTACCGAAAGCGGTCCTCACTCCATTTGGTGAAATAAGTTTGATTTTATCACCTACTTGAACACCTAATTCTCTAGCTACTCCTGAACCGATAGCGATGCCATTTTCAAAGTCATGTATGTCACCAGAGTATTTCTCTGGATTGGCAATTCGTTCCAGGCCAAGCAGGTTTTCATATGAAATACCGAAAACCTCTAATCCAATATTGCGAGTGTCATATGTTGCCATGATCTGACTTCTTATGAGGGGCGCACTCCGCTTTACACCTGGCAATGAAAGTAGGTTAGACGCCACGTCGTTATAGTCTTCAAAACCCCTATCAATATTTCCGTACTGATCCTTCGTGAGGGTTTTATATAATGTGATATGTGAGTTTGATCCTAATATTGTATCAACAATCTCAGTTCTGAACCCAGATCTCACTGATAAAGTAGCGACTAAAGCAAAGACTGCGAGCGTAATTCCAATGAGGCTTATCCATGTCATTACACTGACACCACCTTCTGCTCGCTTAGCTCTCAGGTATCGCCAAGCAATTTTCCATTCATAGCTTGCAAAGGGTAGTGCTTTTCTCTTCAATAGTATGGCCCTCAATCATAAATGATCACTATTAATGGACTGTAAATCGGTTATGTTAAATCTGCAACGGCTCTTGCTTCCTTTAAAAAATTGGTTTTGTATCCTGGTATGAAAGACAACCGGTTAACAGAAATTGTAAAGTCGCTTCCGGCCAGTATCCCGTTTGTTGCACCGGAAGAACACGAACGCTCCGTGAGACAAAAATTTGCAGCGCGAATTGGTGCTAATGAAAACTGTTATGGTCCGTCGCCGAAAGTACTGGAGGCGATAAAAAATGTGTCGGGTGATGTTTGGAAGTATCCAGATCCAACAGCTTTTGATTTAAAAAACGAATTAGCAAAATTTTATAATATTTCTGATCAAAATATAATTGTAGGAGAGGGCATTGATGCTCTGTTAGGCTATCTGGTTCGTTTATTTATTCAAGCAGGTGACAAGGTAATAACATCAAATGGTTCCTATCCAACTTTTAATTATCACGTAGAGGGTTTTGGCGGACAAATAGTTAAATGTGACTATCGAGACGATAAGGAAGATCTACAATTACTTATTGATAAAGCCAGTAAAACTAAAGCTAAACTATTATATTTTTCTAATCCGAATAATCCCATGGGAACTTGGATGCGTGGCGATAAAATCGTTTCCCTTTTAGAAAAACTGCCGGATGGTTGTTTGCTGATTTTGGACGAAGCATATGCTGAATTTGCACCTAATGAAGCAAAAGTTCCAATTTTGGTTGATGATCCGCGCTTAATTAGATTTCGTACCTTTTCGAAAGCGTATGGTATTGCTGGTGCCCGAATAGGATATGGTCTTGGAAGTAGAGAGTTAATTGGTGAATTTGATAAAATAAGGAATCATTTTGGAAATAGTTTACTGTCTCAGGTGGCAGCAATAGCTGCTATAAAAGATCAAAAATATCTATCAGATGTGGTGAAAAAAATTTCACTTGGTCGAGAAAAAATATACCAAATTGCCAAATTAAATGGTCTCACTGCGATTCCGTCTGCCACAAACTTTGTTGCCATTGATTGTGGAAAGGACGGTAATTTTGCAACCCAAGTAATGAATGGTTTACTTGAAGCGAAAATTTTTGTGAGGAAGCCTGCTGTAGCTCCACTTGATAGAACAATTAGAGTAACTGTCGGGCGCGATGACGATATAGAGTTATTTAAGAATGTTTTTCCGCAGGTTCTTAAAGCTTCGCAATAACTGATGCAGCTTCGTTAATGGCATTTTTGCCATGAGGCACGCCTACTGCGATCATGGCGGTTTCTAGTGTCGCAATTAACCCCATAATCATTTGGGCGTTAACGTGACCCATATGGCCTAATCTAAAAAAACCATCTCCATTAGGGTCGTCAGGAGTTGCCATTCCTAAGCCTATGCCGATTGTTAATCCTGTATTTTCCTGAAGCCATTTTCTCAGATGAGTACCTTTTGGTGAATGGACTTGAAGGGAAGTTACTGCATTTGATCTTAAATTCTTATCTCGAATGTTAGCCTTTAATTCCTTACCCTTCTCCCAATTGTCAATCGCAGCCCATATGGCGGACGCGAGTACTTCATGCCGTTTCCAAACCATTTCGATATTTTCGTTTAAAATCATATCTAATGCTACATTAAGTCCGTAAAGGTGATGTGTCGGTGCTGTTCCTCCAAAATACCTATAATAATAATCTGGATTTATGCGCGGTCTCCAGTCCCAATATGAACTGACCATTTCCAAAGAATGTTGTAAATACTTTGCTTTTTCGTTGAAAAATACAAAGCTAACGCCCGGAGGAACCATTATACCCTTTTGACAGGCTGCTACCATAACATCGGCACCCCAATCATCCATATGAAATTCATCACAAGCTAGTGAAGCTATACAGTCAACTAGCAACAAAGCATCATGATTAATTTCATTTAATAATGCTCGTATTGGGGCAATTTCATTTTTAACAGAAGTTGAAGTATCAACATGAGTGACCAAAATGGCTTTGTAGGTTTTATCTTTTTTGAGAGCAGTTTCCAGCAAGGTCAAATCTATAGTGCTACTGGTTCCAAAATCTAAAACCGTTGTGATCAAGCCATTTTTCTGAGCGATTTCTGACCACCCGTGTCCAAATCGCCCTGTTGCGGCAACCAGTATTTTGTCTCCTATATTGGTAGTATTTGATAGAGCGGCTTCCCACGCACCATGACCGTTCGATATATACATTGCCACGTTGCCATCCGTTTTGGCGACCTGACATAATTTAGGTACAATGTTAGCAGTTAATTCAACAAGTTCTCCTTCATAAATATTAGGCGATGAACGATGCATCGCCTGCAGAACTTTCTCAGGTATTACAGATGGCCCTGGAATAGCCAGGTATTCGATGCCGTTACTTAAATTCATATTTTTTCCTATTTTAGAGTAAAAGTGATAGCTCATAGGTTGACCACGTCAATCCACATAGGCATTATTTCTTGAAATTCTTTACTTAAATTAACAATACCAATTAGTGAAATACGTTATAAGTTGTACGAAGAATTTTTGTGCTGCAAATTTGATGATAATTGCGCCTATTTTAATTTGTAATTTTCTATATAGATTTAAATCAGGCGTTTTGTAAATTTACATTAATATAACACAAATGAGTGCGAGCATTACTTAAGATCTTTTGCTTGAATACTGAAAGGTTAAACATGGCTCAAATATCAGTTGCGAATATTTTTCGGCATTCCAAGGCAGCGCTTTTAAAATTTGGAGCAATCGACTGGATAGCAGACGCGGTGGCAGAAGCAATCGCAAAATCTGAGAGTGTGGGTAATCGGATCTGTGGCCTTTACTATCTGGAGAGTTATTGCCTCCAACTTCAATCGGGTAGGGTGAAGGGTGATGTTGAGCCAATTGTCTCTCAAGAAAGAGGAGGAATAGTGCGCGTTGACGCCCAGTTTGGCTTTGCACAACCTGCATTTCAAAGAGGCTTAGCTTCAGCTTGCCTGGCAGCAGTTGAAAACGGTATTTGCTCCCTAGCAATCGGGCGTGCTCATACTTGCACATCACTTGGTTATTTCACTGAACAGATTGCAAAGAAAAACCTGATTGGTATTGGCTTCACAAATGCTTCTCCGATTGTGGCGCCGCCGGGTGGTAAATCGCGTATTATTGGAACAAATCCAATTGCATTTTCAGTGCCTGATGGAAATTGCAAGACTGCAATTCATTTTGATCAATCTACAACCGCTGTTGCGTTAGGAAAAATTACGATGGCCAAAGCAGCCGGTGAAAAAATACCTGTGGGTTGGGCTCTTGATAAGAATGGTAAACCAACCACCGATGCAGCGGCTGCTTTACAGGGTTCTTTAGTTTCTAGTGGTGGGTACAAAGGTTGGGGATTTGGACTTATGGCGGAAGTTCTGGCGGCAGGTATCGCTGGGGGCTTAGCTTCTCAATTTGTGCAACCGCTCAAAGCGACAAATGGAGAACCGCACAACTTGGGACAATATTATATTTTGATCGATCCTCAAAAGTCTAACTCGTTTGAAAATCTTCTAAATGATCTGAAGGCTGCGGTATCTCAAGACGATGGCACACGTTTACCGGGTCAGAATAAAGTAGAGGAAGAATTTGTTGCGGTGCCTAATGACCTTTTGGCATTGCTAGAGCAACTTAGCGGAACTGATTGGAAAGACTAGACGTCCAGTTCATTTACAAAACGAGCGTTGCTTTGAATGTATTGGTAACGCAATTCAGGTTTTTTGCCCATTAAACGATCAACCAGATCCCCAGTTTCACCTGAGTGGTCCTCATCTATTGAGACCCGAATAAGCTTCCTGCTCGTTGGATCCATTGTCGTTTGCTTGAGGTCTTTTGCATCCATTTCTCCCAGGCCTTTAAACCGGCTGACTTCTATCTTACCTTTGCCACCCAAGCCTTCTGAAATCCATTTATCACGTTCAATTTGATCTTTGCAGTAAACGCGGTTTGAGCCTTGAGTAAGGCGAAAAAGTGGGGGACAAGCGAGGTAGAGATGTCCTTGATCTATAAGTGGCCTCATTTGTGTAAAGAAGAATGTCATTAAGAGAGATGCAATATGAGCGCCGTCTACATCTGCGTCAGTCATAATTATAATTTTGTCATATCTGAGATCATCGATATTGAATTTGGATCCCAGGCTTGTTCCCAAGGCTTGTGCAAGGTCATTGATTTCTTGGTTAGTCCCCAGTTTTGAGCTCGCAGCACCAAGCACATTCAAAATTTTCCCTCTCAATGGTAAGAGTGCCTGTGTTTTTCTATCCCTTGCCATTTTTGCAGAGCCACCCGCGCTATCTCCTTCAACGATAAATAATTCCGTACCGTCTCGAGTGCTTTCTGAACAATCAACAAGCTTTCCTGGCAACCGAAGTCGCTTGGTTGCTGATTTTCGGGCTGTTTCTTTTTCTTGTCTTCGCCGCAGTCTTTCTTCTGCTCGCAATATAAGAAAATCCAGAATTGCATTAGCAGACTTGCTATCAGAGGCAAGCCAATTATCAAAATGATCGCGTACTGAGTTTTCTACTAGTTTTTGGGCCTCTACTGTCGCCAAGCGATCTTTAGTTTGTCCAACAAATTCTGGCTCGTGTATAAAACACGATACGAGGGCGCAGCTTCCCAATGTTAGGTCCTCACGCGTAATATCTTTTGATTTCCTGCTATTTATACGTTCCCCATAAGTTTTGATACTTTTTAAGATGGCTGCCCAGAAGCCACTTTCATGTGTACCTCCTTCGGGTGTTGGGACCGTATTGCAATAGGATTTAACAAAGCCGTCTCTCGAGGGGGTCCAATTTATTGCCCACTCAACTTTACCTGGGATTTGAAATTTTTCGTTGAAATCAACGGAGCCGGCAAAAGGGTGATTAGCATATGTGGATACTCCATTCAGAGTTTCGTTTAAAAAATCTGAAAGGCCACCAGGAAAATGAAAGGTGGCATCCGTAGGGGTCTCTCCGTCACGTATCTCTGATTTCCACCTTATTTCTACACCAGAAAATAAGTAGGCTTTCGATCGAATAGATTTAAATAATTGGGAGGGTTTAAATTTATGATTTCCAAATATTTCTTTGTCAGGCAAAAAAGTTACATACGTTCCTCGCCTATTTGATGCATTCCCAATCTTTTCTAAGTTCCCGAGAGCAATGCCGCGAGAGAACCTTTGTTCATATAGTTCCTTATTTCGGGCTACTTGCACAACCATAGAGCTAGAAAGTGCATTTACAACCGAAGCGCCGACACCATGTAATCCTCCAGATGTCTGATATGCCGTTCCGGAAAATTTTCCTCCGGAGTGTAATGTGCAAAAAATAACTTCTAATGCTGATTTATCTGGATATTTCGGATGTGGATCAACTGGAACTCCTCTTCCGTTGTCTCTAATAGAAATTTCATAATTTGCTTTTAGCTCTACCTCTATGCGATTGGCGTGCCCCGCAACAGCCTCGTCCATTGAATTGTCTAAAATTTCAGAAACCATATGATGGAGAGCGCGCTCGTCTGTGCCGCCTATATACATACCGGGGCGCTTTCTCACAGGTTCCAGACCCTCAAGAACTTCTATTGAAGATGCGTCGTACTCTGGATTTTCTAATTCCGACAATAGGTCAGTCATTCGCGGCTGCTCTTTTTTATTCATTTCTAAATCTGCAAGCGTAAATAAACAAGAGTAAGAATAATTTTTCTATTTACTAAAATCGAATTTGAACAAGGAAATTATGAAAATATCTGCTGTGAATTTTCAGCCCCAAAAAGTACATTCATTCAATTTATAATTGACTTGAAAGCGATCTGAGCAAATGCAATGGGTATATCATGGATTATGATCAGACTTTTCGAACTAGTGGGAAAAATCTTGTTAAATTAGCAATACCACTCATTGGGACTCATCTCGCCAATGTAGCGCTTGGCATCACGGATACTATAATGATGGGTTGGTACTCGGTACCTGCTTTGGCTGCGTTAGTTTTAGGGAATGCATATTTTTTTGTATTTTTTTTATTTGGCGCTGGATTTTCTTTTGCAGTCCAACCCCTCGTTGCATCTTCATCAAGTGCTGGAGAGTTTATTCTCGCGAGACGATATATGCGAATGGGCTTGTGGTTATCTTTAATATACGCGGCTTTAATTTTGCCATTTTTTTTCAGTGCAGGGAAAATTCTTATTTTACTTGGGCAAGCCAGTGATATATCTGAATACGCTAAAAATTATACTCGTATTGTGGGGTTTGGACTAATACCTGCTCTTTGGGCTATGGTTATCCGGTTTTTCTTATCTGGTTTGCATCTGACCAAAGTGACTTTGTTCATTACTTTGACTACAGTGCTTTTAAACATACCCCTAAATTATTTACTAATTTTTGGAAATTTCGGCTTTCCTGAATTAGGAGTTACTGGAGCAGCAATTTCTTCGGTTATAGTCCAGATTATTACGGCAGTGTCTATCACTGCATATGCTCTTGGTAAATTACCGAAATATAAACTATTAGCGAGGTTTTTTTATTTCGACAAAGTCGCATTCCTCAAGGTTGCTAAATTAGGGCTGCCGATTGGAACAAGCATTGTTGCAGAGGCCGGTTTGTTTACTGCTTCATCTATAATGATGGGCTGGTTTGGAGCAGTGACGCTTGCGGCTCATGGTATAGCACTCCAGATAACATCTGTAATGTTTATGATCCACTTAGGGTTGGCAGAAGCCTCTACAATTAAAGCTGGAAATGCTTGGGGCGATAAAAACATATTATATTTAAAGAAAGGAGCTAAAGTTGCGGTCTCATGTTCTTTACTATTTTCTTTTATTGCAATGACTTTTCTAATGGTCTTTGGGGATGCAGTTGTATCAATTTATGTCGACATCGATGATCCATCGAGAGAGCAGATAATTCATATTGGTGCGCTGCTACTAATTGCTGCTGCACTTTTTCAATTTGTAGACGGTGGCCAAGCCATGGCCTTGGGCTTGCTTCGAGGCATACAGGACACCGCAGTTCCCATGATAATAACAATTTTAAGTTACTGGTTGGTTGGCATTCCATCAGCGTATTTATTCGCGTTTGGTCTTAATTGGGCACCTTTGGGAATATGGGCTGGTTTAGCAACAGGTTTAGGTTCTGCCGCTTTGTTACTGAGTGTTAGATTTATTTTTCTTATAAATTCACGTCGTAAAATTATGCTTTGAAATTATATTTTAATCGCTGAGACGGTCACAAAAGGAGGATATACGATCGCAGGCAGTTTCAAGGTCAAGCATAGATGTTGCAAAACTTATACGAAAATTTGGTGACAGGCCGAATGCCGCTCCAAATACAACGGCAACATTTTCCTCCTCCAAGAGTGATAATGCAAATTCTTCGTCGTTAGAAATAATTTTTCCTGAGTATGTTTTTTTACCAATTAATTTGTTAATTTCTGGGTAGACGTAAAATGCCCCATCTGGAATTGGGCAAGATATACCATCGGTCGCATTCAGTTTTTTTACAACCAAGTCACGACGCTCCTTGAAAATAAGTTTATTTTGCTTGATGAATTCTTTTGGTCCAGTTAATGCTGCAAGTGCGGCCCATTGACTGATCGTGCAAGGGTTTGAGGTTGATTGCGATTGGATTTTACGCATTGCGGAAATAATTTTCTCGGGTCCACCAGCAAAACCAATACGCCATCCGGTCATAGCGTAACCTTTAGACACGCCATTGCAGGTTAGCGTTCTAGGATAAAGTTTGGGTTCTACTTCAGCCGGCGTGACAAATTTAAATTTGCCAAAAGAAATATGTTCATAAATATCATCTGATAGAATATTAACTTTCGGAAATTCCAAAAGCACATCTGTTAACATTTTAAGTTCTTTGAATGTATAAGCTGCACCTGTTGGGTTAGAAGGTGAATTAAGTATGAGCCACTTAGTATTTTCAGTTATAGAAGCCCTTAAATCATTTGCCTGAACCTTATAATTATTTCTCGAAGCTGTTTTTATAATTTTTGGAATACCGCCAGCGAGTTTAACCATATCTGGATATGAAACCCAATAGGGCGCTGGTATAATGACCTCATCTTCTGGGTTAAGTGTCGCCATCAAAGCATTGTATATTATTTGCTTTCCACCAGTTCCTACTGATATTTGTGATGGCTCATATTTTAGATTATTCTCAGTTAAAAATTTTTGAGAAATAGCCTCTTTTAACTCAGGCATCCCATCTGGATTTGTATATTTTGTCGCACCGGCTTTTATAGCTTCAATGGCGGCTTCTTTAACATGTTTTGGTGTCCCAAAATCTGGCTCTCCTGCTGACAAACTTATTATATCTTTACCCTCTGATTTCAATCTGTTTGCAAGAGCTGACATTGTAATCGTTGCGGAAGAATTTATTTTTAAAACTGAATTTGACAGAGATACCATAATATACCTATTTGAGTTTGATTTCTATGTGTCATATGCTTCTGATATTAACCATTCAAGAAAATAATTGGAGTATGTCATGATCGATGATTTAGATTGGTATGGGCCTGAGACCGCCACCTTTGGTGATCGACTATCTGCAGCCATTGAAAAATCTGGCATGACGCAAAAGCTAGTCGCTAAACGCCTAGGCATAAAAGTAGCAACATTGAAATCGTGGGAGCAGGATATTAGTGAACCTCGAGCTAATAGATTGTCGATGTTAGCTGGTTTACTAGGTGTATCTATTATGTGGCTTTTGCATGGGGAAGGTGATGGAGTGGAGCATTCGGATAACGAGACCCAGGTCACACCGGAAATCAATGATCTATTATTTGAAGTAAGAGCGCTTCAGACGGGTCTTTTATCATCTGCGGATAAACTAGCCAAGCTTGAGAAACAATTAAGGTCAAAATTGAAGGACATATAATGTCAGAGGTAAGAGAGAATAAAATCAAAAAGCTTAAAATAAGGTCAATGAGACGTGGTATTAAAGAGATGGATGTTATCCTCTCTTATTATAGCGATATTTGCCTGGAAAAGATGTCTGGAGTTAAGTTGGAGCTATACTCCGACCTTCTATTTGAAAACGACCAGGACCTCTATAGCTGGTGCTCTGGTCAAGCAGTCCCAAAAGAAAAATACTCAGTTATTATCGCCGAGATAAGAGCTATTTTAAAAGAAAAGAATTTCGATTATCTTTAGCCTTTAGCTCTCTCTAATCTTTATTTTCAATCCTAAGTATTACCAATGACCAATATTCGGCATAGAAGTCCATGGCTCACATGGTTGCAAAGCTTCACCGTGTTGTAGTAGTTCAATTGAGATATTATCTGGGGATCGAACGAATGCCATTCGTCCATCACGAGGAGGTCTATTGATTACAACGTTGTTTTTAACTAAGAACTGACACATTTCGTAAATGTTTTCGACCTCATAAGCTAGATGGCCAAAATGCCTGCTGTCAGACGGGAGTTCATCATCACCATCCCAATTGAAAGTTAGTTCTAGTGGGCATTCATGTTGGCGATCAGGAGCAAGAAAAACAAGCGTAAATCTTCCCATTTTATTCTCATTGCGTTTTATTTCTTTTAATCCCAATAAATTGTAGAAAGTAATCGATTTCTCAAGATCCTTTACCCTAACCATTGTATGTAAATATTTAATTTCCAAATTTTTTTTCCAATTCTTTTGCTATCTTAAGTACTTAGCTCAAATAACTTTGATAAAATTTCAATGCAAGGCATCGTATCAAGTATTTATGAATGATCAATTTGATTAGAATCCACAATTTACTTAAAATGATTCTTCATGTTGTGGTTTATTCACGGCTAATCTCTAGATATAGTCAAATTTAAGTGATTCAATAAAGGACCTGAAAATGCCGCTATCCCCCGAACAGACGGAAGAAATAAGTGCTCAACGCGAGCAGACAGCTATAACGCGCAGGGTTGTAAGTGCTGGTATGGAGGAAAAACTATATACAGCTTTTCAGGTTCTTGATCATGGTTTTGTGCGCGTGGTCGATTATATGGGCGATGACAGCGCAATATGCCAAGCTGCGAGGGTCAGTTACGGGAAAGGTACCAAATCTGTTCAAAATGATGAAGGGCTTATCAGGTATTTAATGCGCCATTGGCATTCCACGCCATTTGAAATGTGTGAGATTAAATTACATGTCAAACTACCGGTTTTTGTTGCTCGACAGTGGATCCGACACCGAACAGCAAATGTTAATGAGTATTCTGCACGCTACTCGATCTTGGATAGGGAATTCTATATACCCAGTCCTGAGCATGTTGCTGCGCAATCTATTGTTAATAACCAGGGTAGAGGTGAAATCTTAGAAGGTGCCGAAGCACAGACTGTTCTGGAACTTCTGAAAGCTGATAGTACACGTTGCTACGATAATTATGAGAAAATGATTTCTCAAGATGGGCAACAGGGTTTAGCGCGCGAGCTAGCGCGAATGAACTTACCTGCCAACATATATACACAATGGTACTGGAAAGTTGATCTGCATAATTTACTGCATTTTTTGAGACTGAGGGCTGATCCGCATGCTCAGTACGAGATAAGGGTTTACGCTAATGAAATTTGTAATTTGGTTAAAGACTGGGTGCCGTATACTTACCGAGCCTTTGAAGATTATCGACTTGGCGGAGCTTCCCTATCTGCGACTTCGGTAAATGTTTTGCGGAGAATGATCAAAGGTGAACAGGTAGAGATGGAAAGCTCAGGCATGAGCAAAGGAGAATGGCAGGAGTTTCAAAATATTTTTTTTGATTAAGGTGAAACGAAATCAACTTTGATCTTTTGAATTTGATTTCCAGATCTATCATAAATGAGGATTTCATCTTGATCTGTTATTATTGCGTACCAATTCTTTGTTTGCGTATAGGCTACTGGACTAACACTGCTTGGTAACTCTATTTTGGTCGGCATTGGAATATTACTTGTTCGAAAGTTTAAAATAAACAGGGAAACTATGATAACAAATCCAATTATCATCACACCAGCTAATACAGTGACAAGAAGCTTTAAGAACTTTATAGTTGGTGCTACTAAAATTTCTTTTTGAGGGACAATTTTGTCTTCTTCTATAATATCTTTTTTTGTCACTGCGAATCCTCCTGGGCGTCTTGATAAAGCTCTTTCACGTGATGCACCAGTTTCAGCTAGTCTATCAAGGTCTCGACTTCGCAAACTTATAGAGCAGGGCGTTGTGCGTGTAGACGGATCAGTTGCAACCCATTTAGATGCCTCAGTATCTGAGGGCCAATTTGTGGAAATAATAGTTCCTCAAGTAAAAGAAATTGATAATTCCCCCGAGAATATCCCCCTTAACATTATTTATGAGGATGAATACTTAATCGTTGTAAATAAACCAGCTGGAATGGTCGTCCATCCGGCACCTGGCTCCCCAAATAAGACTTTAGTTAATGCATTGCTGCATCACTGTGGAGATACTTTGTCTGGGATTGGTGGTAACAAAAGACCTGGCATAGTTCATAGAATTGATAAAGATACCAGCGGTTTGCTAGTTTCCGCAAAATCCGACTTCGCTCATCAATTTCTCGCAAAGCAATTTGAAAATCATTTGGTTGAAAGAAGCTACCATGCTTTATGTTTTGGAGTGCCAGATGCTAACGATCCTCGATTGCGAGGTATTAAGGGTGTTAGTTTTGAACTTGGCAACATTTTAAAAATTACTACTAACCTGGCAAGACACAGAACGAACCGACAGAAACAGGCAGTCGTATTTGAGAAAGGACGTCATGCAATTACCAGAGTAAAAGTCCGCGAAAAGTATGGACCCTTGTCAAGTTTAGCTTTGATAGAGTGTCGTCTAGAAACTGGTAGGACGCATCAGATCCGTGTTCATTTAGCTCATACCGGTCATGGTTTGGTAGGAGATCCATTATACGGCGGACGTAGAAAAATCCCTTCAAAATCTTTTTCGGAGGAAATTGTTACTGGAATATTATCTTTTCCTCGGCAAGCATTACATGCTGCTAGTCTAGGTTTTATTCACCCAAAAACAAATGAGACTGTAAATTTTGAAGCTCCTTTGCCGACCGATATGAGTGACCTTATTAAACAGTTGATCTAGGTTTAGGTCTCAATGCGGCTAAGCTGGTTGCAGATTTAACTCAAAATAGCGCTAAACTTAAGATAGAAACTTGAAAAAATAAGTTTTGATTACTACATATTGCTCTACAAAGGATTTTTATATGACGAATTATGCAAACTTACCTGCTCCCAGTCCAGAAGCTGGTCTAAGCCGTTACTTACAGGAAATACGTAAGTTTCCCATGCTTGAGCCCGAAGAGGAGTATATGCTTGCAAGACGTTGGGCTGATGAGCAAGATTCAGATGCTGCGCACAAATTAGTGACTTCGCATTTACGGTTGGCAGCTAAAATTGCGATGGGGTACCGTGGTTATGGTTTGCCTCAAGCTGAAGTGATCTCTGAGGCAAACGTTGGCTTAATGCAGGCTGTTAAGCGCTTTGATCCAGAAAAAGGGTTTAGATTGGCGACTTATGCCATGTGGTGGATTAGAGCGAGTATCCAAGAATATATCCTTCGCAGTTGGTCGTTAGTTAAAATGGGTACTACGAGTGCCCAGAAAAAACTATTTTTTAACTTAAGAAAGGCGAAAGCACGAATTGGAGCTTTGGATGAAGGCGATTTGCATCCTGAGAACGTAAAAAAGATTGCTACTGATTTGGGTGTGTCTGAAGATGAAGTGATTTCAATGAATCGCAGATTAAGTGGTGGAGATGCCTCGCTTAATGCCGTAGTTTCTTCTGATGGTGATGGATCAATGGAATGGCAGGATTGGTTGGAAGATGAGTCGGCCGATCATGCTGCAGACTTCGAGAATAAAGATGAAGTTGACTTTCGTTTGGATCTGCTAAAAAAAGCTATGAGCTTCTTGAATGAGCGAGAACAAAATATACTCCATAAGCGCCGATTACAGGATAAACCTTCGACTTTGGAAGAGCTCAGTACTGAATACGGTGTTAGTAGAGAGAGAATACGGCAGATCGAAGTGCGTGCGTTTGAAAAACTTCAACTTCAGATGCGTGAACTAGCCTCTGAAGTATCGTTCGTTACCTGATACTTGTAGTAGTTTCTCTCGTCTCTGCTAGGGTCACTTCTTAACTCTGAAAGTGTGGTTGATTATTGTGAATTCGAGTTTCAAATGGGGAATATTAGGTGCTTCTAAATTTGCATTTGAACAAATGGCGCCAGCTATCCATGCGGCTAAAGGCAACTCACTCGTAGCACTTGCGACTAAGGACTCAGAAAAGGCTAAAAAATTTCTAGCACTTTCTGATACTATGAATATTCATAATGATTATAATGATTTATTAGAAAATACTAATGTTGATGCAGTATACATACCATTGCCGAACCACCTTCATATT
>CENJ01037578.1_pt1 | contig 14505 bp, 16 predicted proteins | sample 356161 | NCBI WGS metagenome assembly CENJ01 (sample SAMEA2619531, study PRJEB7988) | marine metagenome | biome: marine biome (ENVO:00000447); feature: surface water layer (ENVO:00002042); material: "saline water (ENVO:00002010), including plankton (ENVO:xxxxxxxx)" | depth 5 m
GTGGTCGCGATGGCGCCGACTGCTGTGTGTAGAATCGCTAAGCTTTCTGCCAAGCACATAAACATACCCGTCTCCTGGGTTTTAAGTTACCGGGACAGGCCACCGCTACGGACTGTTTAACTTTGGCTTACCGGCGTTTCCGAAAAAAGTTTCGATCTTTGCGCAACACGGTTGCACTGGGTCGAAGCGCTTGTACCTTAGCGTAAAGGTGGTCGGTTAGTGCCTGACGTCCTTCAATCTGCTGAATATCTTCCCAGAGAATCGGCGCGCCAACCTCAGCGCGTACCGTCTGCCCAAACTTATTGAGTGCTTCATGCAGCATTAAGGCCATTCGCAGCGGTTCCGCGACATGTGATGCAAGGTGGAACTTCCGGCTGTTGTGGCCGTGAAAGTAAACCGGCACAACGGTCGCCTGCGCTTCGCGAATCAGTTTCGCGGCAAAGGTGGTCCAAGGTGCATCTACCACGGAGCCAAAGCCGACTTTGTCTGCTGTGGAAACCATACCGGACGGGAAAATGAGTATGGGGATGTCATTAGCCAGACATTCTTGAGCGACTTTCTTGGAGCGGATGTTATTTTTCACGGCGGATTTCGTCGGGCGGAAATCAATAGGCAGAAAATAGGGTGCCAAGTCTGCGTCCTGACACAACATAGCATGGATTAGAATGCGGAAGTTGCCCCGTGCTTTCAAAGCCATCTGGCACAGCACCATGCCATCGACAACGCCGTAAGGGTGGTTGGCGACGAAGACCAAAGGGCCTGTTTTAGGGATCTCAGCGATGCGCTCCAATGAATAGCTAGGCCGGATATTTGTTGCTGCAAACGCCTCATCAAAAAAACCGACTACCGAAAAGGGGCCCTCTTTGAGCCGGTGATAAACTTTTTCGATGCGTCGTCGGCCAAAAATCATCTCAACCGAAGAAATAACCCGACGTACCAACCAAGGATCGCCCGGTTGTACATAGGAGATCGTGGGGTTGTCTCGAACATAGTCCTCGAATTGCGGGTCTAGCTTGGTGTTTGGCATACAATCGCTCACGATTATCAAAATGAGAATACACACTGAGCTGCGGTTTCAGAAATCGTTGTCTCAGGGGTGCCGCGTGGCTTTGTATCATAGAAGCTCGATGTCGAAAACCGTAGCCGGCGGCGTTCATTGTCATCAATCTTTCATAAAGTCATGTCGGTCATATCGTTTCCTGGCAACCCAACGTGGGTCGAATTTAACCATTAGTTGGACGCGGCGAGGGTGTGTCTTAATCCGTCGGCCACACAGCCCCGCAGGGGTTGCAATCGTGCCGGAAGTGACCAAATATATGCCAATTAGCAAACCATGTGAGGCATACAATGGATCGACGCAGCACCACCCAGGCAAGCATTGCAGGGTTATCCACCTTAGAAACCAACAAAGTTCTACGCAGCACGTTTCAGCTTTTGTCTGCAACGCTCATTTTTAGCGCGATGACCGCTACGATCTCCATGTTCATGAACACGGGATTCGGCACCTACCTGACTTGTTTAGCCGCATCGTTTTTGCTGGGCATATTCGTTTTGCCACGCACTGCTAATTCAGGCGCTGGCATTGGCGTGATCTTTCTGATCACCGGTCTGCTCGGCTTCGGGCTAGGGCCCATTCTCAGCACGTATTTGCAAGTACTGTCCAACGGCAGCCAGGTCGTAGCGACCGCATTGGGCGGTACCGGTGCGATTTTCTTAGGGTTGTCATTTTACGCACGAACCTCAAAGCGCGACTTCACGTTTTTAGGTGGATTCGTCTTCATCGGGATGATGGTCGTCCTGCTGGCGATGATCGCAAACATCTTCATGCAGATACCGCTGCTTAGCCTGGGGCTGTCCGCGGGGATTATCATGCTAATGAGCGCGATGATTTTGATGCAAATCAGCAGCATTGTGCGCGGTGGCGAAACCAACTACATCATGGCAACCTATAGCCTGTACTTAAGTATTTTCAATATCTTCATCAGCTTGCTTCACATCCTGGGCGTCGCATCCGACGACTAGTCCGCACGGCGTGGGAGGGCTGTTGTTAAGGCAGTTTTCTCAAGTAAACCCAACACCCGGCGCTGCCGGGTGTTTTGCATTTGGCGCGGTGCGTGCCCGCTGTTATCGCCGCGTAGCGTGAGCATAGAAGCCGAGATCGCTTTAAAATAAAGCCAGTTGACGCGATCAAGTAGCAAAGCAGGTATTGGTTATGGATTGGATGCAGATTGGCGCGGTGATGTTAGGGCTCATGATGCTGTACCCAGCATGGCGTGGTTATCAAGCTTGGAAGCAAAGCGGCAAACGAGCTGAAGAGGGTGATTGGTCCGCAGCGAGCTTTGCGGTGGGCGGTGTGATCTTATTTGTGTTGCTGCTTGTCCTATCTGTGCAGTAACCATCTGGCTAGCTCACTCGATGGCCAATGCTGAGTTCCAGCAGTCGTCAAAGCGCGACGGAACGCTATCGAAAGAATCAGCGCGTCGTTAGCGCTGTATAGACCTTGGTAAGCTGGTCGGGCAGGTCTTCCATCTCCTCTATCACCATATAGCGGGCATCTGGGCACATCCGCTTGAGATAGTCATGTCCAGATTTGTCGACGGTCATGCAAAATGTCTCAATGCCTTTTTGCTGCGCTTCCTGCAGTGCCTTCGCAGTGTCTTCAACCCCGTAATCGTGATTGCCGCGTTCTGGTCCATAGTCGCTGTCTTGCGGAAATCCATCGCTGATCACAATCAGTACTTTCATTGCATGTCCGCTTGCCGTCAGTTTGTGAGTGCAGTGGCGTATAGCTGGCCCCATACGTGTCGAGCCTTTGGGCTGCATAGCGGCGATCTTCTTTAATACCTCCATCGAAAAGGCATCCGCGATTTCCTTGGCCAGATAGATATCGACACAGTCTTTGCTATAGCCCGAGAAGCCGTAAATTCCATACTGGTCGCCTAATGCATCCAGAGCAGCCGCCATGACCACCATGGCATCTCGCTCCAAATCAATTATTTTGCGCCCAGGCTCGGAGGGTTCGGTTTCTTCGTCTAAGGCAGCGTACCAGCCGGCTCGAAAATCAACCTCTTCGTCCTCTGGGTAGTTTGACCAGTCGGTGGGTTCGGGCGGTATGATCGGGTCATCAGTGGAGGCTGAAAGGTCAACTAAAAAAGCCGCGCATACATCTCGTTGGAGTCGCTCTTTTCTGGAGTACACGCGCTCGTTTGGTGACTGCCCCGCACGCACATCCTGACGAGCTTCAATAATGGCTTCGATATCCAGTTCATCGCCGTCCTGGACTCGTTTGACCCGCTCCAGCCCTGAGGGCCGAATGTGTTCGAGTTGTTTTTGGACGATTGGCTGAAAAGTGCGAATCACTCGCTTCAGCGACTCGGTGTCCGTATCCACAGTCGGGATCAAGGGGGATTCGAAGACACGGCACCAAGCGCGCAAATAGCGGCGATTGAGATAGTCCCATTCATCGTAGCGAAAGCTGCGCGCATCGCTGCGGTCGGTGCCCAAAGCATGTTGAACCGCGGACTTTTCCATATCGATACGGCGCTTCAGGGTATCTTTTTCGTCCTGCAATATCTTGATGTCGATATCCGCTTTGCGGAATTGACCCTCACCGCTTTCGCCGTGAACGGCCTCAACGTCTTTTCCGGTGGGCGGCTGATCGGCGATGGTGGGCACATTGTCGTGTTGTTCGATTTCTTTTAAGTCTTCTTCCCAATCCTCGATGCGCTGTTCCCGGTTCAACCAATCCAGCAGCGAACCGTCTTTATTGTTCTCTGGATCCATTAACGCATAGTGTTCAGCGACCACGTCATAGTGGTCGCATAGTCCTTGCACGCTGGTATAGACACTGGTCACGGTGTCCTGTCGGTTTAAGGCTGTCCTAAGACTGGTATATAGATCTCGCCATAACGGCAATTCTTCGCCCCAGGGGCTTAACGCGTCACCAAATAACCAACGCTGAGCTTCCTCGAGCAATTCTTCCTGCAGCGGTGTCTGTTGCAGGATGTGTTCTTGGTAGGCGTGGAGATGTCGAGCGAGTCCTGGGTAGGCGCTTAACAGAAAGTTTTGGATACGAGCTTGTTCAAAAAGCAGGAATAGCCGTTCAGCCAATTTGGGTCGAGAAAAGCCGCTGAATAACAGCTGATAGTCGCCTGTTCGCGGCGTGGCATTGGCGGGAGTCGCATACCGTTCGGCCAAAGCCGGAAGCTCGGCCAATGCTGTGGCGAGACGAAATTTTAAAGTGCCGCATTCACGCAAGCCCAATTGCTGCATAACGAGTACTCGGTAGGCAGAGTCCGTCGCGTAGTCTAAATGTTCCGGCAGAAATAGCGTGTCCTGACTTTGCCCGCTGCCCCCATCGGCGAGTTCCAGGCTTAGCCCCAAGCGCGAGTCCAAAGCGAACTCACCGGCAGCGCGAATATGCAAGTAACGGCCGGCCATGCCTTCGGTAAACAGTGCCAGGGATACTTCGAGGTCCGCAAGAGTTGCCATAGGGCCAGCCAACTTAGGGCAGGATGACGTCGACGATGTCAGCAATGGCTTGCTGTACCTGAGCATCATCTGACACTGCGCCAATGATCGCAGCTTGTGCCGCACGGCGCGGTTCGATGCCGCCAGCAATCAGTTCGCCAGTGTAAATCAGGAGACGTGTGCTCACACCTTCTTCAAACCCATGCTGCTTCAGATTGCGAACACGCTCGCCAATAACGGCCAGGCGCTCCGAGCTTGCTTCTGATAAACCTGATTCGTGGGCGATGATGGTAGTCTCTGTGGCAACGTCAGGGTAATCGAACTCCAGGCTAACGAAGCGTTGTCGCGTGCTCGGCTTCAGATCCTTGAGGACACTTTGGTAGCCGGGGTTATAGGATATAACCAGCAAAAAATCGTCGTTTGCCTGAACCAACTCGCCGGTCTTATCGATCGGCAGAATGCGACGATGGTCGGTCAACGAATGAATCAGAACCGTGGTGTCTTTACGCGCTTCGACAATTTCATCTAGATAACATACGGCGCCGCTGCGGACTGCTCGAGTCAACGGTCCGTCCGACCAAACGGTTGAGTCGCCTTTCAGCAGGTAGCGACCTACCATATCTGTAGCGGTTAGATCTTCGTGGCAGGATACGGTGATGAGATTGGGTTCAGTAGACGCCGCTTGCGGACCTTTCAAATGCCAGGTCATGTGTTCGACAAAACGGGTCTTACCGCAGCCGGTTGGCCCCTTCAGCAAAATGGGTAAGCGCGCAGCATAAGCCGCACGAAACACGCTGACCTCGTCAGCTAGTGGCACGTAATACGGTTCGTTTTCAAGGGGCGAGGCTATCGAGGCGTCCGTCATGCTGGCAATCCCAAGAAGAAAGGTCGATTCGGGTCACTATACCCAAAAACTGCTAGAGTGCAGGGTATTCGACGCGGAGTGAAAGTTATGCATGACACCGATGCAATTCTCGATGCCACAACGGCCGCGATACCGCCTTTGCTTTCTGCGATGGATGCCTTGGCTTTTATGGGGCGCTATGCGGATCCAGCGACTTTGCCTGAGCTCATCACAGCAGTAACTGACTTGCAGCCGCCGTTGGTTGAAAGCATGGCGACATTTGCGGAGATCACTTGGCCAGAGCACTTATCGGGTTTTGTTGAAGCAGTTACTGGTGCGGCGCAGAGTACATTGCAAGCGGTTGAAATCATCGCTAGCGCACAGCACCAAAGCCAACCCATGATGGCCGCTTACCGCGCCATGGGACATCACTCTAAAGCGCTGGAGTCCCTTTACCCATTGAGTTACGGCCTGCCACCGGTTAGCCGTTTTTATCTCGAGCCAGATGCTCGGGATGATGCGACATTGTTGGCAAAACTCGCTGCAGCGGACGCGGTCCGCGCAGAGGTGGGCGTTATGCACGCCGATAATCCGGTCGACCAACGCGGCGGCTTCTCTCTCTATGTACCGGAATACTTTGCCGGTGAGTCGTTACCTTTAATCATCGCACTCCATGGCGGTAGCGGACACGGACGCCGCTTTTTGTGGTCTTGGGTGCGCGCTGCCCGTAGTCGTGGCGCGGTGGTCATCAGTGCGACGTCAGACGACCGAACCTGGTCATTGCATAACCCGGAAGCCGAATCTCAGCGCCTGGCGCAATTGGTGGCTTATGCGCAGGAACACTGGCAAACCGATCCGCAGAGGGTCGTGCTGACTGGCATGTCGGATGGCGGTACGTTCAGTTATGTGTGTGGCTTAGTCGATAGTCCTTTTACCCATCTTGCTCCATGCTCGGCCTCGTTCCATCCGATGCTGGCTGAGACCGCAGACCCGCAGCGCCTGCAAGATCTGCCCATTTATTTGGTGCATGGTGCGAACGATTGGATGTTTCCAATAGAAGTTGCGCGCACCGCCAAGGCAACGCTACAGGCTGCAGGTGCGCGGGTCAGCTATCACGAAGTCAATGACCTTGCGCATACTTATCCGCTGGAGCACAGCGCCCGGATTATTGATTGGGTCAATGGCGAACTATTTACTAACGAATCTAATACGACATAAAGTTGATGCTGATACTGACCGGATTTAAGCCCGAACTGGCACCGTATTTTGCCGCGCTCAACTACCAGTGGATCGAAGAATATTTCGATATCGAAGCGGAGGATCGCAAAGCGTTAGACGATCCATACGGGTACGCGCTGGCAGCAGGAGGCGAAATACTTTTTCTTTGTGATGCGGATCAGGTGGTTGGTACTGCCGCCATGGTGCCTAAGTTCGGTGATGATGAGCAGCAATACAGCCTCTCCGTGGAATCTGGATTGCAAGCTGAGATTGAGGTCTTTGAACTGGCGAAAATGGCGGTCGCCGCATCTCTGCGCGGTCAGGGCCTGGGCCGCATTATAATCGATGGCTGTATTCAGTTTGCTCGCTCGCGCGGGGCGAAGCGCATTGTCTTAACATCTAACGATATCCTTAAACCGGCTATGGCATTGTACGAAGGTGCTGGATTTAAGCACTACCGAGACCGCTCAGATGCGCGCTACGCGCGCGGCAATGTATTCATGCAATTGGACTTTTAGCTGCGGTTTTAACTAATAACAATAGGCAAAAGCAGGTAAACGGGTGCGGTAGAAACTCGCAAAACATAAACCACTTTGTGATCGCGCGATAAGGTCCGCTTAGCACTCTCACTCGGAAACCTAACACTCGTAAATCGAAAATCATGACCGCAAAAGCTGCTTCAACCAAGCGCTTCCTTTGATGGGTTAGCCGATTAAAGAAGGCCTTAGGCAGAAATAACTTTGCTATGCTAGAACGCCGACGGCCGATAATGAAAAGTGGATGCAAGAAAAGTGGTTGACCTATGCACGACGTCTCGAAAGCATCGCCTCTTCCGGCGCGCACTTTGGGGCCAGTGATTTTGATCGTGAACGATATACTGAGCTGGCGGATATAGCGCGCAACATGATGGCTGACCTATCTGGTCAGTCGGTAGAGCGCGTCACGGGTCTAATGGCGGGTTTTGGTGAAGGCTATCGAACACCGTATATCGATGTTCGCGGCGCAGTTATTCGGGCGGGTAAAATTCTGTTGGTACGGGAAAAATTGGATGGCCTCTGGTCAATGCCGGGCGGATACGCGGATGTCGGCTGGTCTGCGGCTGAAAATGTTCTGAAAGAAATTCGCGAGGAAGCGGGTATAACGGCCCAGGTTATTCGTCTTTATGCAGTAAAACATAAGGCTAAACATGACTATACGCCGGATTTACGAGACTTTTATAAGTTCTTCTTTCTCTGTGATTGTCCTGGTGACGCACAGGCGCAGGCTGGCTCAGAGGCGACTGCAGTTGGCTTCTTTGCGCCGGACGAGCTACCTCCGTTGTCGTTGAGCCGGGTTACACCGTGCGACATAACTGAAGCGTTTGCCGCATTGCATGCGTCGTCGCCAACGGTTTTTATAGATTAAGAGACTCGCAAAAATCACGGGCCGCGAGTGGATCGAAGCTTGGCTTAGTAACTGCGAAGCGTTTCGTCAAAGCCCAACTAAAGTAAACAGAGCCTGAATCATCGCGCTCGTTAACCGCCGGTCTTGATGCTGAAATTATGTTTGCTTGCGCTTCGAAAAGCCGGCCGCGCTCTGTTTTGATTGAGGTAGCGCAGCAAGGTCGGGCCGAATGGCACCGCGTAAATCTCCGCCCAAGCCAGAACGCCTGTGAGTAGTATATCCGCGCCGCTGAAGCGGTCGCCCACCACATAACCTTTTCGCCCCGACGCATATTCGTTTTCTAAGTGAATCTCTGCGACGCGCACTTGTTTTTGAAAACCGGCTATCGCGGTATCTATTGCCGCCGGTGCTTCGCCATATAGCGCGGCTAAATCACGATGTTTACGAATCACGTATAGCGTATGGGCGTCTAATTCCATCAGCACAAATGATACCCACTGGTCGTAGACGGCGCGCTCCCGCGTGCCGGCCAGAGGAGCCAATTGCTCCGGTGCGCCGTAGCAGTCGGCAAGATACGCAATAATTGCGGCACTCTCTGTGAGAACAAAGTCACCGTCGACTAAAACCGGGATCTTTTCCTTTGCGTTGAGTGCTCGAAAGCTGTCAGTCTGTGTGGCGCCCGTGCGCGAGCCAATCAGTTCTGACCGATAGGTCAGGCCGAGTTCATGGCAAGCCCAATGTACCCGCAGCGTGCGCGTGGTAGCGCCTCCCCAAATTGTGATCATAGTCCCTCCCAAGGCAATGACGACGTGGTTTACGGCTGACTGTCGAGTTTATCGCGGCGCTGATAGCGGAATAAAAGCAGGGCACCCAAGAGTGACCAACAAACGATGGTCATCCATTCTTCCGGCCAAATCAGCGCGCTATCACTCCAAGGAAAAAACGCGGCGAGTAACCCAAGTGCCAGGATCAAAGCGCCGTAGCCGACCAGATTTGGGTGACTCACCCGAAATGGTCGCGGCATCTCAGGTTCGGTTTTGCGTAAGACCAAAAATGAAATCGTAACGAACAAAAATGCGACGGTGACGGCGAAGCTGCCACTATTGATAAGCCAGACCAAAATGGTTTTCCCAAATAATGGCGCGATGGCCGATAGCACGCCAATGGTCAAAATGCCGACGTAAGGAGTTTGATATTTGGGATGCAAACTGGCGAAAATCTTCGGCACATAACCGTCATTGGCGAGTGCGAATAGGACTCTGGAGCCGCCTACGACGAAAGCATTCCAGCTGGTCAGGATGCCGCCTATGCCGCCTACCACCAACACAGTCGTTGCCCAGTTGCCATTGCCAATCAAACCAGACCACAGTGCTCCAGCGGCCTCTGCCGTGGCCATGGAACTGGAGGCCGTTGCTTCCTGGGTCAGCCCAGTCCCGACTGATAACGTAATCAAGATGTACCATCCAACGGCACAGAACACCGAGATAACCAGCAGGCGTCCGATTTGTTGCGGCGGTAAATTAATTTCTTCTGCCGATTGCGGAATGACGTCAAAACCGATTAGTAGCGCGGGCACCATAATCATGACACTGAGAAAACCGGTGCTGCTCGGGCCGAACCAGGGCTCGGCATTGTCCGCTTGCCCGCCCAGCGCGGCACCACTGAATAGCAGAATGCCGCTCACAACGATTACCGCAGTCACGATGGTTTGCACCATAGCCGCGTTACGAATACCGATGTAGTTCAGCCAACACACCGCAATAGCCGCGCTACTGCCTAAAATGACGAAGCCCGTGTCGACATCACTGCCGAGCACATGCCATAGCGTGCCGATGCGAATCTCCGGAAATAAATATTCCACTGCCGTAGGCAGAGCGACTGCTTCGAAAAGGCAGACATTGATATACGAAAAGAGCAGTGCCCAGGTACAGACGAATGACCAGTTCGGCCCAAGCGCACGCAATGTATAGTGATGTTCGCCGCCGGCTTGGGGCATCGCAGCAACCAACTCACTATAGGTTAGGCCAATTAGCGCGATGGCCAGGCCGCCTATGGCAAAGGCGAGCGCAGTACCTAAAGTGCCCGCTTCCGAAATCCATACGCCGGTCATCAAGACCCAACTCCAACCGATCATGGCACCAAACGAAAGAGAAATAACTTCGCGTCGCTTTAGCACCTTGGCGAATTGGGTTGATGTGGTCATGTACAACCTTCTAGAAATAGTGACAATAGCTGAAAAGCCTACCTTGTGAAGTCGGGCCTGTATATCCCGCTACGCTAACCGTCTAGGAGTCTTCGTGTTGCAGACTGTTCAATTTAAGCATCGTCATAAAGAGTTTGAGCTGGCCTTAACCGAAACTGGTGCGATCGAATTGTATCTGGATGGTTGCTTGCGCAAACGCCGTGAGCCGACCGGGCAGGAACCGCAATATGTTTGGACCAACGTCGAACTTGAATGGGAAGAGCATCACTACATTGAAGCGCGCTATTGGGCTTCGACGGGTGAGCTGAAAATAACCGTAAACGGCGACAGCTTGCTGAATCACAGCTTCAGTTGACTAGTAAAAATGACTATCAGTACGCTTGAAACTTTTTACGACAATGGATTTGTCGTTTTAAAAAATGTGCTCGATTCCGAGCGCTGTGAAGTGTTGCGAGCGGAAATCGAAAGTGACTTGGAGCCGCTGGTCGGACCCTTGGAGTTTGAAGCAGATGTGGGCTATCCCGGCGCGCCAACCCATCGTCTTGCGCCCGGAGGCCAAACGCCACGCCGTCTTTTACATGCTTATACTCGCTCGCAAAGTTGGCGCGACTTGGCTTTGGCGGATCGTTTAACGGATTACTTAACTGATGCGTTAAATTGTAGTCAGGTGCTGCTATCTCAGTGTCACCATAATTGCATCATGACCAAATTTCCGGGACATAGTAGCGCGACCCTTTGGCATCAAGACATTCGTTACTGGTCCTTTGATCGGCCGGAGTTAATTTCGGCATGGTTTGCGTTGGGTCATGAGCACGCAGCCAACGGCGCTCTGCAGGTCATACCCGGTTCGCATAAGCTCGAGTTGGATCGTGGCCGCTTGGATCGGGCTTTGTTTTTACGAACGGATCTAGGAGCGAACCAAGCGCTGATTCAACAGGCTGAAGCGGTGGAACTACACGCGGGAGATGTGCTCTTATTCCACTGCCGATTGTTTCATGCCGCAGGCCCGAATCAGACTGAGTCAGTGAAACTGTCGCCGGTCTTCACGTATCATTGCGCGGACAATCTGCCGATCCCTGAAACTCGTTCCGCGCGATTGCCTGGCATATGCATGCCTCGTTCTGACTTGCCTGACCCTCATCTACCTAACGGAGGGGCAAAGAACTGAGGCTTAGCGAGACCATGCCTGATTCCACAGGACGGTTAAGGTAGGCTCGCGCAAAGCGTTTTAATAGAAGGGGATTGGAGGGGAGGCGATCAAGGAGTCGAATAATGAAGTCAATAGACCCCGGTGAAGATCAGTTATTTAGCGAAGCGATGGCGGATGTTGCGCCGCTTGATGCAAAAGCCAAACAGTCCTTGCGCAAAAGCGAGGCGCTATCGCCCGAAGCCAAACAGCGCCAACGCGATGCCGCGTTAGGCGTAAACAACAATAGAGACGACGAAAACTTTCTTAGCCAAGGTGAGGTGCCGTCGGTGCACCCGTTAGAATTTGTCGAGTGGAAACAAGACGGCGTACAAAACGCGGTATTCAGTAAGCTGCGTCGTGCGGGCTATGTCGTCGAATTTGAACTGGATTTGCATCACAAGACTGTTAAAGAAGCGCGGACATTGGTGTTTAATTTACTCGCGAAGGCGACGGCAAAAAGCTGGCGGTGCGTGTTGATTAGCCATGGCAAAGGCGAGCAAAGTGCCACCCCCGGACGCCTCAAAAGTTATGTTACGCACTGGCTTAAGCAGCATCCACAGATCATCGCTTACTGCTCGGCGCAACGTTTTCACGGTGGGGTCGGCAGCGTCTATGTGCTGATCAAAAAATCGCCAGCAAGCAAGGCGTTGAACAAAGAACAATTCAGTTAATGCTGGCAGCGACCCACCTGCTGCGAATTCTTGTCCAGCGCCCGTTAGTCTGCTACCTGGGCTAATGCCCAGTATTCCCTAACAGATCTTGGTACTCTGCACTTAGTCGCAGCGGTAGGCTTTAAAATCTTGTTGGCCGTCTGTGTCTTGGCGTTCAGCCACGATACCTGTCGCGCCCAGATCTGCGGCACGATTGCGGGCAATTACAATTAGCTCTTCGCGGACTTTGTCGTTGCCTCTTGAGACCACGACTTTGTCCTGTGTTTTGCTCGACACGGTGCCAACAAAAGTACATCCAGCAATATCTGTCGGCGCGTATTGCGCGACCTGGCTGCCCGCATCGGTAAGACTGACGAAGTTGCAGCCTGCCAGTGTCAGGCACAGCAGTGAGGCTGCGCTAGCAAGCAGTGACTTTCTTGAAAGGTAGGGCGTCAATTGGGATTGGAGCATCGTTTTTCCTGTTGTTTGAATAGTATTTTTAGAACTGGTCGAATTGCGGCGCTAGCGTCGATGAAGACAGCGGCATGGGTTAAGTTAGATTCGACCTTTGTCTAGCTCGAGAATGCCGCGACCGATATTGAGTCGCAAAACGTCGTTAGCACCTTCCACCAAACGCCAGGCGCGAACTTTTTGGTAAAGCTGCGCCAACGGATGGTCTTCGACAAGCGCCTGTCCGCCAACGAGCTGAATCGCAATATCCACCGCATTGCCAACTGCCTCGGTCACAAAAATCTTGGTAGCCATCGATTCATTGACCGCATTGGCGCCGCTATCCGCTAAACGGGCGGTGCGATACAGCATGCTGCGCGCTGCATAAGCTTGCACGCGGAGGTCGGCATAGTGCCAGCGGACCACATCTTTCGAACCCCGTGGTTCACCGTTTTTGTCCCGCGCTGCTAGATGTTCTTTAAGCAGATTCAATACCCACAGCATATACCCGCTCGCTTGCGCGGCGACCAATAAACGCACATCGCCTATCTGGCGTAGCGCGCGCGGCAACCCTTTACCCGCATCGCCAATAATGTGGGTTTCTGGGACTAGCACGTTGCTGAACGTAAAGGCCGCATGGTGAGATCCATCCAGAGAATTAAACCGCTGCGCTAAGTCCACGCCTTGCAGATGTGTATCAATGACCACCATCGAAGGTCCGCGGTCTTCGATATGCACCAGAGCACTAATGAAATCCGCGTCTGCGCCGCCGGTGACATAAGATTTCTGGCCATTGATGACGAGTCCTTCAGCTGTGAGTCGACCAGATGTTGGCTGCACGTTGTCCGGCTCGGTAAAACCGAAACTGGCGCGCTTGTCACCGTTGATTAATGGCACCAGATGCGAGGACCGAAGTGGCTCTTCGACGCCGCCTAAAACGCCTGGGCTTGATCCGAAGACCGCATCAAGCAGCGGCGGGTTGGCTGCCGCCAAAGTCTCTCTGGCGATGCAAAGGCTCAGCTGCCGGTTGGCACTGTCGCGACCACCGAACTCAGATGGTTGAGTAAGGCTAAACAAACCCAGCGCTTGACTGGCTTCGCGTACCTGAGTTCGCGCAGCAATTGGGTCAGAGGTGTCTGCTGCTAATAGCACATCGTTAGCAAAGCTTTGACAGGTATCGCGAAGTTGTTGTTCTGCGGTGGTGAGTTGCTCTGGCATAGGAATTTCCGATGAGGGTTATGGGCTGGCGCGCACTGGCCGCACTACAAGCCGGGAATTATCGTTAGGACAACAATAGTCAGCAGGCACATAACCATAGTCACCAGGGCATACAACACCAGGGTCTCGTTACGTTCGTAGCCGATCAGTTTGGCCTCTATTTGTTCGGGTGTTTGTGCCATTGCACTCGACGTGACTCGATAGCGGGTCAAATCCCCTTGCCGCGCCGGCATCTTCACAAAGACCTCTGGGGTAGCTTCTAGCCGTGCAGCAATTGATCCGAGGCTGCGACCCGTGGCGCGTGCCAATTGAACCGGATGACGGGCTTCGTTGCCACAATCCAGGAAGGCAAAGTAAATATCCAAAATTGCACTGACGTGGCCGCGAAAACGGAATTTGAAGGGCATTAACCCAAACATAAATAGTTTTCCCTTGGTCTTATCTTCTAAAAGGTCAAAAGGTCTTCAATCGTACGAGTAAGCTCAGCCCGTGACGGCGAGTATACGAGTAGCTTAGCCACCATGATAGGCAGGTTCAGGAGGCGGGCTTCACGGTGTCTGCAGCTCGGCCGCCGCTAGCCCCGTTCACACCGCGCTTGGTCGGCCCGCGCTGGGATTGCCGCACTGTTTTCTGCTAGATAGTCGCCGATCCAGTTTGCGGTCGATGAGTCAGACCGGCAATGGCATCTTTAGTGAGCGAGGTAGCGTCATGTCTGATTGCGAGAGCGCCGGGACTTTATCATCTGGTCGTGTTGAAGACCGCCCCAAAAGCCGGCCAAGCTTGCGTTGGAGCGACCGCGTTCGTCGGGTAGTAATGCAACTAATGTCTTATCCTTTGTCTGTAGGCTATGTGCTCGCGGCGAAGGGCAAGCTGGCCCGCG
>CENJ01046174.1_pt1 | contig 14497 bp, 14 predicted proteins | sample 356161 | NCBI WGS metagenome assembly CENJ01 (sample SAMEA2619531, study PRJEB7988) | marine metagenome | biome: marine biome (ENVO:00000447); feature: surface water layer (ENVO:00002042); material: "saline water (ENVO:00002010), including plankton (ENVO:xxxxxxxx)" | depth 5 m
CTCTTTAACATTGATACCGGCCGTCATGAAGTCCTAGGGAATTTCCCAGGGATGACTTTCGCACCGCGTTTTTCTCCTGATGGAAAAAAAGTGATTATGTCGATGGCACGTGGCGGAAATAGCGATGTTTATGAGATGGATTTAACAACACGTAAGAGCCGTCGTCTGACTTTTAATTCTGCCATTGATACATCACCTAGCTATTCGCCAGACGGCAAACAGGTCGTTTTTGAATCCGATAGAGGTGGTTCGCAGCAGCTCTATATCATGGATACAGATGGTGATGTTGCTGAACGTATTACGTTTGGAAGAGGGAGCTACGCCAATCCCGTGTGGTCACCGCGCGGTGATTTAATCGCCTTTACACGTATTTATCAGGGCAAGTTTTATATTGGTGTTATCCGTCCAAATGGTGAAGGTGAGCGTTTAATTACGACCGCATACCATGTTGAAGGGCCAAGCTGGTCACCAAATGGTCGTGTACTGACATACTTTAAGGAAAGACCTGTTGGGCCAGGTGGGCGCCAACGTCAAGCAAAGGTCTATACTGTTGATATAACAGGATATAATGAGCGATGGCTCAAAACGCCTGTTGATGGATCTGATCCTGCATGGTCACCGCTGAATAAATAAAAAACCGTTTAGCTTTCGGCTAGCTGCTTTTGAGCACCCTTTTTAAGCTTTCTCTGGCTCTGTAGAACCGTGTAAGCAAGGATAGAGATGACAAACCATCCCATGGCAAAGCCAAGCATGATATAGGCACTATGAATATAGGGAAAGCTCGTTAGGGTATTGTTGGACATGGCCTGTATTTTATCCAATATAAAGCAAACACTCACCATGAGCGGTAAGGCCCATCCAAGGTAGAGCAATGCTTTTGCCAGATTATCTAGATAAATTTTCATTTATCTCACCCCCAAGCGCATAACAAATTTAACGCTCGGACATAGGGGGAGCATTAAGTATCGTTATGGTTTTATATCTTTAAATAACTCTACTACTTGAGTGTAAACATTTCGTTTAAATGGAACGATGCGCTCTGTTGTTTCTTCGAGGGAAACCCATTCCCAGCGGCTAAACTCTGGGTGTTTATAGGCTTGTATATTGATATCTCTATTATTGCCAGTGAATTTAAGCGCAGCCCAATATTGCGCTTGGCCTTGATATTGGCCGCTCCACAGTTTTGGAATCATATCATCAGGAAGTTGATATTTAATGCTTTCCTTGGATATACGAATGATCTCTGCTTTATCTGTTCCAGTTTCTTCTTTTAGCTCTCGCATTGCTGCTTGCTCAATTGTTTCACCAGCATCAATGCCACCTTGTGGCATTTGCCATGCACCAGGACTGTCAAGACGCTCACCAACAAAGACCTGACCAAATTGATTAAACAGACATATACCTACACATGGCCGGTAGGGAAGGTGGGAAAATTTACTCATTATAAATACTCATTCTTTAATGGCGGCAATCGCAGACGCTGGCGCAACGCCTACATTACTTTCTTTTAAGCGTGTAATCCAATTTGATAAAGCCATGATGTTTTTAGATGTTGGCTTAATGACAATGACAGACATTTTCCTCTCTTTGATCATCGCTTCAGCATCTTTTATAGCCTGTGTATCCAGATCAAAAACACGCATTGATTTTACAGCATGCGCAAACGGCGCATCATTCTTTTTAGCACGCTCATGGATAAGCTGAGATTGATTGCTAGTATTCAGCTCAATATAGCCAAGGCCACGTTTAAAGGCGCTATCAAAGATATTCTCAAACATAGAAGAGGATTTCTCAACCGCTCTGTCACTATAGGCCGCTATCCCTGCATAGCCTGTAGTTCGTGATAATATCCAATTAAGCCGCTCTAGGTTATAACCAAGGCTTACAGATGTAAGCAGCCCTTTAGTTCCAGGGTCGGTACTTGGGAAATTAAGCGTTTGGAGCGGAACATCCATCCAAATCTCATGGCCGCTGCGACGTGCACGCTTCTGCCAATAATCTGGCGCTAACGTGTAGGGAGACATGATCAAAGAGACTTCGGCAGGAAGCTCTTTTAAAAGCGTATTAGAAATACTCTCTGATAAGCCAAAATCCGCAATTATAAAGGCAACATTTGCTTTGTCACGATTAAGTAAGAATGGACGTTTATAGACTTTAAAAGGCGTATCAAGGCGGCCAAGACGCTTAGGCAATAAACCGAATTCACTATTCTCGTAATATCCCTCTATAGGGGCGTTCTTTAGAGCAAGATTTTTATTCGTATTTGTCTGTAAGAGTTCTGTCAGACTTTTCTTATCATCCGAAGCCATAGGCCCATCAGTCTCATGCTGCAAATGGGGATCATCATGCTGTGCGATTTTATCATGACGTTCTTCTAAGGCCTGCGCATCTTCTCTGGTAATCACATCTTTTTGCGCAATTTTTTCGTGCTCAATAATAACTGTCGTAGTACTCAGGCTTTCCGTGATTGAGGTAACTGTATCATGTCCTTTAAGTAGGATATAAGAATAAACAAGCAAGTAAAACAGCACCACACCGCCAACCCCAAAACTAAAGGTTCGGAGATCAATGATTTTGGGTATGCTCTGTAGCGTGCTGTTCAAAACTTATTCCTGCTTCTCTTTCTTTTCAGCGTCTTGATCTTTTTGAGCTTGCTGCGCATCAATAGATTCTTTCATCGCAGTCAAAGAATCTTTGTATAAAGACAGCCCATTAAGTAAATCAACGGCACGAAGTAGCTGATAATCTTGAGGTTCTTCACTAGCTTCTTCTTCTTCTTCTTCAGATGTTTGATCTTTCTCTTTTTTATCAAGAGCGCGTTCTAGGTCTTCTTCACGAAGACGACGGAATTTATATGACTCTATTTTTGCTTGCTCAACAAAGATATCCGGATCAATACCAAGCGCCTGAATAGAGCGTCCAGACGGTGTGTAATAACGTGCTGTTGTTAGCTTCATTGCGCCGTGACCCGGAAGAGGCATGACAGTCTGTACTGAGCCTTTACCAAATGACTTCGTCCCAAGAAGGATTGCACGCTTATGATCTTGTAAAGCGCCAGCAACAATTTCAGACGCAGAAGCAGAACCACTGTTGATTAATACAACAATCGGCAGACCTTCAGCTAAATCACCAGAGCTAGCATTATCACGGCGTGTATCACTTTCATGACGTCCACGTGTAGAGACAATCTCACCTTTATCTAAGAACATATCAGCTGCTGCTATTGACTGATCAAGTAAACCACCAGGATTATTACGAAGATCAAGCACAAAGCCGACAAGCTTGTTCCCAAGCTCTTTTTTAATCTCTGTAATTGCTTCTTCTAAGCCATCTTCAACATGCTGGTTAAATTGCGTAATACGTATATAGCCAACATTCCCCTCAATTCGGTGACGTACAGATTGAATTTTGATTACATCACGAACGATTTCAACGTCTATCGGCTTATCTTCGCCTTCACGCACCACAAGAAGTTTAATCTTAGTACCAACCTTACCACGCATTTTATCAACTGCGTCAGACAGGCTTAAACCCATGACAGGTATATTATCAATCTCAACAACGAGGTCACCAGCTTGCATACCTGCTCTGGCCGCTGGTGTATCATCAATAGGGGAAACGACCTTAACAACACCGTTTTCCATCGTAACCTCGATACCTAAACCGCCAAATTCACCGCGCGTTTGCACACGCATATCTGAAAAGTCGTCCTCATCAAGGTAGGAAGAGTGTGGATCAAGACCAGAAAGCATCCCTTGTATTGCGTTTTCGATGAGCTCTTCGTCTGTTTTCTCATCAACATATTGCTCTCGTACACGCTCAAACACATCACCAAAAAGATCTAATTGCCTATATGTTTCACTATAATCTGATTTTACAGCTTCAGGCTTACTACCGGCTGTTCGCTCGTCTTCGGCATAAACAGAAGGGGCTGAAAAACTGAGTAGCAATGTAAGTGCTAATATATGAAAACGCATGGTGAAGACCCTTCTATATGATTTAATCCTTAAATTATGAATCTATCCAAGATCCGAAAACTTCTTCGCTGGATTGACAGCTTTGCCATTGTAGCGCAGCTCATAATATAAAACAGGTTTGTCTGAACGTGAACCCTCATAATGAAGAAGGCCGAGCGGCTCACCTGCAATAATATTTTGTCCCACTACTGTATCAATTTTCTCAAGCCCTGCAACAAGACTATGATAACCATCCTCATGTTCTATGATTACCATATTACCGTAATTCTTGAAATGGCCAGAAAACCTTATGACACCGCCCATTGGTGCAACGACAAGCGCGCCACCACGCCCTTCTATATCAATCCCTTGTGATGGTGCACCAAAGTGATCGGGCTCATTATAGCGTGTTTTGATAACCCCTGAGATAGGTAATCGTGCAGAGCCAGCTCCGGGAATTGCAGCAGGTTTGGCCGCTGAAGCTGTTTGCTTAACGCTATCAGCATGGGGTTTGTTATTTTCCTCTAAATTCTTGACGAGATCTTTTAAGGTGCGTGCATGTGCCGCAATTTTACGGTTTCTCTGCTCTTTAATAGCTAGACCCTTTTGGGTGCTCCGGTAGATATTCTTACGTTTTTGGACAAGCGCGGATAGGGTACTATGTTGTTTTTGCAAGGCTTTTGCAGTGATTGACGCTTGCTCTCTCTTTGATTTGAGAGAAGCGGTTAGCTCCGCATTTTTTTCCAAATTGATTTTGAGTGTCTCTGCTTTTTTGTAAAGTGAGGGGAGGGTATTTTCCAGGAGCATAGCACTTTGTGCGGTTTTGAGGGGCGCATCCGGTTTCGCAATGAGGGCTTCCGGAGGCATGCGCCTTAAGCGTTGTAGCGCAAGTAGTAGATCAGCCATTTCGCCGCGATCTTTTTCTAGTGTGCTTTGTAGCTCTGTTTGGTTGGCCTGAAGCTTCTCGATTTGTTCATCAAGGCTCTCCATCGTGCTTTCATTTTTTTGAATAGAGTTTGAGATGTCTACCAGCATCTCTTGCATCTCTTTTATATTTTTTTGAGTGAAATTCTTATAATCAATACTTGTGAGCGCATCAATTTTCTTTTGCGGAACAGGCGGACTATCAGCAAAGGTAGGCTGCGCAAAAGCGATAAAGCATAATGAGCTAATAAGTACGGCTGCAAGCAGAGCAGTAAAATGATTATCAGAGCGCATAATTAAAATATTATTCCCTGTGATAAGGGTGGTTTTTTAAAATTTGTTGTGCTCTATAAATTTGCTCTAAAATCATCACGCGTGCAAGCATATGTGGCCATGTTTGTTGCCCAAAGCTGAGGAGAATACTTGCACGGTTTCTAATTTCATCATTTAAACCATCTGCGCCGCCAATGACAAATTGCATATGACGCTCTCCAATGTTTTGGAATTTTTCAATTGTCTTTGCGAAATCAAGACTTTTGAGCCCGTTGCCACGCTCATCCAGTACCACAACAACTGCATCATTTCTAAGATGGGAAAGAATAAGTGCCTGTTCATCATCATTGGCTTTCGTAGCATCGCTATGCTTACTTTCACACTCAATCAAGTTGAGCGGCCAACCAATACGTTTTTGATAATCAGCACAAAGATCGAACAAAGGGCCTTTTTTAAGACGCCCTATAGTAATAAGGTCAATTTTCATGATGTGTTTTTACATCGCTTTAAGCTGGAATGCTATGATTTTCCGAAGCTTGTCCGCCAACAATTTCATAAGGCTGTGATGCGCCCCACATCTTTTCAATATTATAAAAAGCACGAACTTCAGGACGGAAGAGATGAACAATAATATCTCCCACATCAATAGCAACCCAGTCCGATTGTGAAAGCCCTTCAATTTTAAGGTCTTTAACCCCGCGTGCTGCGAGACGGTCTTTGAGTTTTTCTGCCATGGCAGATACATGGCGTGATGATGTTCCTGATGCGATGACCATATAATCGGCAAGTCCTGTTTGCTCCCCAAGGTCAATGCTCATTATGTCCTCTCCTTTGTCTGCGTCTAATGACTGCTCGACGAGAGTTTTAAGTTCTGCTGGGCTTAATGCCCCATCTGCGTGATAGGTTATAATGGCCGTAGCCTCCTTCCATAGTTAATATCCCCTGCAATTAGCATAAAAAAACCTGAACCGCAAGATTCAGGCCGAACGCTTTGTAAATCACAAGGGAAGTGGTTGTTGTCATGAGCTCTAACACTGACATGCATTGCTCTACGGGGCATTTGACCCCCTTAACATTGATATCAAGACTCGTATAGATCTCAAACTCATATTTCTATTATAAGCCTTTTGCATAGGATTCGCAATTTACTGCCATAGTAAAATATGCTGCGCCGCCACTATTTTGAATTACGTATTTGATTTATTAGCTTTTTCACGGATGCTGGTTGAGGATAAATCAATCATCTTTTTCTGCATAAGCCAATATGTCGTCCCTGAATCTAGTGGAAGCGCGCCGCCGCGGCTTAAAAAGACATGCTTTTGCTTGTTGTAATTCTTTAAAGGTGATCGTTTAACAAGGCTTTGCGCAGGGGCACGGGTGATATGTGCCATACATATTTCACCGAGTAAATCTTGCCAATGATGCCACCTATGCAGCGAATGGGCATTATCCATGCCGCTAAGCCATACAAAGCGCGTTGTCGGAAAAGAGGACTTTAATTTACGGATAGTGTAGTAGGTTATGCTCGTTCCAAGGTCTTCTTCTATCCCCGAAACAAGAATTTTAGGGTTCTGTATAAGTTCTTCACTAAGGCGAATACGGTCCTCAGAGGGAAGGGGCTTTTCAGTTTTTAACGGATTTTGTGGGCTCACTAACCACCATACAGCATCCAGTTTTAAAGCCTTAAGCGCCGCAAGTGATATATGAACATGCCCCTGATGTGGAGGATTAAATGACCCGCCAAGCAAACCAATACGCATATTTTTCCAGCGCGCTGAATTATGAAGGCTAGGATTGGTGAAAATAGACATTATGAATGACTTTGATAAAGGCTATGGACGTGTTTGGCCGGTTCCATGGACAAGATATTTATATGTACATAACTGCTCAAGACCAACAGGTCCACGTGCGTGCATTTTACCTGTGGCTATACCAATCTCAGCACCCATACCAAATTCACCGCCATCTGCAAATTGCGTTGAGGCATTGCGCATAACGATGCCGCTATCAACATTTTTGTGGAAGTAGGCCGCAGCCTCATCATTCTGAGTGATTATACTATCGGTATGATGAGAGCCATAGCTATTAATATGGTTTACAGCATCGTTGACATTGTCGACTATAGCAACTGACACTTTTGCATCTAAATATTCAGTGCCCCAATCTTCGCTACTAGCCGAACCTATGCGTGGATCAAGGCTTTGCGCCATCTTATCACCCACGACTGCGCAGCCTTCATCAAGCAGTGTTTTGACAACATCCTGAGCGATATCATTGCTTAGATCTTTGTTAAGTAGCAAAGTCTCCATAGCCCCGCAAATACCTGTGCGGCGCATTTTTGCATTAAGGCTAACTTCACGCGCAATCACTGGATCAGCATCACGGTCAATATAGACGTGACATATACCGTCCAAGTGACTGAAAACAGGCATCCGTGCTTCGTTTTGAACGCGCTCAACCAAACCTTTACCACCGCGCGGGATCATAACATCCACATAACGGTCAGCACGTAATAGGGCACCAACAGCTTCGCGATCTGAAATAGGGATCATACTAACGCATGCAGGATTGAAGCCATGCTCTTCAAGCGCTTCCTGAATAAGACTATGAAGTGCAAGCGAACTATGTAAGCTCTCAGAACCGCCGCGAAGAATGACAGCATTCCTTGATTTAAGACAAAGAGCAGAAGCATCAATTGTAACATTTGGGCGCGATTCATAAATCATCCCAAGGACACCAATAGGAACAGAGACTTTTTCAATGCGAAGACCGTTAGGGCGCTGCGTCTCAGATAATAGTTTTCCGACAGGATCAGGTAAGTTCATAACAACCTCTACACCCGCGGCCATGCCCTCTATACGTTCAGGGTTAAGAGCTAGGCGGTCAACCATTGCGCCGCTTAAACCGCGCTGCTCGGCGCTATCTAAATCCTTTTTGTTAGCCTCGATGAGTGCATCAACATGAGAACGTAATTTCTCAGCAATGCTTTTCAAAACGGCATTGATCTGCTCCTCACTACTTTGTGATAATGCGCTTGAAGCAGCTTTTGCTTCACGTCCCAGTTCATCAACGATTTCTACAGGTGATAGATTTTGAAGCGCAGCTTGTGTCATTGTCATTCCTTATTCAGCGTTAAGGTGCTTATATTATGCGAGCTTAATAGAAATACAAAATAAAAAATCCCCGCAAGAGTGCGAGGATTTCTAAAAATCTATAAGAATTATTATTAAGCGACGTGCTTATTCATGTCCTTAATTGAGGCATCTACAAGCTTTGTATTCGCAGCTTTTGTAAGTTTTTCTTCTATGATTTGCGCCGTAGCATTCATCGCAAGATCAGCGGCATATTGACGAATTTCTTCAATCGCAGCGTTTTCCATGCGCTCTAAACGTTCAGTGAGTTGCTTTTCACGACGCTCAATATTTGCGTTAAGCTCTTTTTCTGCACTTATTTTAATATCTTCAGCTTGCTTTTCAGCTTTAAGAATAATGTTCTCAGCTTCTTTTACAGCATCTTTGTGCTTACGCTGATACTGCGCAAGAAGTTCTTGTGCTTCAACACGAAGTGTTTCTGCAGATTCTATACTATCCTTAATCTCTGCAATACGGCCATCAAGAAGATCAATAACAGATTGCTTGCCCATTCTATAGGCGATCACAAGGAACACTGCTAAAGAGAAGATAACCCAGAGTTTAGAAGGATCTTTTAATAAAAACTCTAACATGATTAGGCAGCCTTTTTACTTTTTTCACCTTGCAAAGATGCCACAACACCTAGTGCATATTTTTCATCAACTTTAATGCCTGTAATTTTTTCAGCAGCATCAGAAGCAACCTTAGCAGCTATACCATCAAGTTCAGCAAGAATTTCATCCTTCGCTTTTTCAACAGATTTTTCTGTATCTGCTAAAGCTTTAGCTGAACGTTTTTGGAAACCATCATTAGCTTTATCGCTTTTTTTCTTGATCGCGTCTTCAACATTTTGGAATGCGCTAGAAGATCTAAGGCGCGCATCATTCAAGATAGCTTCATATGATTCTTTCACATCTTCAGCTTCTTTCTTGAGGTTTTCTGCACCATCCAGATCATTCTGGATATGCTCCTGCCGGGTATCAATAACCTTTGAAATATCCGGCAGGGTTTTTCTTGAAAAGAAGATATACATCGTAATGAATACAACCACGAGCCAGAAAACCTGACTTGGGAAAGATGTTGGATCAAATTGTGGTAATCCATCATTTCCGTGGCCTTTTCCACCATGGTGATCTGTATCACCGTGATGTCCCTTATCACCATGTGCAGTTGCATGGGCTTCTATATGCTCACTTGTAGCATGAACAGCATCAGTAACATGCTTTTCTACTGTTTCAGCATGCTCCTGAGCAGCCTCAATAGCGATATCTGCATTCTTCTGAACATTCTCTTCTAGAGCGAAGGAAGGTGAAGTAAACGCGATAAACGCTAAGGCGAAAAGAGTTTGAGTCTTCATTATCGTTATAATCCTCTAAGATTTTCCAGTTATAAACTTTCTATAAACCAGGTCCTAGCTGAACATGATCATGAAAGCGATAACAAGTGCGAAAATCGCAAGCGCTTCTGTAAGCGCGAATGTAAGAAGAAACTTCTTCTCTAGGATTTCAGCAGAACTTGGGTTACGACCAACAGCTTCATTGTATGAAGAGAAGATCATGCCAAGACCAATACCAACACCCGCGATAGGTAGAAGAGCCAATGCAGCTCCGATTAATTTTGCAGCTTCTAGTTCCATAGTTTTTTTCCTTTCCTATAAATTCAAGTAACTAGTTAAAATTTTCAACACTCACACATATTCATATGCATGAACGTTATCCTTTAAAATCTCTAATGATGAATTTCCACTGTATCTTTAAGGTAAATGCAAGTCAGCAGTGTAAACACATAAGCTTGCAAGAACGCGACAAGAAATTCGAGCGCGAAGAGCGCAACATTAAAGAAAGCAGGAACAAGGCTTGCTATATATTGAGCCCCACCAAGGTTAAGGCTAGCAAGCGCAACGCTGAAACCAGCGAAAACTTTAAGTACGATGTGTCCAGCCATCATGTTCGCAAATAAACGAACAGATAGTGTAATTGGACGAACAATGAATGAAATAACTTCAAGAGGTACGATCAAAATCATCATGATCGGCGGTACACCTGGTGGCACAAAAAGGCTAAAGAAATGTGTGCCGTGACGGGCAATACCTACAATAAAAATAAGTGCGAATAAAAACGCAGCAAGCGTCGCAGTCACAATAATATGGCTTGTGTAAGTGAATGAGTAAGGCAGCATACCAAGCATATTACCCATCAAAACAAACATGAAAATTGTGAAAACTAACGGGAAGTACTCACGTCCTTTATTACCAATATTTTCACGGATCATACCCGCAACAAATTGATAGATCATTTCGGAAAACATTTGGAAACGACCTGGGACTAGAGACTTATGCTTCATAGCATATGTAAGAAAACCAATAGAAGTCACAGCCGCAATAACCATCCAAAGAGATGAGTTAGTGAAAGATAAATCATATCCAGCAATGCTGATATCTTCAACGAGGGGAACAATTACAAACTGATCTATAGGACCGGCCATTGATAATCCTTATGCTCTGTATTAACTACCAAATTTACTTTTTGGGCGCCGATTCTTGATCACTTGAATCATCGCTTGGCAGGTTTTTAGCCTTTTTTTGATGACTATGCAACTCCGAATATCCGATTGTCCCGCCAATATTTTGAGAAAGTTTATATATATTCATAATACCGGCTCCAACCCCCAGTAATAAAAGGGTAATTATAAAAATAGGCGCGGTATCAAAATATTGATCTATAAAATACCCAAGTACAATTCCGCCAATAAGTGGCCCTGTAAATTCAATTCCAGCATTCAAAGTATCGTTTTTTACCTTTGGTGCATATTTTTCCTGCTCGGCTTTTATTTTCTGCTCAAGCTGTTCGATGTCACTTTTGTTATCGTTCATTATTATGCAGCCTCCACAAATTCAAAACTTTGTTGCAGATCAACGGATACAAGTTGCGATATTCCTTTTTCTGCCATAGTCACGCCGTATAACCTATCCATCCGCGCCATAGTAAGACGATGGTGGGTGATGACGAGAAAGCGCGTTTCCCCGCGCTCTGCGATCTCATCCAGCAGATCACATACACGGTCCACATTGGCATCATCCAGCGGCGCGTCAATCTCATCCAATACGCAAATAGGAGATGGATTGGTTAAGAACATTGCAAAAATCAGTGCGATAGACGCCATGGTTTGTTCACCGCCAGATAGCAGTGAGAGTGACTGTAGGGTTTTACCTGGTGGTTGCGCAAAAATCTCAAGGCCAGATTGAAGAGGGTCTTCCGCATCAATGAGCGCTAAGTGCGCTTTACCGCCGCCAAAGAGCTGGACGAATAAGCGTGTGAAATGGGCGTTGACCTGATCGAATGCCCGCAATAAACGCTCGCGCGCTTCGACATTAATTTTTTGAATGCCGCCACGAAGCTCTTCAATCGCTTGAATAAGGTCGTTACGTTCATGAAGGATTGTACCAACTTCTTCCTCTAGCTCTTTAACTTCATCTTCTGCACGTAAATTGACCGCGCCGATGCTGTCACGTTCCCGCAAAAGGCTTTCTTTTTGTTCTTTAAGCTTATTAATTTGAACGCCTTCATGCTCACTGTTTAGAGCTGCGTGCTGTTTAAGGGCTTCTGGACGCATCTCGAACTTTTCAGTAATAGCTTGGCTGAGTTGGTCGCGTTGTTCCATAAAAGCGGACATTGTAGCTTGAGCAGAGGCACGTTTTTCGCGTGCGCTGCCAAGCTCGCGCTCAGCATGCTTTAGGGCTTTGTTCGTTTCTGAGACCTCAGCTTCGCGTACAGCTAGTTTATCACTAGCCTCAGTGCGAGTTTTTTCGTGGGTTGTAATAAGTTCTAGGAAATCGTTCTTTTTATCTTCGAAATCTTGCGGGCTAACACTAAGCTCTGCTTGCTTTTGACTGAGGTGATTTTTGCGCGTGCTTAGCTCTTTTAGGCGCTCTTTTGCGCGGATGGAGCGGTTTTGAAGGTTTATACGTTCATCGGCAATTGCGTGCAGGCGTGCGCGTCTGGTGTTTTGCTGTTGCTGAAGGAGGTCATAACTTCTGACAAGTTCGCTATGCTCACTTCTTTGATTGCTGAGCTCTTCCTTCAGTGCCTCTAGTTTACCTGCGTCATCATTGGCAGTGTTGTCTTGGTAAGCTTTGAGCTGCGCTTCATCGCTACGGAGGTTTTGTTCAACCTCTCGAATATCTGCTTGTGAGGTTTTGATGGTGTCTTCTAGGCGTTCAATGTGGCTGTTTTCTCTTGCGAGCTGCTCTCTTTGCTTGGCCCAGAGTTGTCTTTTTTCTTTAGATTTTAGTTCAACTTCTTTGTATAAGTCATTGTATTCTTTCATCTTTACGGAGTTTGAGTTTTGCTGCTCGGTAAGTGTGTCTAGTGTATTTTGCGCTTCGTTGTGTGCGCTTTCAATGTGTGGTTTTTGCTCGTTTAGGGATTGGAGTTGGTTCTTTTGTTCAAGTTGCTGTGCGTGTTTGTCTATGGCTTCTGCTTTGATGGTGTAGCCATCCCATCGCCAATAATCTCCGTCTTTGGACACGAGGGATTGGCCTGGGTTGAGTTTGTGTATGAGGCTGTCACCAACGGTTTTGCTGTCAACTATGCCGATCTGGCTAAGTGCGATTTTGAGGGCATTGGGTGCGGATACATGTGGTAGTAATGCGCTGCATTCGCTGGGGAGTGTTGCTAGTTTTGTATCTTTTTCGCTGCGCTCGATCCATATTGCGTTTGCGTCTTTATCGAGTGAAGCCGTGAGGCTGTCACCGAGAGCGCGGGATAGGGCTTTTTCAAAACCACTTTCTGGTATTATTTCATCTAAAATAATAGGGAATCTTCCTTCATCCTTTGAATTAAGAAAGTTCTCTAATATATTGATTTCAGCTAATAATTTTGATTTAAGGCCTTCTTGTGTCGAAAGGTGTTCGCGCGCGGCTTCAATCTCCTCTGAGATTTTGTCTTGCTGCTTATTAAGGGATGAAACCTCTTCGCGGTTTTGAGCGCTTTCAGCATCTAAAGCTTCAATCTCAGCTTCGTAATCGGGTGTGTCATCTTGCGCTGCTTTTTCTTTTAGTACAGCAAGTTCATCTTTGGCTTGCTTATAGCGATTCTGTAGGACATCAAAGCGTGATTGATGGTTATCTATGCGCTTAACGATAGAGTCTCTTTCTGCTTTGGCTTCTGCGGTGCTTTGCATTAGGGCGTTGTATCGTGCTTCTAGCGTAATGACAGCTTGCTCAAGCTCGTCGCGGCTTTTAGCTGTTTCCTCTATTTTTTGTTCGGCATTTTCCTGCTCATTGATGATGCTCGTTTGCTCTTCTTCGATCCGGCCGAGAGTTTCAGTGTTATCTTTAATCTCTGTTTCAGCGTGGCTTAGATCAGCTTCAGTTTGTACAAGCTGTGCTTTTGTATCTTCAAGCGCTTTGAGCTTATGGGCGGCCTCATCCTCTAAGCGTTGTAAGTTAAGTTTATGCGCCTGAAGAGCCGCTGCAGCACGCGCTTCTGCGTTTCTAAGATCGGGAAGGTCTTTATATAGCTCTGTTTGAATAGTTGTGAGGCGTGTAACGCTCGCCATATTTTCTGCCACGATGCTCTCGGCATCTTCAAAATTTCGGCGTGTAGCGCGCATTTTATCTTCAAGCGCTTCCCATTCTAGAGCCGCGATCAAAACCTCCATTTGGCGTATTTGTGCGCTAAGGTTCTTGTAGCGGCTGGCTTGGCGTGCTTGACGTTTGAGTGCGTTTAAGCGTCCTTCCATACTGCCTAAAAGGTCATCCATTCGTGAAAGGTTATTATCCGCAGCTTTAAGGCGAAGCTCAGCCTCGTGTCTGCGCGCAAAAAGCCCGGAGATACCAGCCGATTCCTCAAGGATAAGGCGGCGATCTACTGGTTTCGCGTTGATCATCTCTGTTACGCGTCCCTGAGAGACCAAAGCAGGGGAATTGGCGCCCGTTACAGTATCAGCAAAAAGCATCTGTACATCGCGCGCTCTGGCATTCTTACCATTGACTTTATAGTTAGAACCGCGATCACGTTCAATTTTACGGATAATCTCAATTTCATCACTATTATTGTAGGCGGCAGGTGCGCTGCGTGAGGTATTGTCCATGAGGAGAGAAACTTCAGCGATATTGCGCCGTGCACGTTTTTCTGTGCCGTTGAATATCACGTCTTCCATACCGCCGCCGCGCATACGCTTAGCAGAGCTCTCGCCCATAACCCAGCGAAG